>Ga0272446_1001234_pt1 | contig 37824 bp, 39 predicted proteins | sample YNPCB0061_FD_194587 | JGI IMG/M metagenome (GOLD analysis project Ga0272446, IMG submission 194587) | Hot spring microbial mat communities from Yellowstone National Park, WY, United States - YNP-CB-006-1 | ecosystem: Environmental > Aquatic > Thermal springs > Hot (42-90C) > Sediment | place...
TTCAACGCCGCCCATCACTGCCGTAACACTTCCGCCCTGAAAATTGCTCGAAGAAATGCGGTGGGTTGAGCCGCCCAACACAGCAAAGTGATTGAGCCTGTCTGTTGAAATCGTTGCGGTCTGCTTTGCCTTCGACAAAAGAATGGCGGCACCACCGAAGATAAGCGCGAGCGGAAGAATGAGCGACAAGAGGTCGATGTCAAGCAGGCGCAAGCGTTGCAGTTGAAGAATCGCACCGAGCGCAAGCAGGAGAATAGCGACAATCGGCGAGCCGCTCCGTGCAATCAATTTCGTCAGCCCTATGCCCAAAAGCAAAAGCGGCCACCAAGTAGAAAACAGTTGCCAGAAACTAATCAGATGCAGTTGGTCTAAAAAGATGATCACACCAGCAACAATAAAAAGAACACCGACCCAAAGTTTTCCCGAAACGAGTTGTGCGTTCATGGTTGGAAAAGAAGTTAAGATGAGTAACTTTTGCGAGATATGTTTCCGAGAAACGCACAGGATTTCCGATTGTTTCATTACATTTTCGCACGTCAACTTTACTTCGCCGTTTCAACTGTGTTCAAAATCATTGACTATACCCAAGACGCAACATTTCTGAAATCGTTTCTTCTGCGCCGCCACACGCTTGATGCGTCAGTAGAAGCAACGGTCAAAGCCATCTTTGCCGATGTCAAAGCCAATGGCGACGATGCCGTGAGGCGATACACTGAGCAATTCGATGGCGCACGACTTTCATCGTTTCGCGTTTCACAAGAAGAACTCAACGATGCTTTCAACCACGCCGATAAAAACTTACTCCGCATTTTGGAACGAGCGGCGGAGAACATCACGCGATTTCATCAACACGAATTGGATAGAAGTTTTTTTTATGACGATGGCGATGGGGTCTTGATTGGTCAGAAAGTAACGCCGATTGAGCGCGCGCTCTTTTATGTGCCGGGCGGCAAAGCCGTGTATCCTTCTTCGGTGTTGATGAACGCCGTTCCTGCAAAAGTGGCAGGCGTTTCAGAAATGTATCTCACCTCGCCGTGCAATAAGGAAGGACGGATTCACCCGAACATTTTGCTTGCGGCACAAATTGTGGGCATCACAACCATCTTCAAACTTGGAGGCGCGCAGGCGATTGCCGCATTTGCTTTCGGAACAGAATCGTGTCCGAAGGTCGATAAAATCACTGGTCCCGGAAATCAATATGTCGCAATGGCAAAGCGGTTGGCGTTTGGCGATGTTTCGATTGATAGCATTGCCGGACCAAGCGAAATTGCCGTGATTGCTGACGCAGACGCAAACGAGACCTTCATCACGCTCGATCTTTTTTCGCAAGCCGAACACGATGAAGCGGCTTCCGCCGTTTTGATTACGCCTTCACACGAGTTAGCCGAGCGCGTTCAAGCAGAATCACAGAAACATATTGCACGACTACCGCGCAAAGCCATCATTGAATCAGCGATTCTGAATCATTCTGCCATCATTTTGACAAGCGATTTAGACGAAGCGTGCGATGTTGCCAATCTTCTCGCGCCTGAACATTTGGAAGTGCAAACCCGAAATCCGTTTGAACTTTTGCCAAAGTTGAACCATGCGGGTGCGATTTTTTTAGGCGCGTATTCTTCCGAGCCTATTGGCGATTACTTTGCAGGTCCGAATCATACTTTGCCCACGAGTGGCACCGCGCGTTTTTTCTCGCCGCTTTCCACAAAGGATTTTCTTAAACGCACGTCTATCATCTCCTACACCAAAGCGCGACTGACGAAAACGGGCAAGGACATTGCTTACTTCGCTGACGCTGAACACTTACAAGCCCACGCAGAAGCCATTCGCGTGCGGCTCAAACGGCGTGAAGACCTCTGACGCTATTCTTGCTTCGTCTCTTCTGCATCGACGGCGTGCAGTTGCAAGGCTTTGAGCGAAACATAGCGCAATGCCGCCTCGTGCGTTGATTTCAAAAGCACTTTCGGCGCAACGCCCGCGTCGAAGGCTTCTTTCCAACGAATCGCGCATAAGCACCACTTGTCGCCATGCTTGAGACCGGGAAATCGGTATTCAGGGCGCGGCGTGATAAGGTCGTTGCCCATCGCGCGAGAGAATTTGAGGAACTCATCGGTAACAATCGCGCAGACCACGTGGCGACCGTAGTCGTGTTCGTCGGTGCGGCAAAAGCCGTCGCGAAAGAAGCCTGTCATCGGGTTGGTGCAGCAACATTCCAATTTGCCACCCAGCACATTTTTCGGTTCAGTCATGTGAAAAGAGTTAAGGTTCAACATCACGCCTTCAAATTTATTGAAGGCACTTTGCATAATAACGATTGCACCCGTAGTGTCCCGTGTTGCCCATGGGTTTCGTGAGTCGAATGAAGCCGTTTTTCTCGTAGAGTTTGCGTGCCGCGCCCATTTGTTCGAGCGTTTCTAAATAACACACTTTGTAGCCGAATACGAGTGCCGCATCTAAACAGCGGTTGAGCAGTTCTTGTCCGATGCCCTTGCCGCGTGCTTCTTCAAGGAAATACATTTTTTTAAGTTCGCACGTGTGTTCATCGCCGCCTTGCAGAGGAGCAATACCACCGCCGCCAATCACTGCTCCGTGATGCTCGACGACGAAGTAAATGCTTCGGGGCTGTGAGTAGGCTTCATACATCGTGTCGACTTCTGCGTCTTTAATTGCGAAGCCATCGCCATCTGCACCAAACTGCGGCATCACGGTTCGGATAATTCGGGCGATAGCGGGATTGTCTTCGGGCTTGATTTTACGAATCACAAACTCTTTGCTCATTGTCAATGACAAAATGTTTTCAGATAAGGTTTCGGCGCGCGAAGATACAAAATGCCACTTATCCAAGCGGTGCTTAAACTTTTGCTTGTGGAATTTCCGAAACGATGGGAAAGGCGTTATTTTAAGCGTAGATTGAAAAAGGAATTTTTGCTATGAACATTTTGAACGAAACGCACCCACGCTCAACGGAAAAGGCGATAACCGAAACGCTCTTGCAAGTTGAGTCTGATGAAGCACGTCGCCAAGCGATTTTACAAGCATTAGAAAATGTCAATCGCAAAGGCTTTTATATTGAAGCAAAGGCGATTATCAAATTGATGAAGCCTGTTACATGGTTTCCGCCAATGTGGGCGTTTTTGTGTGGGGCAGTTTCAACAGGCGAAAGCCTCTCGGAAAATTGGCTCGTGTTGGTTGCAGGATTGGTTTTGGCAGGTCCGCTCATGTGCGCGATGTCGCAAACCATGAACGATTACTTCGACCGTGAAGTCGATGCCATCAACGAGCCGTATCGTCCGATTCCATCAGGGCAAATTTCAAAAGACGCGAGTTGGATTATTACCTTTGCACTTATTGGCGCAGCGTTTGCTCTATCGTATTGGATTCACCCTTACGTGCTTGTGATTTCGTTTGTGAGTGTGCTGATGTCGCACATCTATTCAGGACCGCCGCTCCGCGCAAAGCGTAATGGGTGGTTCGGAAACTTAGTTGTCGGATTGGCTTACGAAGGTGTGGCGTGGCTAACAGGCAGTTTCGCACTAACGAAAGGCGTTCCTTCAAGTGAGTCGATTTGGCTCGCCTTGATTTTCTCGCTCGGTGCGCACGGCATCATGACGCTGAACGATTTTAAGTCTGTTACGGGCGATAAAATTCGCAATGTGCGCTCAATTCCTGTTCAACTCGGTGAAAAGAATGCCGCGATTCTCGCCGCCGTCGTCATGAACACCGCACAAGCCACAGCGATTGCGATTGTCGCCTTTAACGGCGCGTGGATTTGGGCAGGGCTTGCGCTTCTCTTGCTCATCGCTCAACAACCGATGCAACGCATTTTGATTGCACAACCGAAAGAAAAAGCCGTTTGGTATAATTCCTTCGGCACACTTCTTTACGTGATGTCGATGATGATTGCCGCTATCGGAATCAGATAAGTTTTAATCAACCTTTAAGCAGTTCTAAGCACAACCTATTAACGACCAAACTGAACCATCATGCGCAATGTCTTACTCCTCTCTCTCTGCTTTTTTTCTGCTTCACTTCTAAACGCACAAACGCACTCCGAAAACAGTGTTATCAGCTCAATGGGCAACAGCGGCTCGGCATACATTGGGGGAGTGCTTGCGCTTGGCGTTAATCCTTCTCGCTTGCTTGCCTACGAATACTATGAGCAAAAAGCCAGCGTTACGCTTTTCCCCTCAGGCTTTATGCTCAACAACAATTCTATCACCGTCAATCTTTACAACACGCTCTTTGGCAAAGAAACACGCGGCGTTTCAGGCGATAAAACTGAATGGACCGATGATGATAAACGCAAACTGCTCGATGCGATTGATGATGAGTTTGAAATCAACGGTCGAGCAAGCGTGATGCTCTTGGGTGCAAGTTATTTTCACAGCGACAAAGTTGGCGCGTTTGGCTTTCACATTGCTGACCACTTTGGCGGGCGCGGCGTTTTGAATCGTGAATTTTTAGAATACGCGCTCTATGGCAATGAGCGATTTCTGGGGCGAAATTTAGGCGGGCGCAACACGACTTCCAACGCTTATTGGTATCGCGAATACGCGCTCTCTTACGCACGCGAGTTTGCCACATCGTTTCGCTCTCGCAGTCTTCGCCCGATTGAGCGCATCAAGGTCGGTGCAAGTTTGAAGTGGATTGCCGCTCATGCCTACTCCGAACTAAATGATGAAAGTACCATCTACCACTCGCCCACAGGCGATAGCCTTGCCGCAACGGTGCGATATACCAACACCTCTGCCGCACGCGGTCGCTTGCAAGACCCGAACTCGACTGAAAGTTTTTCGCTCTTTCCCGAATCCGTCGGCAGTGGACTTGGGCTTGATTTAGGTATGTCGTTCAACTATCGCGAAACCATGACCTTTGCCGTCTCGCTCAACAATCTCGGCTTTGTCTCGTTTGGCGATAACACGCTTCTCAAAACTGCCGATACCACCATCATCTTCACCGGCTTGAACGACCCCATCAGCGGCGAGGCAAATAAGAATCAGTTAGATAGCATCTCGAACAGTGTGAAGGCACAAACCAGAACCACCGACGGCTTCACACGCGCCCTGCCAACACACTTGCGCTTCGGGTTTGTTTGGATTTTAGATGATAAATGGAAATTTCCCGCCGCGCTCACGGTCGACTATGTGCAAGGCTTCAACAATAATTTCGGAAACACAGGGATTCCGATTCTCGGTGTTGGCGGAGAAATTCGCCCGATTCGAGCCATGCCCATTCGAACTGGTATGCAATTCGGCGGCAGACAAGGCTTCGCATGGGCGTTGGGACTCGGCTACGACCAAAAAAATCTCGCGATTGACTTCAACATCGGTAATATCTTTTCGCCGCTTGCACCGAGCCGAGTGAAAAACCTCACTTTTGGTCTTGCCATTCGCGGCAGATTTTTGAATGTGGAGAACTGATACCGCCATTCAGTTTTTGTTGGTAGAAGAAAATGCGGCTAAAACTTTTGCAGGCTTGCCGTGTTCAATCCGCGATGGCTTCTACCGACACAACGAGCGAGCGTTCAAAGACATCTTCAAACAGTTCCTTGACACGTGAGACTGCCCAGATTTCAATTTCTGCGTCGCTCATAATTGTCAGGCGCAGTTCAATTTTTTTGGTGGAGATTTTTGCTTTAACGCTGCGCACATTTTGCCGATGCGTTCTATCAAGCGCGTTAGCGATGCGTAAGATTGCCGCACCATACCGCACCACTTGCTTCTGCTTTGATGAGAGGGCTTGGAATGTGGTGTGTTCGGGCTTCGGCGGTGATTTGCGATGATACCGCGCAATGTGCGCCATGACTTGAATCTCGTCGTTGCTGAATCCGCGCAGGTCGCCGTTGAGAATGATGTATTGGCTGTGCTTGTGATGCCCCGATGGCGAAATGAAATAGCCGATGTTGTGTAGGAGTGCCGCATATTCCAAGAGTTCGCGCTCGTGAGCCGATAAGCCGTGCAGCACTTGCAGTTCATCGAAGAGTTGAAGCGCAAGGTGTGCGATATGCGTTGAGCGCACCTCGTCCCAATAGCACCGGCGAGCAAGTTCAATCACACTGCGCCGCCGCACATCAGGTATGGCGTTGATGAGCCGAAACTCCTCAATGTGCTTGGAGAGGTAATCAATCACCATGCCTTCGCGCAAGGCAAATGTGGAAATGATAATTTCTTTGAGATTGAACAGCCGAAACACCACATCAAACAAAATCAATCCGGGAATAATCAAATCGGCGCGTTTTGGGTCTAATCCTGCCATTGTTCTGCGTTCGCTTGATTTCATGGGCAAAAGCCGCTCGTAGAGTTTCTGAAACGCTTTGCGCGAGAAGGCATTGCCGTTGAGTGATTCAAAGGCTTGACCATTTTCTTGCAAGAAAATCATGGAGGCGATGTTTTCCGCTGTGCCGCTGGAAGCGATTGCCATGTCGTAGCCGATGGACTTTGCGCGTGTTGCAAAAGGTGTTATCTGTTCAATAAAAAACGCTTCGAGTTCGGCGCGTTCTTTTTCGGTTGGTGGGTCGTGTTTGATAAAGCGTTCATACATTCTTGCCACGCCGAGTTTCTTGCTTTCTTCGAGATAGAGTCTTTCGCTGTCGCCAATCATCAGTTCCACCGAGCCGCCGCCTGCATCAATCATCAAGGCTTTGCGTGTGCCGATGTTAATCGCTTGACGAATCGCGAGGTAAATCAAGCGTGCTTCTTCATCGCCCGAAATGATGCTGGTTCGGATTCCGATTTTTTGAGAAACGGTTTCCATGTATGCGCCGCCGTTTTTGGCTTCGCGAATTGCGCTGGTGGCGAAGGCAATGATGTGATGCGTCTCAACCCCGCGCTGTTCAGCAAGTTTGCGAAAGCGTGTGAGCGTTTCAAGTCCTTGCCGCATGGCTTCTTCGGTGAGCAGTTTGGTGGTGATGCTTCCATCGCCGATGCGAATCATCTCTTTGGCACGGTCAATGACGAGAAAACTCATATCCGGCAAAAGCTCCACGATAATCATGTGGAACGAGTTTGTTCCTAAATCAATTGCGGCAAGGCGCATTGGATTTTGCAACAGCGACATTGTAGCAGTTCAGCGTTAAGGTAATTATGATTAAAGTTTGACTAAGGTGCGCGACCTGCCAATTCCAATTCGTTTTGACTTGGCGCGCTTTCATCGTTGATGCCATGTTCGTTGGGGCGAGGAAAAAGGAAAAAGCCTCGCAAGTTGCGAGGCTTTTATCAAAGAGCGTGTTATTTGGATTTTGCAAGGGCTTCCGTCGCTTCGGCGTTTTTTCCGACGCGCGCGTAAAGTTGTCCCAAGAATCGCCAAAAATCTTTGCTGTTGAGGGCTTCGGCAGCGGGTTTGAGAATTTCAATCGCCTGTTCATAGAACTTGTAATGCCCGGTGTATTCAGGGGCTTTTTTGCCGCGCTTTTTGCCTTTGGGCTTATTGGCTTCTTCATCGGCTTCGGCAAGTTTGAAGTAAGCAACGGCGGCGTTGTAGGAACATGCATAATCCAAGAAGGAAGGGTTCGTGTCAATCACTTTTTTGAACTGTGCAATCGCGCCGTTGTAATCTTTCTTTTCGTTGAGCAATGTGCCGTAGAGATAGAGCATCAGTGAGTTATTCGGCTCAATGGCTAAGGCTTGTTGAACCATGGCTTCGGCTTCGCGATACCGCTTGGCAAGGAAGTAGTTGGTAACGAGCAATCGATTGACTTCGGGCGAGCGTAGGTTTTTGGCGTAAGCGGTTTCAAGTGTTTTGATGGCTCTTGCCGTGTCTTTGAGCTCGCCTGCATAGATGTTGGCTAACTGAACATAGTAGCCTGTATCGGTCGGCGCAACCTCAATGGCTTTTTCAAGCGTTTCAGTTGCACCCTTGAAATCTTTAAGCAGGACTTTGGAGTTGGCAAGGGCGCGATACGAGGCACCGCTATCAGGCTGAATGGCAATCGCAGTGTTGAGTTTAGCAATCGCTTGGTTGAGCAAGTCTCGCTTCATGCTCTCATCGCTTCTTTCGGTATAGGCTTGGTTGAAAAGACTTGCGCCTGCGTTATACTCAATGCGCCACACTTCAGCGAGGAGCAATGCGGCATCTTTTTTATCGGCTTCAGAAATTTTCATGCCAGGGGCGATGGCTTTTTTGAGTGCCATCGCAGCGGAGTCATTGTATTGTTTAACATAGTACGCTTTTCCGAGAATGTAGAAGGCTTCACCGTTGGTGGGGTCAGTGGTGGTGGCTGTGATTGCCGCCTTGATAGCATCGTCGGCGTTGCCTTGACGGAGATAAAGTTTCGCGCCTTCAACGTCGGCACTCCCGCATCCGCCGTCGGCGGCAGTCAATGCACAGAAAATCCCGACAGAGAGAATGAGATGAATGAATTTCTTTGACATTTGAACCAGTTTGAAAAGTTAAGGTTGAACAGATTAGCGTGAAGCGTTTACGTGAGAATGCGATAATAGCAAAATCGATACGCTTTTTCAATTTTGCACAACTGATTTTTCTTTCTACTTTGCTTACAAACACTCGCTCAAATTTTACACCAATTACATATTTACACGAGAACACTTTCAATGAAGTCATCACATACACCCTCGCAAGAAACTCCAACAATGTTCGGTTCAGGTAGCACATCAAGTCGGCTTTCAAAAAAGTGGATTTGGGGGGTGATAGGCATTGCATCGGCACTGGCTTTGGGCGTTGCAGTCTCGCGTCGCGGATTGCCGTTCTTTTCACGCAAGGAAAAACCTCGTGATAAAGCGACCTTTCCAACATCACTGACTGCCGAATGGCAACTCATCGAGAAAATCGACCGCGCCCTACAAAAGTCGCATATTGAAGGTATTGAGGTATATGTCAAAAACGGGAAAGTCTTGCTGGTTGCGCCTCCTGAACAACAGCACGACCTCTTGGATGCTCGCGACCTCATTCTTTCTCTTGACGGCGTGCAATCTGTCGAGACTTCCGTCAAATCATCTTCGGAACCATCACCTACCGTCCGTAAGTTGCTCCAATGAAAGTTGCGCTGCTTTACAATCAAAAACCTGATCTGCCTGAAACCACACCGAAATATCAAAGCGATGAGTTCGCTGAATGGGATAATCCTGAAACAATAGATGCCGTCGCCAACGCTCTGCGTGAACGATGCGAGGTGGTCAAGATTGACTGCAATCCTGCTCGCCTTCCACACATCATCGCGACGCTCCTTGAAGAGAAACCCGACATCTGCTTCAACATCACCGAAGGCATTGGAGAGCCAAGCCGTGAAGCACAAATTCCCGCCTTGCTCGACATGATGCGCTTGCGCTATACAGCCTCTGACCCTACAACCTTATGCCTGACGCTCGACAAAGCGCGCACCAAAGAAATTCTTTCTTACTACCAACTCCCAACACCGCCATTTCACGTCATTCACACGCTCCGTGAAGCGGAGATATTTTTGAAAGAATCACTCCGATTCCCGCTCATCGTCAAACCGCTTTATGAAGGGTCGAGCAAGGGCATTTTTGAACGGTCAGTCGTCTATTCCCTCGAAGAGCTTTCGCGCCAACTTCGCGAAGTGATTGAACACTACAAACAGCCTGCGTTAGTCGAGCACTTCCTTTCAGGGCGCGAGTTCACGGTCGCTCTCATCGGAAACGGAGAAGCCGTCGAGGTGCTTCCGATAATTGAATTGCTCTTTGACCACTTGCCGAAAGACTCACGAAAAATTTATTCTTATGAGGCAAAGTGGCTGTGGGACGACCCCGACAATCCTGTTGAGGTGTTCAAATGTCCTGCCCCCATTTCCAACGAGCTTGCTGATGAAATTGCTTCGCTTTGCAAACGTGCCTTTTGGGCTCTGCGTTGCCGAGATTGGGCGCGCATCGATGTTCGCTTAAATGAACACGGCAAGCCGTCTATCATAGAAATCAATCCGCTTCCCGGCATTCTGCCAAATCCTGATGAACATTCGTGTTTTCCGTTAGCGGCACGAGTGGCCGGCATGGATTTCAATGCTCTCATCAATCGTGTGCTTGATGAAGCCCTTAAACGCTATAATCTCACCATTTAGCCGCAGAATCGTCTGAACTATCTTTTCTAACTCGGAAAAGAACTTTTACGACTGAAAAAGTGTAATACCTTTGCCCTACAATTCGTCTGCTGTTGTAAGTGCCGATTTCATGACGGCTTAGCGAAGCACCTTAACATTCCTAAGCACATTTTCATCACGCTCTGTTCGCCTTCAAAAAGCGGTGCGCGGTGCTTAACAAAATTAGCCATAACAGAATGCTGTTTGAATTAAACCATGTTGACAAACATGGACTCAAAGCAGAGAGAACCTTCAAAATCGAACATTATGACCGCAAGAGAGGTCGCTGTTAAAGTTCTACGTGAAGTGGATTTCGGGGGTGTGAAATCCGACACCGCCATCACGACGCACTTTTCCATCTCGCCGCTCGATGCCGTCGATAAAGCCTTTGCTATGCACATGGTTTATGGCACCTTGCGCGAGAAAATGAAAATTGATTACATCATTCAGCAATTCTACAAGCACGACTACAACAAGATGGATGCCGATGTGAAGAACATTTTACGCATCGCCGTCTATCAACTTTTCTATCTCTCCAAAGTGCCGAAATGGGCGGCGGTGAATGAATCCGTTGAACTTGCAAAGCGGCTCAAAAATCAATTTCTCGGCAACCTTGTCAATGGCGTGTTGCGCAACATCGCCAACAACATCGAGTCGGTGAGCTTCAAGACCAAAGGCGGCACGTTTGCTGACCAAATCGCGCTTCAATACTCGCACCCCAAATGGCTTCTCGACCGATGGTTAGAACGATTCGGATTCAGCGAAGTGCAAGAACTCATGTCGGCGAACAATCAAATTCCAAAAGTTTCCTTCCGAATCAACACGCTCAAAACCGATGTCAGTGCGTTTCGTGAGCGGCTGGCACAAGCTAAACTCAATTTTCAAGAAAGTCCCGTTTTCGGCTTTGTTGTGCCCGACCGTTTTTTTGATATGGAAGAATTTTTGAAAGAGGGATTGGTATCGGTTCAAAGCGAGTCGCAAGGCATGGCGTGCTTACTGCTCGACCCCAAACCCGGTGAGCGCATCTTGGATATGTGTGCCGCGCCCGGCGGAAAGTCGACCTTCCTTGCCGAAAGAATGAACAATCTCGGACACATCACGGCGATTGACCTTTACGACAACAAACTCCAACAAATCCGCTCACTTGCGCAAACACTCGGAATCACCGTCATTGAAACCGTCAAAGGCGATGCTCGCAAATTCGCACCGACCGAGAAATACGATAAAGTCTTGCTTGATGCGCCTTGCTCAGGCACCGGCGTTTTGGCTCGACGCGCTGAACTGCGCTGGCGACTCTCTCCAAACGATATTACCACCATGCAAAAACTCCAACGCGACTTGCTCGAAAATGCTATCCGTTGCGTCAAAGATGATGGCGTGATTGTTTATGCCACTTGTTCGCTTGAACCCGAAGAAAATTACCGTCAAGTTGAATCTTTTCTTGAAGCCCACCCCGATTGGCGCGTGCAAAGCGCAAGCGAAGTCCTGCCAGCCGAATTGCATCAATACGTCTGCGAATCAGGCGCGATTGAAATTCTGCCGCATCGACATCACATGGACGGCGCGTTCTCGATTCGCTTGGTCAAAAAATAAATTGGCTTTCATCAAGGGATTTCAACTCGCCCTTCAAAGACAATCTCGGCTGAACCAATCAAAAAGACATCTTGAAACTCTCGGTCAAATTCCACCTGCACACATTCGCCGCTCTGCACATGAAGTGTTACTCTTTGTGAGTTGATTTTCCCGAGTCGATAACTCACCACTGCCGATGCCACACAGCCGGTTCCGCACGCCAGTGTTTCGTTTTCAACGCCGCGCTCAAACGTGCGAATCCGAAGCGTGTCGGGCGAGATAACCGAAAGAAAATTCACATTTGCGCCGTCAGGAAAGTGTGCCTTATTTGACCGAACTTTTTTGCCTTCCTTGAACACATCGAGCGTCTCCACATTTGGCAGGTAAATCAAGGCGTGTGGGGAGCCTGTGTCAATGAAATAAGCGTCGTAGCCTTCGACTGTGAATTTATCGCGGAACGCTTTGGGCGGAGTCATTTTTAACCTTACGCGCCCATCGGGCAAGATTTCGGAGTGATATGTTTCGCCGTTGGCTTCGAAGGTAAATTGTGTTTTCTTGATGCCGCAGTGATGGGCGAAGCGCGTGATGCACCGTCCGCCGTTGCCGCACATTGAGCCGAGTTTGCCGTCAGAGTTGTAGTAGCGCATGGAAAAATCGTGATGGGCGGAAGGTTCAAGTAAAATCAAGCCGTCTGCGCCAATGCCTGTGCCGCGCTTGCACCATTTGGCAATTTGCGCTTCGGAAAAGGTGCGCTGTTCGGTGCGGTTATCAATCATAATGAAATCATTGCCCGCGCCCGACATTTTCGTAAAATGAATCGTCATTTAACCTTGAATTGAAGTTATCTATGAAACGACTGCTTTTTTTCTTGTTGCTACTTGCGCCGAATTTGGTGGCACAAAATCGAGGCGACTACCAACTCGCCGAAAGTTTTTTTCAAGCGCAAAATTACGAACAAGCCGCAGAGCGATTTCAAAAACTGTATGAACAAAATCCTTCGTCGCAACTCTACTTCGACCGCCTTCGTGTCTCGCTCTACGAATCGCGTCAATACGATAAAGCCATTGCTCTCATCACCAAAGAATTAGACCGCAAAGAAAATCGCGATGCCTCGCTCCTGATGCTGATGCAATGCTACTACGCCAAAGGCGACGGCAAAAAAGGAGACGACATACTCCAACAACTTATCTCACGTGCAAAAGATATTCCCGAATTTGCCTCGATTATTCTTGCGCTGAAAAAAGAACGCATGATTGACCGCGTGCCGAAAGTTGTCTTGGAAGCACGCCAGAAATTGCGCGGCTTGGGCGAGAGCATCAATACGCTTTTCGCTGACGACCTCGCTGAAGCGTTTCTCTTTCTCAATCGCTACAACGATGCCACGCGCGAATATCTCAAATTGCTCGACAGCGATATGCCCGACTTTCAACGCATTCGCGCACAAATTTCCAGCTACGCTCAAAAATCCAATCTCAACTTATTGCGCGAAACCATCAAGACCATAGAAGAAGAGAAATCAAAGTATCGTGACTTGCCACGCCAACTCATCTCACAACTCTTGCTCTCGCTCTACATGGAACTTGGCGATTTTGACAGTGCCTATAACGAAGCCCTCTATCGCGACCGAGAACTCAACGCGGGCGGCGGACAACTCATCGCCTTTGCACAATCGGCACTCGCACAAAACGCTCTGCCTGCCGCACGCAAAGCCTTCCAAACAGCCGTCGCAATGGACGAAAGCGTGCATGCGATTCAAATGGGCAAGTTAGGACTGGCTCGCGTCTTGGAAGCCGAAGCCCGACAAGCCACACAAAACCAAGTTCAAAAAACAAACGAGGCGATTCTCGCTTACAAAGACTACGCAAATACTTATCGCCAATCGCCTGAATCGCCCGAAGCCCTTTTAACCGTTGCCGAGTTGCAGTTCCAACTTTTAAAGTCTCCATCGGACTCAAAATCAACGCTTGAACTTTTGTCGCAACGCTACCCTGATGCGCCAACGCTTCGCCGTGCGGAATTGCTTTTAGCCCAAATTTTTTTAGTCCAAGATAATTTTTCAGAGGCACGCGAAACATTGAATCAAATGCTCACGCGCCCGTTCCTAACCCCGCGCCTAAAAGCCGATGCCCTACTTTTGCTCGGACAACTTGCTTACTACGATGCTGACTTTGAAACGGCTCTCAAACGGTTCTCTGAAATTGAATCGCCCCGCGAAGCCAGTAATGACGCGCTTCTGCAACGCCTCATCATCTTGAAAGGTATCGGTGATACGCTCAAAAACCCCAAAGCCCTTGATGCACTCCGCCGCTTTGCGCTAATTGAAAAACAGATTGCTCAACAAAAACAGGCGGTTGCTCTCGAATCGCTCAAAGCTTGGCTCAATGATTTCGGCGGCTCGATTCTCACTGACGACGCACTCTACAAAAAAGCCGACCTCGAAGAAACCCTCGCGCCCACTCGCGCATTAGAAACGCACGAACAACTGTTGAATGCTTATCCGAAAAGTTACTACGCCGATAAATCGCTCTTTCGGCTTGGCAAACTTTCCGAACAGGTTTTGAAGAATCGAGAAAAAGCGATTGCGTATTTTGAGCGGCTGATTAAGGAGTATCCGCGCAGTTTTTTGGTGAAATCGGCTCGTGAAGAATTGCGCCGCTTGAAACAGCCGAGTTGATTATTTTTCACACAACACTTTCTCGAAGATGCTCACGACAGAACTTACTGACACGCGCCCTGCCGCGATTTCGCTGGGTCGCGGACTTGACTTGAAAAATCCTGTCTTGCTTGCCAGTGGCACAGCCTCTTACGGCGAAGAACTCTCCAAACTCACTGACCTTTCCAAACTCGGCGGCATTGTTACAAAAGCGATTTCGCTCGAAGTGCGCGAAGGCAATCCGCCTCAACGCATTGTCGAAACGCCTGCGGGCATGCTCAACACGATTGGGCTTGCGAATGTAGGCGTAGAAACATTCATCAAAGAGAAAATGCCGTTCTTGCGTGCGCAACAGTTCCACACGGTTGTCAACATTGTGGGCAAATCGATTGAGGACTACGCCGAAGTCGTGCGCCGCTTGGAAGAGGTCGAAGACATTAGTGGCTATGAAATCAATCTTTCCTGTCCGAATGTCAAAGGCGAGTGCATCATTTTCGGTGTTGATGAACGTGCGACATTTGAAATCACTAGCACCTTGCGCAAACTCACTCATCGGCATTTGATGATAAAACTTACGCCGAATGTTACTTCCATTGGCACGATTGCGCTTGCGGCAGAGCGCGGCGGCGCGGATTCCGTTTCACTCATTAACACCGTTGTTGGAATGGCGGTCAATTACAAAACGCGCAAGCCCTTGTTGAAAAATGTAACGGGCGGCTTGTCAGGTCCTGCCATTAAGCCGATTGCGCTCGCGAAGGTTTGGGAGGTCTATAACGCCGTGAAAATTCCGATTGTCGGTATGGGCGGCATCACCAATTTTGACGATGCGATGGAGTTTTTCCTTGTTGGCGCAAGTGCCGTGCAAATCGGAACAATGAACTTTGTCAATCCAACCGTAGGCACATCGGTCGCCGAACAAATCGAGCAATACTTTTCGGACGAAACGCACGGTAGGTTCAAAGATTTTATCGGCTCACTGAAAATTTAACTTCAAACATTTATGGATTTCGGTTGTGAGAGAGAGATTTTACACCTTGTTAATGCAACTCTACGCAGGAGTTGGCGTATATTTGTGGCAGTTCAGGTAACATTTGTTCTTTCTCACACCAAAGACTCTGATTCCTACTTATCAGAGCCTCCTTTGTTGTTTTGTTGATAGAGGGACTCGGCTATAGGGCAGCCGAGTCTTTTTTTTGCCCAAAATTTTCTTCTGAAACGGCACGCGAATTGAAGTGTTTTGAATTTGTTGAGGAAAACTGTTAAACTGCCGCGAATCGACAGTTTGTTGCACTTTCTTCGCCACTAACTTGTCAATAATTATCCACTAACGAGGAGACCTTACAATGACCAAGAAACCTTTTGAATTTCCGACGGAAGAAAAATTCCGCGCCGCCATTTTCGAGAACATGGGAATGGCAATTTGCGTAACGGACGAACACGGCAATTATGTCGAGGTCAACGATGCCTATCTTGAACTTTACGGCTACACCCGCGAGGAATTGATTGGCAAGCATTTTACGATGGTTGTGCCTGAACACTATCGCGCCGAAGCGGCTCGCATTCACGATGCGTTTATGGCGGGCGCACCTGAAATGCCTGCCGAATGGGTTGTGGTGCGCAAGAACGGCGAACTGCGCAACATCTATGTTGTGCCTACCTTGATGGTCAAAGATGGAATCAAGTGCAAAGTCACGGCGATTGCTGACATCACCGAATACAAGCGCGTTCAATCGACGCTCAAACCGCACGGTGAAGTTGTTAATGCGTAAAGGGAATTAAACCACTTTCAGAGAAGGCGTTCCGTTGAACGCCTTTTTGTTTTACACGTCTTTTTTACGCAGTAAGCCGAGCGAGGAAAGTTCGGCTAAAATTTTCTCTTCAATGTGTTTGCGACGCGCACGCTCAATTTTCTCACGACAGTCATTGCACCACTCGTGCTGAACCGCGCCTTGCTTGAAGGCTTTTTCGGATTTCGTTTGGAAGCAACGCGGGCATTTGATTTTTTTCATGTCTCACGAGATTTATATTCCAACTCTTAAAACCAACAGTCGTCAATATGCGGTTCATCATACTTTTTCTCCTTGCTCTTTCAACTACTTCGCTTTTTTCACAGTCGCTTCCTGAATTTTCACTTCCGATTAGTGAGCCTTCAGCGCATATCAAGTTTCTTGCCTCTGATGAGTTGCAAGGGCGAATGACGGGCGAACACGGGAACAATGTCGCCGCACGTTACATAGCCACACAGTTTCAACGCTATGGCGTTAAGTCGCTTATGCCGAATTACTTTCAGCCGATTCCATTTATCAAGCGCATGCCGCCTAACGTGCTTTCCTTAACACTTGGCAGGCGCACAATTTCAAGCGATGACTTGCTCTTGCTCACTGGCGATTCAGTCATGATTTCCGCGCCGATGGTTTTTGTTGGATTCGGAATTATCGACAGCACAAGCGGACGCAATGATTACAACGGCATTGATGCAAAAGGCAAAATTGTGATTGCCCGCGTTGGCACATCGGAGGAAGACTCACCACGAGAACTCTTCGGCGCATTTAAGAAAAAACAAGAAACAGCCAAAGCCAAAGGTGCGCTCGCCTTGATTGAACTCTACCGATTTGGATTTCCATTCGCGCGGCTCAAACAATTTTTCGGCGGAAGCAACCTAACCATAGACGACAGCACCGAAACCTTGCCGTCATTCCCACATCTGCTTTTGAACGATAGCGATTCCGATCTTAGAACTTTTGTTCAAAGCCAAAAGAAACTTTCAGGCACACTTCAAACTGACGGCTACACCATGCAAAAAGTAATCTCAAACAATGTGATTGGCATGATTGAAGGCACTGACCCGAAGTTGAAAGAAGAATTCGTGTTGCTTTCTGCACACTACGACCACATCGGCATCAAAGCGACACCGAACTCCACCGATTCCATTTACAACGGCGCACGCGACAATGCAATGGGAACAACCGCCCTGCTTTGTGCCGCAAGGGTTTTCAGCGAGGCACCGACAAAACGAAGTGTATTACTTCTCGCTTGCACAGGCGAGGAAATTGGACTTTTGGGGAGCGATTACTATGCCGAGCGTCCGCTTGTGCCGCTCAATAAAACCGTGTTCAATCTCAACATTGACGGTGCAGGCTACAACGATACGAGCATCGTAACCGTTATCGGATTAGAGCGCACTTCCGCTGAGCAAGATATTCTCGAAGCGTGTAAAGCGTTGGGACTGACGGCGATTCAAGACCCTGCGCCTGAACAAAATCTCTTTGACCGTTCCGATAATGTGAGTTTCGCTCGGAAAGGAGTTCCTGCGCCGACATTTAGCCCCGGCTTTCGCGCCTTCGACGACGCCATCAGCAAGTTCTATCATCAAGCCGCTGACCAAGCCGACGAGAATTTTGACTTTGCGTATCTCCACCGATTTGTCAAAGCCTATCTGCACGCGGCGCGACGCATCGCCGATAATCCTTCACAACCACAATGGAAAGCAGGCGATAAGTATGAATCTATCGGAAAGAAACTCTATGGCAAGTAAACTCGAGGCGTTACTTATCGGACTGATGGTTTCATTACTACTGCACGCGGCGTTGGGCTGTAAGCAACGCAATGTGCAAGTCATTATCAGTTCAAAGCAAGAACTGCCGGGCGCATTCGGCGGCGAACTCTTTTTCAAGTGGGGAACGCGCAAAACGGAACTTGTTCGTGCCATGCTTTCACGCGAGAACATTCGCACCGATTCGCAGCATGAGAAGGTATTTGTAACACCTGAACTGCATTTCACGGGCGGCGTGCTTTACGGCATGCGTGTGGCTTCATGGGCATTTGCGTTTGGCGATTCCGTCCGTGCTGACTCGCTCAACTCGATTGGTCTTTATTTCGCGCAAGTGATTTTTGAGGGCAGTGAAAAAACGGACGATAACTTCAAGCGGCTCGATAGCCTGATTTGCGCTCAATACGGATTGCAATCGTCAATCACGGAATCCACAGGCAAAGTTACTTACCGCTTTCTTAACGGCGATGAAATTATGTTATCTATTGTCAAGATTGGCAAGAAACCGCCGACGATTTCGCTCGAGTATCTCAATCAAAAGCGACTTGATGAAGGAGTAGCATTGGCGGAGAAGATGAAAGCCAACGCGAATTAGTCAGTTTCAACAAGGGCAGGCGTTTGTGTCGGTGCGGGCTGTGTAGCGTCAACAATGCGAATGTGTTTGACTAAAACAATGCACATGATTGTTGCCAAAATTGCAAGTCCACCGACAAGGTGATAGTTTGTCATTGTGCCGTCCGCCGCTTTGCCGACAATCAATCCCGCCACAAAACTTGATGCGCCTGATGCAACCTGTTGCGCCGATGAATTGATGCTCATGAAACTGCCGCGCGATTTCGGTTCAACGCTTGATGTAACAAGTGCGACCGCAGGCACAAAGCGACCGTTCATCGTAACCATAAACAGTGTTGTGATGACCAGTGCAAATACAAGCGGCACTTGTGGCACATTGGTAATCGCGTAAATAACAACCATCGAGCTAAACGACATGAAGGTGAAGACTTTTGCTTTACCAAATTTGTCGGAAAGTTTTCCAACAAAGCGCGAGGTAAAAATCGTTGCCGCGCCGCCAAAAAAATAAATCAGTGGTAAGTCCGATTCGCTCATGCCAACATTCGTGACGAAATACGGACTGATGTAAGGAATGACGGTAAATCCGCCAATCATCAACACCATCATAAACACAAGCGCGTTGCGGTGATTGGGGATAGAGACGAGCGCGTAAAGCGTTTGTATGGCTTGAAGCGGCGTTTCAGAAGTGGGCATTGCTGCAAGGTGTCCGCGCATACTTGGCAGTTCTTTGTAGGCGAGCGCAAGGGCGAGCGCACTCATAGCGGCGAGCATGAAGAAGGGAAAGTGCCAGCCAAAGTGATTGGCGAGATACAGTCCAAGAGGCACGCCGGCGACGGAAGCAATGGAGAACGCACTCATCACGGTGCCGGTTGCCGCGCCGCGTCGGTGTTCAGGAATGCAATCGCCAATCACTGCAAAGATGAGCGCGCCCAACACGCCGCCGAATCCGCCTGCGACAATTCGCGCCAGCATGAGCGTGAGATAAGTTGGCGCAATCCCGCAGAGAAATGTCCCAATCGTGAAGCCTGAATAGAGAAAGAGCAATGCGGTGCGTCTATCAAATTTGTCAATGAAAAACGCGCTTAAAAATCCCGTAATGCCCGCGCTGAATGTGTATGCTGAAACAATAAATCCGAACGCTTGTGGTGAAATGTCAAAGACGCGCATCAGTTGCGGACCGAGCGGCATCATAATTACAAAATCCAACACATGTGTGAATTGAACGGCGACTAACACCAAGAGCAAAAGCCATTCATGTTTGGAAGCAGCGCGTTCAAGCGATGGGTTCACGGTATTGCAGTTGAATCAACACGGTTTTAAAAAGATTACTCACAGAAGCCGTTTTGGACTTAAAATGTTTTCGGTGCGCCAAAAACTTCTCCCTCAATTCTTTCTTTTATAGGCTCGCTGTAAGCAGAGTTCAGCACTTCTTTAACGTTGCGTGCAATGTTCTGCGCAATATCATCAGTCGGCAAGTCATCTTTATCTTTTCCAAAGGGATTTTCAATCGCTTCGGCAATCACTTCAATGCCGACCATCACATAAAACACAAACGGCACAATCACAACTGATGCCCACCCGAAGTCTCGCACCAATCCAAGTGGCAGAGAGAAGACATAGGCGGCAATAAATCGCTTAATGAGAATGGCATACGAAAAGGGAATCGGTGTTTTCTTGATGCGCTCCATGCCGCCCAGTGCATCAATGAGCTCATTGAGGTTTTGAGAGAGTGTCAGGAATTGCTCGTGGCTGAGTTTGTTGTCGGCGCGGAGCGACTGCACTTTGGAAGAAAGTGAGCGCATCACCGCAAGCGGTTTGTGAAACGCACTTTTGACGAGTGCGCGCTCTTCTTCAACGACGACCTCCAAATCTTCATCGGTAAGTTCATCGCGCAAATGTTTCGGCAAGAGAATCGCAAATGCAGCAATCATTTCTGCAAAAAAGTAGCGGGCTTCAAATGCATTTGGCTCTAAATAAGCATCGAGTTTCACGGCAAGATTGCGGCTGGAATTAACGAGCGCGCCGAAGAGTCTGCGTCCCTCCCACCATCGCTCGTAAGCCGTGTTTGTGCGGAAGACGAGAAAGAGTCCGAGCACCACGCCCAGCAAGGTATGCACGGTCAGCGGGGCTTCCAGTTTGTAGAGTTTTAGAGTCAAATCCAGATAGCAAATCGCTGCCGTGAAAAGTCCCATCAACGCCATGCTGGGCAACAGTCGCCGCAGTTGACCTGTCTTAAAGTTGAACAGAAAGGCGAACCAAATTTTACTGTCGTATTGAATCATGCGAAGCCAAATCGTTTAAGCTATCCAAAATCACTACCTTGCCCGTTTCTATTTGATAGAGTGCGCCGGTAATCGTCAGTTTTTTCGCTTCAGCGAGTGGGCGTAGCACGGGTTCAGAGGTGCGAAGCAAACGCACGCCGTGCAAAATGTTGGCTTGAATCGCTGTGTAAAGGCTATGCTTTAAGCTATCGGGCAAGGCTTTTTCTTCGGGCTCACTTTCAAGGTAATGAAGAATGCTCTGAATGTGGTCGTGGTGAGTGTCTGACTCGTGCTGCAAAAATGCGCTCACCGCGCCGCATTGCTCATGCCCCAACACAATAATTAACTGACACCCCAAGTGTTCAACGGCATACTCGATACTTCCCAGTTCATAGTCGCCAATCACGTTGCCCGCAGTTCGCACTGAAAAAATATCGCCCAGTCCTTGGTCAAAAATTACTTCAGGCGGAACACGTGAGTCGGAACAACTAACTATAACGGCAAAGGGATGTTGCCCCTTTTTTAACTCGCGAATGCGCTCCAACGTTTGGTCAGGATGCACAGGATGCCCTTCCATAAAACGGCGATTGCCTTCCAAGAGGCGTGTCAGTGCGTCCTTATCGTTGACTTTGGGTTTGGACGGAGAACATGCAGAAAAAGCAACCGCCAAGACGATAACACTAATGAACATTCTCATACTCAATGATCTTGAAAAAAGGTTTTAAAGTTAAGCGATGATTATCCCTCTGTCCCAATCGCAAGCACTTTGGCAGTTTGCCAAAATTCGTCGGGGTTGAGAATACGCAAGATAGATTTATTTCGGTCGCCTGATTTTTCAACGACTTCATAACTGCTTCGCACGTGTGGCGACCAAATGACGACATCGCTTTTCGGCGCAGGCACTTCGATTTCAGTGGTTTGCGAAATATCGAGGCGGCGCACATTGCGATTTTGCGCAGGGCTGAAATTAGGATTGAACGCATTGCCAAACGGACCGCGTCGCTCCAAAACGCCATTCTCGCGCAAGAAGCCTGTTCCGCCCATAATGTAGTAGCCTGTGTTGAGTTTTTCGCGTTGTGTGTTGGCAGCAGCGACGGCTTCGGCAAGGCGCGATTTCAAGCTCGCCGTTACGCGATTGAGGCTATCGACTCGGTTACGAAGCGCGAGATTTTCGCCAGAGAGCCGCGCCACTTGTTCTTTCAGACGTTCATTTTCGGCGGTTACTTCGGCAAGTTTGGTTTCAAGTTTGCGGACGCGCGCCGTCAGTTGGTCAATTTTTTCTTTCTGCGATTTCAGCGTGTTCGCCGCATCTTTGATGCGTTCAATCGTCGTTTTCTGTTTTTCGGGGTCTTTTTCTGCCACCAAATTTACGCCTAAACTTTTCGTGTAGGTGTCGAGCTCAGCAAGTTCCTTCTCCAAGACTTCGCGTTTTTTATACTCATCTTCAATCACGGCATTGAGCGAGTCGGTTACTTGTTGCGAGGTTTTCAGGAGCGTTTCAAGTTGTTTTTTTTCGTCTTTGCAAGCGGCTAAGCACAGCCCAACGATGACGAATCCGAACAGCAAAGCTTTTTTCATCGATGATAACGTTTGGGTTAGAAATGCTCAAAGATACGGCTTCGAAATGAAAAGGCGACTTCGATTGAAATCGCCTTGTGTGAAGTCAGTTGATAGGCTTACGCTGAAAACGAACTGCCACAGCCGCAGGTCTTTTGCGCGTTGGGATTGTTGAACGTGAATCCGCGTCCTTGCAAGCCGTCTTGATAATCCACAACGGTTCCAGAGAGGTAAATCGCGTGTCGCTTATCCAACAAAATTTCAACGCCGTTGCTGGTGAAGAGTTCATCGTTTTCTTTTTGTTGGTCGAAGCCGAGCGCGTAAGAAAGCCCTGAACAGCCGCCGCCTGTAACACCGACGCGCAGTTTGTAGCCTTCGGGAATTTTATTTTCCGCCATGATGCGTTTGACTTCTTGCGCCGCGCCCGCCGTGAGCGTAATCAATGATTCCGTTAAAATGCTTGGCGCAGGTGATTCCATGACTTCTGCCATATCTTGTCTCCTTTACGATTAAAGTTAGTGAAGATTAAAAAACTCAAAACAAATTCGGCTTGTGCGTTGCAATCCACTTATCGGCTTTTACGACAGCAACCACAATCGCGCATTTGATAACATCGCCGATAATGAACGGAACGAATCCTAACGAAACGGCTTGAACGAATGAAAGATTCATCACGACTTGAAGCCAAAGCGTGCCAATGACCATCACCACCAAACTGACAGCAAAAACACGTGCGAACAGCGTGTAAAGTGATGTTTCGATTGTTGTGTTGCGGAGCCACATACCCACGAGGAATGCGGCAAGTGGAAATGAAAGCAAGTATCCGCTCGTCGCGCCGAAAAGTGTAGAAACGCCCATTGCGCCTCCTGCATAAATTGGCAAAAACAACCCTCCAACAAGATACATCACTTGGCTCACTGCGCCCCAACGCGCACCCAACAAGGCACCTGAAAGAAGCACGGCGCAAGTTTGCATCGTCATTGGAACAGGAACCATTGGCACTTCAACCCAAGCGGCAAGTGCAGTTAAAGCGGCAAAGAGCAAAGAATATCCGAATGATTTTACGCCTGAAAAAGAGTGGGTTATTGTTGCGTTCATGAGTGTTGAGAAATTGAGATTTTTTAATTTCATCTTGAAGATACAAGTTGCAGTTCGCATTTCAAATGCTCGTCTGAAATATGAAATCACGTCTCATTCTCTCCGCTTTTCTCATGGTGCTGATTGCGTCCTGCCAATCGGTGGTGCGCTATGGCGAGCGTTCCGACGCTTCATTGTCGGGCAACATCAGAGAAGGCATGGCGACGTATTACGCAAGCGAATTTCACGGCAGGAAGACGGCAAGCGGCGAGATTTACGATATGAACAAACTCACGGCGGCGAGCGTGGATTTGCCGCTTGGAACGGCGGTGCGCGTTACGAATCTCGAAAATCGTAAAAGCGTTGTTGTCAGAATTAACGACCGAATGTCAAAAAATAGCAAAGGTAGGATTATTGATTTATCGCTCGCAGGCGCAAAGGCATTGGAGATGGTGCAGTCGGGTGTGGTGCGCGTGCGCGTGGAGGTCTTGAGTCAATAGCGCACTTGATTGCGTCCGTTTTTCTTGGCTTCGTAAAGTTTTTCGTCGGCGTGTGCAATCATTTTTTCAAAAGAGGGGAGCGAGGTATCGGCACACAGTCCTATGCTGAGCGTTACGGTTAGTTTAGGATGAATCGCTGTCCAATCGTGTGTCTCGACAGCACGGCGCACAGTGTCGGCAACAATCGCCGCACGCTCAAGCGAGGCATGAGGGAAAACCAAGACGAACTCTTCACCGCCGTAACGCCCTGCAATACCTTCCCTTCCAATTCGCGCTTTCATCAGTTGAGCCACCGTTTTCAGCACTTCATCGCCGACTTGGTGCGAGAACGTATCATTGATTTTTTTGAAGTAATCGAGGTCTAAAATACCGAGAGTTAATTTGTCGTTGTTGGCTTGTGCCTCTTGGAAGGCTTGTTGCATGAGGTGGTCGATGTAGCGGCGGTTGTAAAGCCCTGTGAGTGCGTCTTCTTTGGCTAAGCGTTCCAGTTCGGCATTTTTTTCTGCGAGTTGTTCGAGCAACTCACTTTGTCTTAAATCGGCTTGTTTGAGTGCTTCTACGAGCAGTTTGAGTTCTTCTTGTGCTTCGGCAAGTTCGATGGTTTTAAGGCGATAGATTTCGAGGGCTTGCTGTTCGCGCTCCGACATAAAGCGTTCTTCGGTGAGTTGAAGGCGCAGGTCGTTTTCTTGGCTCAAAAATTTTTCCCAGAGATGAGCGTATTCCTCTTGGTATTCAAGGGCTTTACGGTAGTTCTGCATGACTTTGTAAGTTTCTGAAAGCACGAAGGCAACAAGGGCGAGGGTTTGTTTGGCGTCGAGTTGTTCGGCGTAGTCATGGGCGGAGTAAAGGTAATTGATGGCTTGTCCTAAAATTTGTTGGTCGCGAGTTTGCAAAAATTCTTCCACATGGCTACGCCCCAATGCGATGAGATTTTCGGCAATTCCAAGTTTGTTGTTCATCTCGGTGTGCAATCTGATGGCTTTTTGAAACTGCTCGCACGCGTCGGTCAATTTGCCTAAATGCAAGCAGACGTAGCCGATGTTGGTGAGGCACAGTGCTTTGCCGTTGGGTCGATTGAGGGCTTGAAATTGCGCGAAAGATTGTTCAGAGACAGCGTGCGCGGCGGCGTAGTCGGAAAGGTATCGGTAGCAGTATCCCATCAAACAAGAGCTCATGGCTCTATGGTAGTGGGTGTTTTCAGAATCGTCCTGCTCGCAAATCATAGAGGCTTCTTCTGCGAGAGAGAGTGCAAGAGGCGTGTTCCCTACTTTGAGTTCCCACCCAAGCTCGAGCAAGAGTTCAGCGCGTTGCAATGGGAGTTCTGCTACCGAGAGTTGTTTTTCAAGCGCAAGGGTACGCGCCCGAATGTATCGTTCGGGCGGTGGTATGCTTAGAGAAATTTTAAGCGCATCTTCTTCTTTCATCATCAGTCGTCATCTCTGCAATTACGATACTGTGGAAGTGATTTTAACGAAGTTTTGAAGACCATGATGAACCCGCCTTCCTTGACTTTGATGAGGCAAGGGATTTCGCGTTTCGCTTTCGCAAGCGGAGACGTTGGCACTCCTTCATTTGACTACGAGCGTGACTTTGTCAGCGCAATGCGTGCGGCAACAAGTTTGGCGCGCAGTTTTTCGGCTGATGTCTGAAATGCTTGGTCAGGGCTGATAGTTTCCGCTGTAAGTTTAATGTTTTGATGCGGCGTCGCTTGATAGGTGCGATGTTTCTTTGCCGCTTCTTCTATTGTTCTCGCAAACGATTCTTCGCTCACGGGCTTGGTGATGTATCGAAACACTTGCACTTCGTTAATGGAGCGAATTGCCATTGTGGCATCAACAATATCGGTCAGAATCACCGTTACGGTATGCGGAAATTCTTTTTTGACAGTATTCAAAAAGTCAATGCCGTCGTGTTCGCCGAAGTTCAAATCGCTAATCAACACGGAAACAGAGACGCGATTGAGCGCGGCAAATGCCTCGTCGAGCGTTGTTGCATGCTCAACGATGAAGCGCACATTTATTTTTGACGTGAGTTTTTGAATTTCAGCAGGCGTATATCCAACAAACAACAGCGTTGCGGGCGGTTCGGCTTCCGTTTTCGCCTGGTCGGTTGCGGACTTTGCGGGGGCGGCGGTTTTAGAATCGTTTTGCATGGCAACGATGCGGTCGTGAATTTGCACGCCGAGTTCAATCATCTCGCGCAACTTCTCAACGCTACATGGTTTGTTGATGTATCGGAAGATTTGTCCGGCATTGACGGAGTTCAAAATTGCATCAAGGTCGCTGTAACCCGTCAGAAGCAGTCGCACCGTGTTGGGGCTGATGTCTTTGACTTTACCCAAAAGTTCATGCCCAAGCATACCGGGCATACGTTGGTCGCTGACAATGACTTTGATTTTATTTCGTTGGATAATGTCTAATGCTTGCACGCCGTTTTCCGCTGTGAAAACAGTATAGTGAAGACGAAGCACTCGACTTAACGATGAGAGTAGCAGCGGCTCATCATCAACGAGAAGAATGTTAGAAAGTGCGCTCATAATTCCTGTAAAAACTTATCTCTTTTAGACTTACGCGATTTGGAGGTCCGATGCTCGAGACCGTATGCTTTTTGTTGTTGCCCCGTCGCGCTTTTGTTTGACGGGAATTTTAATCGTGAATGTTGTTCCAACCCCGACTTGGCTCTCAACATGCATGACCCCAAAATGTTTCTCAATAATTTGATAACAGATACTTAATCCCAAGCCGGTGCCTTGACCGACTGGCTTTGTCGTAAAGAACGGTTCAAAAATTCGGTTTAGATGCTCTTTTGGAATGCCTTTACCGTTGTCAGAGACCCGAATCACTGCATAGCCGTCTTCAATCGATGTCTTGATTTTAATTTCACCATCATTATGTTCAATGGCTTGCGCCGCATTTGTAATCAAATTCAAGAACACTTGGTTCAGTTGCGCGGGATAACATTCAGCATAGAGTTTCGGGGCATATTCCTTCACCACCCGTGCTTTGTTTTTGATAATGTTGTTAGCAATCAGCAAGGTTGAATCAATGCCTGCATGAATATCAGCATATTTGTATTCGGCTTCGTCGAGGCGCGAGAAGTTTTTAAGGTTTATCACCAATTCTTGAATTCTATCCATGCCGGTCAGGGATTCGCGAAGCATATCGCTGATGTCTTGCATCGTATTGGCTTGGTTCACGCGTTCTTGCATTTCAGCAAGTCGAACCAGATGCTTATCAAGGTTTTCTATGTCATCATTTTTGAGGGATTCACACAGTTTATTGGATTCTTCAAGGATTGCGAAAATTTCCTTTTGGAATTCCGACATGCCTTCCAAGTTGGTTTTCACGAATGCTAAGGGGGTATTGACTTCGTGGGCAAGCCCCGCAACCATCTGACCTAACGCCGCCATCTTTTCGGATTGAATGAGTTGGGTTTGCGTGTTTTTCAGTTCAGCCGTGCGCTCCTCGACCTTTTGCTCCAACTGCGAATTGAGAATTTCAAGTTCATACTTTGCTTTTTCAAGGCTGATGTTCGTTGCCCTCAACTGCTCTTGTGCTGTTCTCAATTCGCGCGTGCGAATATCGACCATCTTCTCCAAATTTTCGGAGTAGCGGGTAATTTCCGCGTCTTGGGAACGCAACTTACGAATAAAATGGAACAGGAGAATAAAAAAGTTAATGAGTGCGGCAATAATACCTGTAATTTGAATCGTGCGCAGTGTGTTGGATTTATCCGAGAGTTTTTTTTCCGCTTCCGATGTGATGAAGTTCATCAAGTCAAGAAGCAAGAGGTTGTTGTTCGAGGCATACTCAACGGCATCTTGTAAGTCTTCCTGTGGAACAGTGTTTTTGGCGGCAATGACACGAAAGAGTTTTTCTTTGAACGGGTTCCAGATGAGGAACGCACGCTCGAGATAGACTTTCGCGCTGTCGGTTTCAACCGGAATGAGCATCACGGTTTTGTAATCGCCGCCTGTTACCAGCCGCCCGTCGCGCAATCCTTCAATCGTTTCGTCAAAAATTTTGAACGTCGTTGCTAATTCATTTTGCGGACCTTCAATGCTGTGACCTGCATTTTGAGCGATTTGAATCTGGAGCAATGTTTTAACAATACGCTGTGAGAGCTCGCGCTGTCGCGAGGCAAGGTTCACGGCGACGGCATCGCTCTCGAGTTGCCCCGTCGTAATCGAACTCACCACCAACACGCTCAAATCCAAGATGAGGAAGAGCGCGACCGAAATAATGATTTCGCGATATTTCTGAAGATTCCCTAACACGCCTCAACAATTAAATTAACTTATCCGTCAAAACAAAGATAACACTGCATTGCTCTATGCCAGCATCGTGTATCCAAGTCTTGACACAAACACACCATCAATACACAACCCTGTGTTTGAACAAAGTACAACTTTTTTTGCGTGAATTGGGTGAGACTTCAACTACTTCGAGATGCTAACGCTAAACGCTACACTTGCAATAATTTTTGCGAAGACTTTCGCTGACCATTGGTAAAGTAGAGAAGTAACGGCAGATTTCAAAAAAGAAAACGCCTTAGCTCAACACTAAACAAATCATGTCTTGTTGTTGCACGATGGCAATTTTATACAGGTCGGCAATCGGGCAAGGACCGCTAATACATTTCCCTGTTTCGGGGTCAAAGAGTGCAAAGTGTTCGCGACAGATGAGATACCGCTTATCGCTGTTGAACGCCGATTGGTTTTTTTCGGCAATCGGCTCACCAGCATGCGGACACACATTCAAATACGCACGAATCTGATTCCCAAACCGAATCACAAAGGCTTCGTATCGCTCATCATCTTTAACAAACGTAAAGAGATGCGATGTGCCTTCGTGTAATTCAGATGTGGCAATGATGGGAACGACTTTTGAGAGGCTCTCCACAGCGATAGACGGCGGCGTTGACATTGAACAAGAACAGATGGTTACTTCTAAATGTTCGTCTCTAAAATGGGTCTGCCGTCCTGAACGGCGGACAAAAGAAGATAGAAAAGTTTTCTAAATTGCTTAACATACCTCTACGGAACTTATTGATAACTTTAAACTCAACGTTTTCTTTCCAATGGCTGAAAAAGAAGAACCCGCTTTGCTCCAAGAGCAATTGGACGCTCTTTACGAGCAACTCAAAGATAGTTCGCCGTTTCAAGCGGCAAAGCGTGCCAAAGAACAGGTCACGGGCTACATTGAACAGCACCCTGTCCAATCTGCCTTGATTGCATTGGGCGTTGGCTTTCTTTTGGGTGCGCTGTTTTCATCACGCAAACGCGACTAAGCATGAAAAACGACCGTCGGCGTGAGAAAAGCATCATTGAATTGCTCGATGAAACGCTCTCACAGTCGCTCGATGATTTTTCTGACCTGCTTACGGCAAAAGTTGAACTCGCAAAGTTAGACGCGATTGAACTACTTTCAGGGATTGCGGCGAATGTTGTTCTTGTTTTGATTTCACTTATTGGAGCCTCTTGCCTCTTCATTGCACTTGCACTGTATTTGGGCGAACTTTTCGGGCAACGCTTGCTTGGCTTTTTAGCCATCGGTGGCGTGCTGATTGGCGTGGTTGTGTTTATCAATATCTTTCAGCCTCTTTGGGTGCGCAACTTGTTTCTTAAATTTTTTTGGCACGAGTATCAACGAAAGCAATCTTCAAAGCCAAAGGAGGAAAAGAAGTGATGTCAGAGATAGATGCCATCGCGGCACATCGTCAAGCCTTAGAGCGCACCATTGAAGTGCGGAAAGCACGGCTGAAAACACGAAAGCAGTTGCTCAAATCTGAACTCCACGCACGCTTGACACCGAAAGGCATTGTGTCGCGATTCCCAATGACCACCGTCGCTATTGGGTTTGGAGTTGGCTGGCTTGCGGGACGAGCCATACGCGCCCTTATCACGCCGCAACCGTCCTACACCAAGCACCCACAAGCCGCGCCGCGCCGCTCACAACTTGCCTCGCCCCTCATGCAAACGCTTAAAGAGATTGCGCTTCAAACGCTCACGAACTTTGCGCTGAACAAAACTCGCGACTTCTTGGTTAGCCGCTTGAATGTTTCTCGCACTAACAATGACGTTTCAAACACTCCGAATCCTTCACGAGCGAAGCCGTAACACATCTGATAGCCTTTAATCCAACATTATCCATGAGCCAAACACGCATTTCACCGATTCAAACTTTTTTTGAAAATAAACAGAATGCCTACACCGTCGCCTTTGCGCCTGATAGCAAACGATTTGCGGCGGCGGGTGGCTTGCGCTCCGTCTTCGTCTATGAAGTTGGAAAGCCCGAAGCGATTGGCGGACTTGCTGACCATCGGCAATCCATCTATGCGATGATTTTCTCCAAAAGCGGAAAATACTTCATCACCACAGGGCGAGACGGCATGACCATCATCTACGACGCGCAAAATTTTGATAAACTTGCGACCATTCTTTCACCACAACTCGGCAGGAACTACATCTCGGTTGCGCGCCACCATAATCCTGAAAGAGATGGGCGCGTGATGGTTTCCGACGGCATAGAAACCGTCGAAGTGCAAGGATTGACGGGCATCTACGACGCACTGCACTACATTTTCTATGACCTCAACAAAACCGAGCAAGAAACGGCAAAACAAGGCACGCTTATTCGTGAGACATTTGAGAAAGTCGGCAAAGTTTCTACCGAACGCGAAATTGTTTTCTCAAATCCACAACTCTTGCCGAACTATGCTCTCGCGCTCAACAACGATGAAACGGAACTTTATGTCGGTGCGTCAGGCGGCGCACTCAAAGTGTTTCGAATGTCTGACTTCTCACTCGTGCGCGTCATTCCGCTTCACGCAGGCAACATTCGCACGATTGCGCTCTCGCCCAACGGCGACCTGCTCGCCACCGGCAGTAGCGACCGCTTCGTCAAAATTTTAGATGCCAAAACCTTTGAAACCCTGCACACGATTGAAGGACACGGCGACTCTGTTTTCTCCGTTGCGTTCTCGCCTGATGGAAAGCTCTTCATCACGGGTGGAAAAGATGCTCGACTGCGTGTGTGGACGGTTGAGGGAAAATCCATTAAACCAAAAGTCAAAGTCCTTGCGCATACTTTTTCTATCAAAGCCATGACCTTTCTCAACGAGGGCAAAGAATTGCTCACCGTGAGCCAAGATAAAACCATTAAACTGTGGGATATTCAAAACGCGCAGTGCAAAGAAACGATTGACCGAACTTGCGGCGGACATACCTTCACCATCAACACCGTTGCGATTTCGCCTGATGAACGCTACTTCGTCACCGGAAGCGACGACAAAACCGTCAAACTGTGGGAACTGAAAAAATAACCGCTACTCTTTCGTCGCAACCGTTGGCTTATCAAGCCAAATGGTCTTGAAGTCCCGGCGGTCCATCGCATTGACAGGATAATCACGGACTTCTTTTCGGACGATGCGTTCATCAATATCATAAATCGTTAGGAGCAAGGGCGCGTCGTCGAGGGCAAGTTGTTCGGCTTGAAGGTAGAGCGCATTGCGTTGCGCATCGTTGGCGATTAAGAGCGATTTCTCATAGAGTTCATCAAACTTCGGATTTTGATAGCGCGCCGAGTTTGGATAACTGCGCTCCTCCAACTGTTGCGGCACCAGTTTGCCGTAGAATTGGTTGAGAAAATTTTCCGCATCAGGATAATCTGCCACCCAGCCCAATCGATAAAACGGGGCTTTGCTTGTCTCCACAGACTCCAAATGCATCGACCACTCGACTTGCAAGAGATTGACCTTGATGTTCAAATTTTTCTGGAGCATTTCTTGAACAGCTTCTGCCAGTTTGAGGTTGCGTCCGCCACCCGCGTTCAGTTGAAGTGTGAGTTCAGGAAAGCCGTTGCCGTTTGGGTAGCCGGCTTCGGCAAGCAGTTGCCGTGCTTTTTGAACATCAAACTTATAGCCTTTGACTTTTGAGGTGTCGTAGTTCGGTGTGAGTGGCGGCACGATGCCTTTTGTAGCGGCAATGCCTTCGCCTTTCAAGACATAGCGTTCAAGTTTATCGCGGTCAATGGCGTAGTTCAAGGCAAGTCGCACGCGCCTATCATTGAACGGCTTGATTTTGCAGTTCATACCGTAAAACTGCGTGGAGAGCGCGGGCGTGCGATACAAGACAAATTCCTGTTTGTATTTCTCATTAAGTTCTTGTTGTTCCGTGAGCCATTCGCTTCGCATGGCGGATTCAATTCGATATGATTCCGACAGTCCGCCTTGTTTGAGCGTCATCATTTGCGTCGAGAGGTCGCGAATGAAAACCAACTTTACATTGTCCAAAAATGGCAAGCGATTTCCGTATTCATCTTTCTGCCAGTATTTCGGATTGCGTTTGAGCAAAAGGTATTGTCCTTCTTTGAACTCTTGAAATTGAAACGCGCCTGTGCCGACGGGGTGCATACGAAAATTTTGATTGTAATACTTGACGGCTTCGGGCGGCACGATATAGCAAAACGACGTGGTCAGAAGCATCAAAAACGGCGCGTAGGGTTTTATCAAATGAATCCGAAAGCGTCGCTCATCAAGCACTTCGAAGCCTTTAACTTCACTGACTTTCGGCTCGGCAGATTGTTGCGATTCGAAGTATTCGTTTGCGCCAACCACTTTATCCTTGAAGACCCAAAAGCCTTTGGTTTGTGTTTTCGGATTGCACGCACGCTCAAAGGAAAACTTCACATCATCCGCCGTGAACTTGCGCCCTTCGCCTTGTGGAAAGCAGATGTCATTGTGGAAGTAGACGCTATCGCGCAGGTAGAAGGTGTAGGTTAAGCCGTCAGGTGAAATTTCCCAGCGCGTTGCCAGTTCAGGCACAAGTTGAAGCGTGGTATGGTCGAGGTCGACGAGCAATTCATAAATCTGATGTGCGGCGTGATGCGAAGCCACATCGCCGATTTGAACGGGGTCTAAGGTTGGCAAGTCGGTTGTCTCGTTGTAAATAAACGTGCCCCCGTAAACTTTGCCGCCCTGTGCGGAACGAAATTCCGACTTTGTTTCTTTTTTACCGCACGATGAAAGTGCCAAAAAAATACTAACGCAAAAGAACAGCGTGAGAACTTGAAACGCTCGCATGCTTTGCTTTGAAAGAAGTTGATTGGAAAGCGACATCGCTTAAACTCAGCGCAAAAACGGAGCGAATATAACACCAACGCGCGATTTGCGCAGAGCCTATCACAAAAACAACTTATATGACCATGCTTACAGTCGAACAAGAACTTTCACTTGATACACTTTTAGCCTCAATTTGGGCGTCGTTAGAAAACGGTGCTCGCTCGCGCACGCACCCTTTCCACACGGGCGTGATTGCGACGATTGCAGAAGACGCGCCACAAGCCAGAACGGTCGTGCTTCGCAAGGTGATTGCTGACACTCGAACCTTGATTTTCCATACCGACCAACGTTCAGAGAAAATTTCGGAACTGACAAAAAATCCGAACATCTGTTGGCTGTTCTACGACACCACTGAGCGTGTTCAACTTCGGCTGTCAGGCACAGCCACCTTGCACCACCGCGACGCACTCGCCGATGTTCAGTGGCAAAATACCAAACTAACCAGTCGACGGTGCTATCTTTCAATCCCTCCCTTAACACGATTGGAACAGGCGGGGTCAGGATTACCGGAATCGCTCCTGAAACGAAATCCAACGCTTGAAGAAAGTGAGGCAGGGCGGGAAAATTTTACGGTGGTTGAAACGCACATTCACACGATTGATTGGCTCTGGCTGAACTCAACTGGGCATCAACGGGCGAAGTTTGTTTGGCAGTCAGATGGCGAAGTTATTGCCAATTGGATTGTGCCGTAAGTGATAAGTATGTCCCTACGCGCGTGCGTTTTCAAGCAACCGCTCAATAGACGCAGTAACTTCCTCAACGGACTTTCCGCCGTCGACGTCGACAATTGCGCCTTTGTTCCGATAAAACTGCAACACAGGCTCTGTGTTTTTGTGATAGACCTCGAGGCGATGTCGCACGGTTTCTTCTTTATCATCATCGCGCTGAATTAAGCCAATGTGTCCACAACTGTCGCACGTGTTTTCAACTTTTGGCGGCTGATTGTATTTGTGATAAATCGCGCCGCAGTTTGGGCAAGTCATTCGTCCCGAAAGTCTCCGCACGACTTCCTCTTCATCAACGACAATGTTAATGGCTTTATCAATCGGCACGTTTGCACGCCAAAGAATGGTCTCTAAGGCTTCGGCTTGTGCAACGGTTCTCGGAAAGCCATCAAGCACATAGCCTTTTTTCGCTTTTGCCGACGAAAGCACTTCTTCAATCATGGCGATGATGAGGTTATCGGGGACAAGTTCGCCTTTATCCATATAGCCTTTTGCCATAGTGCCAAGTGGCGTGCCGTTTTGAATGTTTGCGCGAAGCATATCGCCTGTGGAGATGTGAACCGCGCCATGCTTTTGCGCTAAAATTTTGGCTTGTGTGCCTTTGCCGACACCAGGCATTCCGAATAAAATCAGTTTCATGGTTCAGGTGCAGACTGTTTGATGGTGATTTTTGTTGCACCGCCTTGTTTGATAGTTACACGCGGGCGTTGGACGGTTGGTTCAGGGGGCTTGACATCTGTCGGTGCGGGTGGTGGCGGCGGCGCAGTGCTGGACGTTGGTGTGGCAGAAGTCATCGCCGTAATAGCATCATCGAGCGCAAAGAGGAAAAAGGCAATGTTGCGTCGACATTCTCCCAAATCGCCTTTGGTCGGGGCTTGCGAGATGCACTTGGCATTCACAACCGTTGTTACTTCACCGTCCGCATTCGTTTCTTCAATCATCCACACTGAAAGTTCAAGATGATTACCACCAAGCAAGGCAGAAAAAATGTCGCACTTAAACGCCGACATTCCACCCAAGTTTTTTTCGCGCGAAACCACGCGCCACCCAAACCAACGCGATGGAAGCGAAAGGGCAATTTCATAGACCTCGCGCGCACGAGCTTTGTATCGACGTGTCTTCAATTCAAGGAATTCGGGCGTTTCCGAAGTCTCGGACGTACTGCTTGTAAAGGCTTGCAGGGCTTTGCGCAAGAGTGCGTCGGGGCTAAGGTCAAATGGAAGCGGCATAGCGATACTATTTGGTATTTCTTTTTGAGATAGGCTGAATGCGCTTGGTTGAAATTGAGCGTGTCGCCAGTTGTCCGCACGCGGCATCAATGTCTTTTCCACGACTGCGGCGCACGGAAGCGAACAACCCTGCCTCATGCAACACCGCACGGAATTTTTCCTTTCGTGCCTCGCTTGTGCGTTGATAGTCGATATTAGCAATCGGATTGTAATCTATCAAATTGATTTTACTCGGAACGCTTCGTGCAAATTTGACGAGTGCCTTTGCGTCTTCCTCGCCATCGTTGATTCCATCAAGCAACAGGTATTCAATGAAAATCTCGCGCTTCTTTTTGGCGTAGTAGGTCGTGAGGACTTTGCGCAGTTCAGGAAGCGAGAACTGATGCGCAACGGGCATGAAGTCGCGCCGCTTTTCTTCAATCGCCGAGTGCAGCGAAACCGCCAAGTTGATTTTAGATTCCGATTCCGCTAATCGCTCAATGCCGCTGACGATTCCGACCGTAGAAAGCGTGATATGTCGCTCGCCAATCTGAAACGGATAGCGGTGTGAAGTGAGCACATAGACGGCTTCCATCACCCGCTCAAAGTTGAGCATCGGCTCGCCCATGCCCATAAAAACAAGGTTTGTAATGCGTTGATGCCAATGCGTTTGCGCCCATTGTGCGGCAACTTCCACTTGTCCGACGATTTCTCCGACCGTGAGATTTCTTGTAAAGCCCATGTAGCCCGTTGCGCAAAATTTGCACGCCATCGCACAACCAACCTGCGACGAGACACAAATCGTGAGTCGCTTTTGCGTTTCGCTTTTGAAGTCAGGAATCAACACCGTTTCAATCTCTTTTCCATCGTCCAACGAGAAAAGAAACTTGACGGTTTGGGCACGCTCAATTTCTGATGAGCCTGACACAAACGACGGCGTGAGATGCGAGACAAAAAAGTTTTCTGAAAGTTTTTGGCGAAGCAATTTGGGAAGATTGGTCATTTCGGAAAACTCCGTAACACCACGATAAACCCACTCCAAGACTTGTTCTGCACGAAACGACGGCTCGCCAAGTGCCGTCAGCGCATTCTGAAATTCAGTCAGGCTTAATGATTTAAGGTCTTGCACGTGCAATCAAGGTTGTATTGTCAAATCCCTTCCAAGTTTCTTGAAAATAAAAAAGCCCGCTGATAAACGGGCTTCGTGTTCAAGTGCTGGGGTGCTAGGATTCGAACCTAGGAATGTCGGCTCCAAAGGCCGATGCCTTACCGCTTGGCGACACCCCAATCAATTTTCAGTCATGCGAAATAACAAAGCGGACACTCCCCCTCACAAACGATGTTGTTTTTTCCTTTCGGAAGCATCGTGATGTTTGATTGCAAGTAGAGAGTTAGGATTCTTCGCTTTACCCTGCGAATGAGGTTTGAGCGGTTGTGTCCGTTGAAACTGCAACTTTCAGCAAAGATAATTAAGCAAATGTGAAAAGCAAAATCTTTCTGTAAATCGTTCATTCAATCACATCAGATTGTAGCACATCGCAACTTCAAAAACTCCAAACTTCGCGCGCGATTTTTACGTTGTTTATGGAAAAAGATTTTTTAATTTGCCGCCGCTTTCTTCATCAGTTGTTCATCTGTTCATCTGAAAATCCTGATGAGGATTCCAACATTAACATTTCCAAACAAGACTATGACGAATGCAGTTTTAGGACCCGAAGAAACCACCGCACTCAGCCTCTTTTCCGAGTTGGAAAAATACGAGCACGAACAAGTGATTGTTTGCTCCGATAAGAAAGTCGGGCTTCGTGCGATTATTGCGATTCACAACACGACGCTCGGTCCTGCGCTCGGCGGCGCACGCATGTGGCAATACGCCAGCGACACCGACGCGCTCATTGACGCGCTACGACTTTCTCGCGGCATGACCTACAAAGCCGCTGTTTCAGGCTTGAACTTGGGCGGTGGAAAAGCCGTCATCATCGGCAACTCAAAGACCGATAAAAACGAAGCCTTGTTCCGAACTTATGGACGCTTCGTTGAAGGCTTGGGTGGCAGATACATCACCGCTGAAGATGTCGGCACTGATGTGCGCGATATGGAATGGGTGCGTATGGAAACCAAGTATGTCACTGGCATTTCACGCGCGCTTGGCGGCAGCGGCGACCCTTCACCTGTAACGGCACTCGGCGTTTATATGGGCATGAAAGCCGCCTGTGCTGAACGATACGGCAATGACAGTTTGAACAAAAAGAAAGTCGTCGTGCAAGGCGCAGGACATGTCGCCTATCACCTTTGCGGATACTTGCGCAGAGAAGGCGCGAAAGTTTTTGTCAGCGACCTCTTCGAAGAAAAAGCCCGACGCATTGTTACCGAATACGGCGCAGAGTTTGTTCACCCCGACCAAATTTATGATGTTGAAGCAAATATCTTTTGCCCCGCCGCACTCGGCGGCATTCTCAACGACGAAACGATTCCAAGATTGAAAGTCGACATCATCGCTGGTCCTGCCAACAACCAACTCAAAGATGAAGCCATTCACGAACAAATGCTTCTTGATAGAGGCATCCTTTACACGCCTGATTTTGTCATCAATGCGGGAGGTTTAATCAATGTGGCAAACGAGTTGGAAGGATACAATCAAGAGCGAGCACTCTCACAAGCCAAAGAAATTTATGATGTGATTAAAAACATTCTCCTGACCGCAAAAAAGATGAAGACAACTGCCAATCAAGCCGCCATTCATCTTGCCGAAGAACGCCTCGCGAAGATTGGTCAGATAAAGCAGATTTATGCCGGGAAAAGCCAATATGCGGGTCGGCTCGGCGAAATGAACACGCGTGCAACGGCGTAGTTATCGTCGATTCTGAAAGGCTTTTTGTATGGCTTCTGTACGATTGCGCACATGCAGTTTATCGTAAATGTGGTGAATGTGTGTGCGCACCGTATGTTCTGAAATGAAGAGTTTGTTGCCAATTTCTTTGTA
>Ga0272446_1001235_pt1 | contig 37801 bp, 32 predicted proteins | sample YNPCB0061_FD_194587 | JGI IMG/M metagenome (GOLD analysis project Ga0272446, IMG submission 194587) | Hot spring microbial mat communities from Yellowstone National Park, WY, United States - YNP-CB-006-1 | ecosystem: Environmental > Aquatic > Thermal springs > Hot (42-90C) > Sediment | place...
GGGAGTTGGTGTGGTATCTTAGTGGAGTAGTAGTTGCGGGAAGTGTAGGTTTAGCTTGCTTGATTTGGCTGAGGCGTCGTGAGTTGCCTTTATTTACTCTGCATCGTTATTATGGGCATAGCTACGAGTACCCACGTTTGGCAGGCATATTTTTGCTTTCCTGTTTAGGTTTAATGGGCTTTCCTATCACTACCACTTTCATAGGTGAAGATTTGATTTTCAGCCACGTACATCAAGAGCAGTTTCTGTTAGCGGCTTTGCTTTCATTTTGTTTCGTGATTGAAGGTATTTCGCTAATACGCATTTATGCGAGGCTATTTTTGGGCAATCACGCTAAGAGCTACCACGAAATACCTTTGCAATCCTCTTAAAATGATAGCTTTTACGTAGCGAAAGCTAAGTACTAACATCTAAAACTAATGTCTAAGTACTTAAAATGTATCTCTAAAACAAAAAAACTGCCATTAAAAACGGCAGTCTTTTTACGTATGCTTATTAAAATCAACTTACATAAAAAAAATTCTACTTTTTATTTTTTGAGCCTGAAAAGGCTTTGAGATAATCTTTCACGGTTTCCATCATCACGTTGTAGCCTCCCATACCCGAAGCCGAAAACTCCTTGAAAGGACGCATAAAAGGCTCAAACCACGCCCCATACATTTTATTCCACATCTCATTGATTTGCTCTACGCTCCCACCTTTCAAAGCCTCTGTACTGAAGTATTTACCTGCACTATTTTTGATATAATCTACCCATTTTGTCCCGAAATTATCTTGCATCTTGTGCAAATCAAGTAAATGGTTAGGCATATTTACACCTGCTCTTTCTTGGAGCAGAGTATTCATTTCTTGCATCAATTTACTTTGTTCTTCAAACCAGTTTTTATAGGCTTCCGAGAATACCTCCACGAAATTTTCCTTTCCCCAAGCCTCAGCAACTTTACGCATAGCTTCCAAGAACAACTCCATTTGCTTGGTTTGTGTCTTAGTGAGGATTTCTAATATTTCTTTACCCTGATTCATAACAAAAAAAATAGTGATGTTTTGTTGGTACAAAGGTAAAAATAAAAAATTATACTGCAAATAAAATTTTGTGTTTTTTTATATCAAAACTCTAATTTTGGGATTTTTCAAAAATTTTATTGTACTTTTTTTATATTTAGCAAAAATATATGAATTTTAAACGTTTTCAAAATTCAAATAAAATTTATCAAAATTTTTGTTTTTGTTTTTGGATTTTCAGATATTTGCACCTCATTTTCAACTTTAAACAAATATTTTATGAAAGTAGTAGAGATTATAGGGTATAAAAGAGCAAATCTCGGTAAAACAGAAGCTAAAGCCCTAAGGGCAGAAGGCAATGCTCCTTGTGTGTTGTATGGTGGCAAAGAGCAAATTCATTTTTATTCGCCAATGATTTTATTCAGGGATTTATTGTATAAACCCGATGCCGCCTTCGTAAAACTCAATATTGAAGGTGATGAATATGATGCTATCTTGCAAGATGCCTCTTTTCACCCTACTAGTGAAGTACTTTTACACGCTGACTTCCTTTTGTTGCGTGATGACCGCCCTATCCGTATGCAAATTCCTGTGAAAGTAGTGGGTAACTCCATAGGCGTACAGAAAGGTGGTAGATTGGTAGTAAAACTACGCAAACTTACCATCAAAGCTCTTCCCAAAGATATGCCCGAATTTGTTGAAGTAGATATTACTTCTTTGGAAGTAGGCAAATCTATTAAAGTAAAAGATTTGCCCAAGCAAAAATACGAAATCATCAACAGCCCCTCAAATCCTATTATTTCGGTAGAAGTCACCAGAGCTTTGCGTCAGGCAGAACAAGAAGCCGCCAAAGAAGCAAAAGGTGGAAAGAAAAAATAGTAATGTTTATCCTCACAAAAGCCTTGAAGAAAATCAAGGCTTTTTTTACGTATTTTCTATTAAACATTCCCAAAATTTTATAGTTTTGCTATCAAAATACCACCAATTTGGCAAAATGCTCTCCTACTACTTTTTTAGGCTATGATAAGATATTTTTTGGCTTTTATCGGGTTTGTTTTCTCAAACATTGTTGCAGCACAAGACACAACGGTTTTTGCCCTCAAAGACCTCTACGAGCAAATGCGAAGGCATCACCCTATCGTGAAATTAGCTAATCTTTATCCAAGAATTGCCGAAGAGGAAATCAGGATAGCAAGAGGCAACTTCGACCCCAAATTGGAAGCTGACTATGTCCAAAAAACCCTCAAAGATAAATTTTATTATAGTTATTGGGATAGCCGCCTCAAAGCCCCTATCTGGATTGGTGAACTGAAAGCAGGTTACGAACTCAACGAAGGTGAACTTATCAACCCCGAAAACAAATCCCCGAGAGAAGGTCTGATGTATGCAGGTATAAGCATACCACTCGGACAAAACCTCATTATTGATGCTCGTAGGGCTGTTTTGAGGCAAGCAAAATTTATGCAACAAATGGCAGAAGCCGAAAGAATAAAAGAACTCAATAAGCTATTTTTCACAGCTACCAAAGATTATTGGGAATGGTTTTTCACCTATCGCCAACTGATACTTGTCAGAGAAGGCTATCGCTTAGCCGACGAACGCTACAAATTCGTTAGGCAAAGAATTTTATTTGGCGAAGGGGCAAATATCGACTCGGTAGAGGCTCGTATTACCTTGCAAGAACGTACCGTACAGCTTCGCCAAGCTGAAATTGACTTCAAAAACGCAGGACTTATCCTCTCCAACCACCTCTGGCAAGAAGGCAGTATCCCCTTAGAACTGCCCGAAAATGCCGTTCCCGAAGACTTAGCCGCCATCGAGAAAATCAGCGAAAGCCGCCTGAACGAACTGCTCATCTTTGCCCAAGAAAATCACCCCGAAATTCAGAAAATACGCTTCAAACTCGCCCAATTAGATATTGAAAGGCGTTTCCAACAAGATAGACTCAAACCGCAAATCAATCTCAATTACAATTTGCTTTCGGCTTACAATCCTATGAAATTTGAAGCAAATAACGAATATTTTGCCAATAACTACAAAATCGGTTTCGATTTTAGCTTTCCTATTCTGCTTCGCAAAGAACGTGGCAAAATCAATCAAACTCGCTTCAAATTAGACCAAACCCGCTTTGAGCAAACACAACTTGCTCGCGAAATCGGCAACCAAGTTAAGGCAACCTACAACGAAGTGGTACTTTTGGAACAAAACATAGCCCTACAAGAAGCTATGATTCGTAACCAAGAAGCCTTAACCAAAGCCGAATACCAAAAATTCAGAAACGGAGAAAGTTCTGTTTTCCTTATCAATGCACGCGAAACGAAACTGATTGAGATGCGTGTCAAATTAGTTGCCCTGCAAACCAAATACGAAAAGGCAAAAGTGATGCTTCGTTGGGCGGCAGGAGAAAGGTTTTGGGAATGATAATGAATGATGAATGATGAGCGATTGTTATGTCTATATGTTTGAACAATGTCTGAAAAAGAATTAGATGCTGTTGTAGCTCTTGCCAACGTAACGATTGGCTTTATTGCGTATTGGTTTGTAAGTCAGTCGGTGGTGATAGAAAATTATTTTGCTTTGCGTTATCCCAAACAGCAACAAGTCTATTTTGTGCTATTTCAGCGTTATGTAGGTTTTTTGTTTTTGGGAGTTTTGCCAAGTGTCGTAACTTTTGTAGTTTTGCCTACCTCGTGGGCAGATTATGGCGTAAAATTACCCCAAAACATAGAAACGCTCTATTGGATTGTAGGTTTGGCGGTCATTATTATTCCCTTGAACGCTTGGAACGCAAAAAAAGCCGATAACTTACTGATGTATCCACAAATACGAGCTACCGAATGGACAAAACAAACCTTCATACAAGAATACACAAGTTGGATAGCGTATTTGCTTGCTTACGAACTGCTTTTCAGGGGATTTTTATTGTTTGCTTTGTATCGTGTTTCGGGGGCTTGGGTAGCAAGTATGGTGAATGTTGCTTTGTATGCAATTGCTCACATTCCGAAAGGACAAAAAGAAGCCATCGGGGCTATTCCTTTGGGGCTGTTGCTTTGCTACTTTACACTTCGCACAGGCGATATCTGGATTGCCGTAGTAGTACATATCACGTTGGCTATCAGCAATTCATTTTTTTCGTTCTTGGCTCAACCTAATATGAGGTATGTAAAGAATTGAGACAAGAGACAGGAAGCAAGAGGTAAGAGACAGGAAGCAAGAGGTAAGAAACAAGAACAATTCATCATTCGTCACTCATCATTCATAGTTCATCATTCATCACCAAGTATGCAACTTTTATTTTCAATTAGCTCGTATTTGTATCTTCAAAAAGAGATTTTGGCATTAGGCGATTTTGAAAAAGGCGATGTAGAAGTAAAAACTTTCCCCGATGGCGAACGCTACCAAAGGATACTTTCTGACGTAGAAGGAAAAAACGTGGTACTTTTAGGCGGCACACCCACCGATACCGATACACTCGAACTCTACGATTTAGCCTCGGCTATTAGCAAATACGGTGCTAAAACACTTACGATTGTCGTGCCATATTTTGGTTATTCTACGATGGAACGTGCCGTAAAAAAAGGAGAAGTCGTAACTGCTAAAACGCGTGCTACTTTGCTTTCGTCTATTCCCAGAACAGGCAGTCGGATTACTTTCGTGCTAATGGATTTACATACCGAAGGCTTGCCACATTATTTCGAAGGCGATGTACAATCGGTGCATTTGTACTGCAAAGAAATCATTATGGAAACCTGCCAAGAAATAGCAGGAAAAGATTTTATTTTAGCCTGTACCGACGCAGGCAGAGCCAAATGGGTAGAATCTTTGGCAAACGATATGGGCGTAGATGCGGCTTTTGTGTTCAAAAGGCGTGTGAGTGGCGAAGAAACTATGGTTACAGGCATCAGTGCCGATGTAACAGGCAAAACCGTTATCATCTACGACGATATGATACGCACAGGTGGCTCGCTTATCAACGCTGCCAAATCGTACCGAGAGGCAGGAGCAAGCCGTATTTTTGCCATCACCACACACGGACTTTTCAATAATAACGCCTTAGCACGCCTGCAAGCAAGCCAACTTTTTGCCAAAGTGTTCTGCACCAACACCCACCCCAATACACAAACATTTGGACAAAATCCTTTGTTAGAAGTCAAAAGTGTCGCTAAAATCATTCACAAAAAATTACTAAATAGTTAGAAATGCGTACTTTCGATGTTTTCCGAAAAATAGCTTTTGCCGAAGGAATTTCGTATTTACTTTTTGCTCTTACGATGCCTCTGAAATACATTTTCAACGTTCCTGAACCAAATTTTGTAGTGGGTTTAGCTCACGGTATTTTGTTTGTGGCTTATTGCTTGCTTTTGCTTGATGTATGGATAAGATACAATTGGAAATTCAAAAAAGCCTTTTTTGCTTTTGTGGCTTCGCTTGTGCCTTTCGGAACGTTTTGGGCTGAAAAACGCTTGTATCATAAGGAATAAAAAGCTATCATATCTTGTTTCCTGTTTCTTGCATCTTGTATGAATACCTACGGACATTTATTCCGAATAACTACTTTTGGCGAATCACACGGCTTGGCTGTGGGCGTGGTAATTGATGGTTGTCCTGCGGGTTTGGAATTAGACCTTGCTTTTATTCAGCAGGAATTAGACCGCCGCCGTCCAGGACAATCGGCTATCGTAAGCCAACGTAAAGAAACCGATACCATTCAAATTCTTTCAGGGGTATTTGAAGGCAAAACCACTGGCACACCGCTGACAATGCTGGCTTGGAACGAAGACGCTAAAAGTAAGGATTACAGCCACATTGCCGATAAATTTCGTCCTTCTCACGCCGACTACACCTATCAGATGAAATATGGCATCAGAGATTATCGCGGTGGGGGGCGTAGTTCGGCACGCGAAACGCTGGCTCGTGTAGCGGCGGGGGCAGTTGCCAAACTTTGCCTCAAAAAACTTGCAGGCGTAGAAATTCAGGCGTATGTGTCGCAAGTTGGCACAATAAAATTAGCACAAAGCTATCAGACTTTGGACTTATCCCAAACCGAAACAAACGAAGTTCGCTGTCCTGATACCGAAACCGCTCAACGAATGATTGAACTCATCAAGGAAATTCGCAAAAAAGGCGATACGATTGGCGGTGTGATAAGTTGTGTTTGTCGGAATGTACCTGTGGGGCTGGGCGAACCTGTCTTTGATAAACTGCACGCCGAACTCGGCAAAGCAATGCTTTCTATCAATGCTGTAAAAGGGTTTGAATATGGCAGTGGTTTTGCAGGTGTAGAAATGCTCGGCTCGCAACACAATGATAGTTTTTTTGTTGAAAATCAGAAAATAAAAACACGAACTAACTACTCTGGGGGCATACAAGGAGGTATCTCGAATGGCGAAGACATTTATTTCAGAGTGGCTTTCAAACCTGTAGCAACCTTGATGCAAGAACAAGAAAGTATTGATGAAAATTTACAAGAAACAATCATTACAGGCAAAGGCAGGCACGACCCTTGCGTAGTACCACGTGCCGTTCCTATCGTAGAAGCAATGGCGGCTTTGGTGATAATGGACTTTTTTTTGAGAAATAAAACTTTGAATATAAATAATTTACAATAAAATCACCAGCTTTTTTCATAAAAAATCTAAGTTTTTTTTCAAAAAATCATAACTTTGTGTAAGTTTTTACGTAAATTAAAGCAAAAGATGAACCTAAGCACAGAGCAAGAACAAGATGTCCATATTATTCATATAGAAGGTGATTTAGATGCCTCCTCCTCAATTATATTAGATACAGCAATGTATGAGGCTATTAACAAACCCGAAAAAGCCATTTTGATAGATTGTGAGAGGCTCAATTATATTTCTTCGGCAGGTTTGGGGGTGTTTATGTCGCATTTGTCAGATTTAGAAGAAAAAAATATATTTTTTGCTCTTTACGGAATGAGTGAAAAAGTGAAAAATGTTTTTGAAATATTAGGCTTAGAACAACTAATAAGGTGTTTTCCTTCCAAGCAAACAGCCTTGCAGGAGGTATTTTCCAAGTGAGAGGCACATTGCCACTCATTGGGTGGTCTGCTTTTGAGGCTAATCGTTTAAGATAATGAAGTATAATTTAAGTATTAAAGCTGACAAGCAAAATTTAAAAAAAGTTCGAAACTTTTTAGGAGAGGTATTAAATAAACTTCAAGTTTCGGCTATAGAAGCCAATCAACTCATTTTGGTAGTTGATGAGATTTTGGCAAACCTTATCATTCATTCCAACAAGAATAATCCTAAAAAAGATATAGACCTTACCCTCACCGAAGAAGGTGGCGAAATTACTTTTGAAATTTACGACTACAATGCCCCCTATTTTGACCTTACTCAACACCAAGACGCTAACCTTCAAGAACTCGTAAAACAAAAACGTAAAGGTGGAATGGGACTTACCCTTGTCAAAAACATTATGGACGAGGTAGAAGTTTATTACGAAGACAACACAAACATTTGGCGTTTGCAGAAAAGATTGCCATATTTGCTTGTAAAAAACAAGTGAAATGAAAAAAAGAACTATCCTTTCTTTCGTAGGCATATCAGGGGCTTTGGCAGTGGGTTTGGGGGCTTTCGGAGCTCACGCTCTCAAAGAAATATTAGCTCAAAATGGCTATACCGAAGTTTTCAAGACTGCCAATCAGTATCATTTTTATCATACCTTTGCTTTGGCTTTTATCGCTCTCTTGCCTCAACCCGAACAATACAAATGGGCAACGTATAGTTTTATTGTGGGCATTGTGCTATTTTCAGGCTCTTTGTATGTGCTGTCTGTTAGTAAAATAGGTATTTTGGGGGCTATTACACCTTTTGGAGGTGTGTTTTTTATAGCTGGTTGGCTAATTTTGTGTTTCAAAGCCTTTTTAAAACGCTGATGCACGATAAAATTCTTCAAGAAATAGACGAAATAAGTAACTCCCTGATACTAAAAGAGGCTTTTTATGCCCATTTTTTTTCGGGAATGTTAAAAAATATAAACGAGTTAGTGCCTATTTTAGCAGTAGAGGCACGACAATCAGGGATATGGCTACACATCAATCCAAAGTTTTGGTCAGAAATATTCTACACCAAAGAACACAAATACGGGAGCATCAAACACGAAATCTTACATATCTTGCTCTTGCATATTTTCAGATACAAAGAATTTAAGCATCACAGCATTTTCAATGTAGCCGCCGATTTGGTAGTCAATCAACTCATCGACCGCAACGAACTGATTGATGAAGCTGTATTTTTGGAACTTTTCCCCGAACTAAAATTACAGCCCAATCAGACGCTTAACTACTACTACGAAAAACTTTTTGCCCTATACGAAAAAAAAATAGAAGAAGAACAAAAATTAGGCAGAGCTAAACCCAATGTTTCTTGGGAAAATCTAAAATCTTTGTTGCAAGAAAATGCCCTCAGCCAACAACAGCATAACTTTTGGAAGTATTTTGAAAGCCTAAGCAATGCCGAAAAGGATTTGCTACAAGAGTCTATCAAACAAAAGATTTACGAAATCATCAGCCGAACACGTAGCAAAGAGTTTGGCAAACTGCCCGCCACTTTACAAACCTACTTAGATGAGTTTGAAAAAAGTATGCAACCTTCGGTAAATTGGCGTCGAATACTACGACTTTTTGCCAGTAACAGTTCCAAAACTTTTATCAAAAATACCCTCAAAAAGCCCTCAAAACGCTACGGTACTAATCCGGGCATAAAGATAAAGCACCGAAATAAAATCCTCGTAGCCGTTGATACTTCGGGGAGTTTGTTGGAAGAAGATTTGAAAGAGTTTTTCCAAGAAATTTATCATATCTGGAAACAAGGGGCAGAAATTTTAGTAGTAGAATGTGATACAATTATTCAGCAAAGCTACAAATACAAAGGCAGAAACCCAAAGGTAGTAAAAGGCGGTGGCGGAACAGATTTTAACACCCCTATTCAGTTTGCTAATAAAACTTTTCAGCCCGATGCACTCATTTATTTTACAGATGGCTACTGCGACCCTCCCAAAGAATTTTGCAGATGCTCGCTACTTTGGCTTTTAAGTTCGGCAGGCATTGATGAAAAAGATTTCAAAGGTTTCCAAGGAAGAACTATAAAAATGAGTTGAAAACCTTCTTTTACAAAAAAGCCCTCAAAATATATTGAAGGCTTTTTTAAGTATTTCTGCAAATTATCGGCTAATCATAAGTTTTTTGTATCCTGCCTGTCCTTTTGTATTGCGTAGGCGTATCACATACAAGCCCGAGCTAAACTCTTTGGTACTGATTTCGTGTGTATTTGTTTCGGAACTACCCTGTCCCACAAGTTTGCCCAAGCTATCGTAAATTTCGTAATACAGCGTACCCAAGCCACCATTTTGCAAGAATACATTATCTTTGGTTGGGTTAGGATAAAGTTGTATTTGCGAAGCAAACTCCTCATCAATAGAAGTGATACCACCGGGAATAACCGAAGGCTCGGCATAAAAGGCTTGATGAATTTCTTTGCTTGCCTCATCTTGCACAAAAACAACCACTGCCATTTTGTTTTTATCGTAAAAATTAACAGGATTGTAAGACTGATTTACGGTTGTCTGTGTAACATTTTTTATCCAATTCAAATTTAGCCTTGTACCTGCTGCATCGGGAAGCATTCGTTTTACAACATTGTAGAACGTATTACCAGGCAAACCTACTTGCGAGCCAGCAACTTCTTTTTCTATCACGGCAATTCTTACGATTATAGGTCTGTTGAAATCTTCTACGGCTCTGATAGTTGCTCCAAGATTGAGCAGTTCGGGCGGATTGTTGCCGAAAGTGACAGAAATTTCAAAAGGTGAAGGTTTCAGAGAACGTTTTTGGTACTCTACAAGTGTGGGGTCTATCACCGAATAAGGATTAGTGAAAATTTCTCCGTCGCGAGCGGTACGAGGCACTTGCGAAACTCCATAGAACAATGCTCTGGCACTGGGGTCGGCGGCATTATCTTTGTTGAAGGGGTCATTGCCATTAGGGAAATTCGTATGATAACGAATATCAATGCTTTCTTCTTGGGTATTGGCTATGTTGTTGATAAAACTATCTTCGGCGGCTACGTTGGGAGCATTGGCATTAGTAAAATGCTCTAAAAGTATTTTTCTGTTACGACTGCCGATTTTGATATTGTCCAAAGCAAAGCCATCGAATTTTTCGGTATTATCAATAGGGAAATTTAGCCCACCAAAAACAAAACGGAAACGAACTCTCCCCCCTACTCCTGCGGCGGCTTTCACGGCATCTAAGCCAAAACGAGCTGTTTTCCAGTTATTTTGGGTATCCTCAGACCAACCTCGCACCGTACCATTGATTAAGCCGGGTGTGCCTGTACCCGGTAAGCCTGTGATGCCGTTGTTGTTGAACCATTCCACCCCCTGCCCTACGTTTCCGAGCAGTTGCCAAGTTTGTCCGTCATTGATAGTATAAAGCAAGGACACACCGTCTTGCCCTGAGCGGGTATGTACCCAATAATCAAAGTTGATGGCTGGTCTATCTAAATTGCTAATGTCAAAACAAGGACTTTCTATGAAGGATTGCTCGGAGTTTTCGTACTGCACAAGTTCAGTTACATTTCTAAAAGTACGCCAGCAATTTCCATCGATAGTATTAAACTTACCACCTGCTATTGTGCTGTTTGTCCATTGCCACGAGGTAGGGTTGTTGTTGGTAGTTCCAGTTATCCAGCCTCCATTGCTTGTATTGAAGTTTTCAAAGTAAGGATTTGCAGCAACGGGGTTGAACTGCTGAAAAATAGAAATGTTTTTACTAATGCTAACGGGACAACTCAAATCAGGGTTGGCATTGGTTTGCACGGTAAGCGTTATGGTATAATTTCCCGGAGCGGTGTAAGTATGTGTAGGATTTTGCAAAGTAGAGGTATTACTATCTCCAAAATCCCAAAGCCAACTCACCACAGGGTCACCTCCTATCTGAATAGTCGTCTGGTCGGTAAATTGGGTAGGCGAACCAAAACACTGCCCTAAGAAAGCAAAGTTAGGGGTAGGCTTCGCCTTTATTTCTATACTAAAATTCAAAATCTGACTGCAACCTTGTGCATTGGTTACTTTCAAGGTAACATTTTTCGTACCTGTTGAGGTATAGGTATGCGAAAAGGTGTTCAGGGAGGTAGTTGTAACAGGGATTTCCGAACCTGACCACTCGTAAGTGCTAATAGGCGAAGGGGGTGTAACAATAAACTGCGTAGTTTCACCCAAACAACGATTAGTTACTTGAATATCACCCAAAACAAGCGTAGGGCTTGGATTGACGGTGAGCGTTTTCATAGATGAAACATTCGTACAGCTATTGTTATCGGTATAAACATACTCTATTTCGTAGACATATACATCTGTCGTGAATGTAGGAATAGCAAATTGCGTTGAGGCAAAATCAATGGTATTTAGTCCTGCCGCCATATTGAAAGGGGCTTGTGGCGTGGGGCTGGTTCGTGTTATTCTAAAATTACCATTCGCAGGCAAAGGAGGCACTCCCCCATTTACGGAAGGTGTGAGTGTGATGCTGTTTTGGTCGCGACAAATGACAGCCGTAGTAGTACTGGTTTGGTTTGCGGCAGGAAAATTAAAATCTAAGTTCGGTAAATCATTGATAATAAATTGTTTGCTTGTTACGTTTTCACAACCGATCGGACCTGGGAAGTTTTGTGTAAAACGATACTCTATTTCATACAAGCCGGGTAATGAACCTGTTTGCGAGGGCAAAGGTTGCGTAGGGCGTAAGGTTCTGTCAAGGTATAGGTCTTCAAATGCCGTAGGCGAAGGACTAATTCTTCTAATTCTGAATGTTCCTCCTGATTCGGGGTTGCTATTAACCGTAGCTTGTAAAGTTACGTTTGGTTCATTTCGGCAAAAGTCATCTCCATCATTGAAACCTGTAAAAGCCACTATGGGCAAAGGTTTGATATTAAAATTTTGAGGTGTTGTAGTAGCCGTACAGCCTCGGCTTGTTTGATAATAATAAACCAATTTATATCCATCGGAAGGTGGTAAGGCAGGCGAAGCATCTAAATCGAGCGTAGTTGTACCAAAAGAAAACACCTTCACCACATTATTACTTGCATCTAAAATGTAAAAATAGCCATTAGCTGGGTTGAATGGTTCGTCTGTAATATTGTAAGACGGGGTAAGGTTCAGTACAGCACTTCCTTGACAATAATTAGCCTGCAAACCCGCATACGTAGGGACTGGTACGGGGTCTAAGAAAAATTGTTTTACGATACTTTCATCAGTGCAACCATCGGCATCGGTGTAGCGATATTTGATATAAAAAGTTTGCGAACTGGTAATAGGGTTCGGAACTGGCACCCCTGATATGGTCTGTCCTTGTAAAGCAGCAGGATTAAATACTTTGGTGCTTGGGTTGATAACTGCCGATGGGGCAACACCAAAATCGACGGGGTTTAGCGTTCTACTGATAAGATACGAACCTTCGGGAGTAGGTAAAGTAACTACATCGCTACTGGGCAAGGTATTGGTAGCCGAGAGCGAAAAAGACCCAGCAACAGCACAGAAACGCTGATTATTATTGATACCTGAAAAAGCAACATCAGGATTAGATTTTCTACGGACAGTGGTAGAGCGATTTATATTTCTAACACCACCCACTGTTAGCCCAAAAGCGGCACAATCTCCTGAAGCACAAATGTATTCTACTCTCGCAGTAATAATTCTAGTAGAATTGAGAGGCAGGTTAGCCGTATTTATTCTGTATCCACCTACTGGTGGTATAGCAGGGTTTGCAGGCGGAACAGGGGTTATGGCATTATCCACCGTAACAACTGTGCTTGTATATGTGTACTTCAAAGGGCTTGAACGTATAAAATCTGCCGTAGTAGGAATATAAATAAATACACCCGGAAAAATTTCCACCAGTTTATAGGTTGTAAGCGTAATAGTATTTGTAAATACAGATAAGTTTGGCGTGAGGGTGTTGGGAGCAAGAGGTTGCAAACCTGCATTTTCGCAATACAAATTTTCTAGATTTAGAATAGGGTTGGTCGCCGAATATACTTGTATAGTAATAGAAGCAGTATTGGTACAACCGTTAGGAGCAGTATAAGAGTAGGTAATCAGGTGGCTACCAATGCCTGCAACGTTTGGATAAAAATTAGTACCAAGCACACCATTTCCCGAATATGTGCCTACGCTCGGTCCTGCTAAAACACTATTTATTGTTCCACCAAAATTTATGCCATCTCTAAGAGGTTGCGGGTTGGTTTCATTATTAGGATATTCTAGCGTCATATTCGTGGTTTGGTAGCCCACTACGGGCAATGTATTGACGGTAAGATTGATAGAGTTAGAAACAATTACGCAACCTGCTTTTGTTACTCTAACTACATACACTCCTGCGTCGGTTGTACTTGCATTTGTTATGCTATAAGTATTACTTGTACCCGCTTGCAAAAGCGTAAATGCTTTGTAAAACTCAAAATAAGTTCCGTCGCTTACTGCCATAAAAGTAATATTCTGCCCCTCACAAATGATATTATCCGAATCATCACTCAATAAACTCACATAAGGATTAGCTCGTACCGTGTAAGGCGTACCTGTAAGGGTAGTGCCGCACAAACCTGTGGTGCCTGTTACACTTACTACGTCATTATTGGCAAGGGTGGTAGTAGTATAAATACCTGTTGCATTGGTTGTTACGGGGTTTCCATTGACAAAAAATGTATAAGTCGTTGCTCCTGTGGCAGTGAAGGTCACGCTTTGTCCTTCGCAGATGATTTTATCGGGGTCATCTCCGTTATCAAAGGTAAGGGCAGGTGGGGCAATGCTTCTAAAAGTTGCAAAATTTGTACTTGTTGTAACTCCCGCAATGGGCGTTCCGCCTGTCATACGCAAGTTTCCACTTCCAGCAGCAGTGATGGCTCTTACATTCAAACCTGAAATAGTCAGTATATCGGGGTCAGTGCCGCCATTAGTAGCGTCATAAAATACAATCACTTGATTAGTGGAAACGGATATACTAACATTGTGCAAATCGCCTGTACCATTTACAGATACGCTGCCTACGCCTGCCTCAAACTGAAAGTTACCTGTAATTTGCAAACGCAAAAAATGCCCTGTCCCTGTTTGCGTGAAATCATCAACAGAGGCTTCTTCTACCACAATGTTGCCTAAACTCTGATACCCTCCACCTACGCAAAGCCCTGTAAGGCTCGGAGAAGTAATAGTTACATCAAAAAAGTATTTTTTGACAATAAAAGAGGTAAGAAAAAGTAAGGAGAGAGCAAAAACAGATAGCCTGTAATGGTGTGGTTTCATAATTAGTTTAGATTTATAGGTTTGATTTTTAAGTTATTTAAGTATTTATTCCTTTTATTAGGAAGAAGGCAAATACTTTTGCGTAAGGTAATGTAAAATAAAGTAGAATATTGTAAATAAACAAAGATTTTTTTTGATTATTTTCATTCTTTTTTTATACATTTGCTTGCTGTAAGAAGTCTTTCTGCTAAGAGCTCTCATTCTGGCAGAAAATATTTTTGTTCTCACTCTAAAACGTCTTTTGCAATGACAAAAGATTATAGTAAAATATACAACGAAATGCAAGATGAAAATTTTATCTTGTCCTACAAGGGGCAAGTAGGTTTTGTGCAAATTAATTCTTTGCTTAAAATCATTGAAGATAGACTGACAACCGCCGAAACCAACCCACGAACACGGAAAAAAGTCTATAATATCGCAACCGAGTGCTACCAAAATTTGAGCCATCATCTTGAAAAACACAGCCAAGAAATAGGCACGAAAGGTTTAGCTGTTTTCGAGGCTTATGAAGACAAATACGTTATCGCCACGGGTAATTATGTATTCAAAGAAAGTGAAATGAAAATTAGAGAAAAAATAGATTTCATCAATTCCTTGGATAAAGAGCAACTTCGCGAGTATCACAGGAAAATGCTTGATAATGATAACTTTTCGGAAAAAGGGACAGCAGGTTTAGGTTTTATTGATATTGCCCGCAAAACCGAAGGAAACATTAAATATGAATTTCATCATCTTAGCGACGAATTAGCCTTTTTTACACTAAAAGTTGAAATCATTAGAGAAAACAAAAATATTAACTAAACAATGGAAAATCTACGAATAGATAAAACCCCCAATACCCCATACGTGCATTTAGACGCTGCTACGGGTAAAATGGAAATTAAGGGACGCTCCGTTCCTGAAAATCCTTTGGAGTTTTATTCGCCCCTCAACGATTGGCTCGAACGTTTCTCGGCTCAGGCTGCCGAAAGAGTATTGAGTATGGACGTTTCCTTAGAATATTTCAATACCAGTTCCTCCAAGTGCTTGCTTGATGTATTCAAAAAAATGGCAACTATTCACCGATTAGGAGCCGCCGTAGAAATCAATTGGTGGTGTGAAGAATTTGACGACGATATGATTGAGGCAGGCAAAGATTACCAAGATTTGCTCAATGTGCCTTTCAATATCAAAATTATTTCAGAAGACGAGTAATGCTAAATGCTCTCGCATTTTAGAGATGAAAGAAAAATATGCGAAAAGACTACCTCACAGGCGACGAAGCAAACCTTTCTGTTTCTGATAAAGAAATAGAAAAAGCTCTACGCCCCCTTAATTTTGATGATTTCACGGGACAGGACAAAATCGTAGATAACCTTAGAATTTTCGTAGTAGCCGCCAAACAACGCCGAGAAGCCTTAGACCACGTCTTGCTCCACGGACCGCCCGGCCTCGGCAAAACCACCCTTTCGAACATTATTGCTAATGAATTAGGCGTAGAAATGATGACTACTTCGGGTCCCGTTCTAGACAAACCCAGCGACTTAGCAGGCTTGCTCACAAAACTCAATACAAATGATGTTCTTTTCATTGATGAGATTCACCGCCTCAATCCTATCGTAGAAGAGTACCTCTACTCGGCTATGGAAGATTACAAAATTGATATTATGCTCGACTCAGGACCTAATGCTCGTAGTGTGCAAATCGGCTTGAACCCTTTTACGCTTATCGGTGCTACCACGCGTGCAGGATTGCTCACTGCCCCTCTTAGGGCTCGTTTTGCTATCAATGCTCGTTTGCAATATTATGATGCTACTTTACTCACCAAAATCGTGAAACGCTCCTGCCAAATCTTGAATATACCTATCAGCGACGAAGCCGCCTACGAAATCGCTCGCCGAAGCCGTGGCACGCCTCGTATCGCTAATAACCTGCTCCGTCGTACCCGCGACTTCGCCCAAGTAAAAGGTAATGGAAAAATAGATTTGAAAATTGCCGAAATCGCCCTTCAAGCCTTAGAAGTTGATAAAAACGGCTTAGACGAAATGGATAATAGGATTTTACTCACAATCATTCAGAAATTCAAAGGCGGTCCCGTCGGCATTACGACCATTGCTACCGCCTGCGGCGAAGATGCCGAAACCATCGAAGAAGTCTATGAACCTTTCCTCATACAAGAAGGTTATATCAAAAGAACCTCACGAGGCAGAGAAGCCACCGAACAAGCCTACAAACACCTCGGTATCAGTCACTTCACCAAGCACCTAGATTTGTTCGATACCGATAAATAAAAAACTTTTCTCAATCCTTTCTAAATGAAAAAACGAATCGCCATTCTTGGTTCTACGGGTTCTATCGGTACGCAAGCCTTAGAAGTAGTTGCCGCTAACTCGCATATTTTTGAGGTAGAAGTGCTTACAGCTCAAAACAATGCCGATTTACTGATTGAACAAAGCCTTCGCTTTCAGCCTAATGTAGTAGTCATCACTAACGAAACTCTATACCCAAAAGTAAAAGATGCCTTAGCCCATCAACCCATCAAAGTATATGCAGGAGCGAAAGCCCTGCAATCGGTAGTGCAAATGGATACCGTAGATATAGTTCTTACTGCTTTGGTAGGTTTTGCAGGTTTAGAGCCTACTATCAAGGCTATTGAAGCACACAAACCCATTGCCCTTGCCAACAAAGAAACTTTGGTGGTGGCAGGCGAAATCATTACTCATCTTACGCAGAAATATCAAGTGCCTATCCTGCCCGTAGATTCCGAACATTCGGCTATTTTTCAGTGTTTGGTAGGTGAATTTGGTAATCCGATAGAAAAAATCATTCTTACGGCATCAGGAGGACCCTTTCGGGGAAAGAAAAAAAACGATTTGAAAAATATCACCCCTGCCCAAGCCCTCAAACACCCCAACTGGACAATGGGAGCAAAAATTACCATCGACTCGGCTACCCTGATGAACAAAGGTTTAGAAGTAATTGAGGCAAAATGGCTTTTTGATGTAACAAGCAAACAAATTGAGGTTATCATTCACCCGCAGTCTATCATTCATTCTTTGGTGCAATTTGAAGATGGCTCTATGAAAGCTCAAATGGGATTGCCCGATATGAAACTGCCTATTCAATATGCTTTGGCGTATCCCAATCGCATAGCCTCCAATTTTCCAAGATTTGATTTTACCAAATACTCTTCCCTTACGTTTGAAACTCCCGATACCGAAACATTCAGAAATTTGGCTTTGGCTTTCTACGCCCTTGAAAAAGGTGGAAATATGCCTTGTATCCTCAACGCCGCCAACGAAATTGCTGTTGCTAAATTTTTAGAAGAAAAGATTACTTTTCTGCAAATTACCGAAATCATTGAGCATTGCTTAGCCAAAGTAAATTTTACGGAAAAACCTACCTTAGAAGATTTGCTCGCTACTGACCAAATGACACGAGAACTCGCCTCAAAGTTCTAAATAAAGTGCCATTTTGGCATTTTTGGAAGATTAACTCAAAAAGGCATTACATTTGCTATGGTAAAAGTGAGGCAAAACTATGCAATTTAATTGCGAATTTATCGTTCATCATTCAACACTAAACATTAATGTTTTTGCTATGAAGGAATTTAGAAATTTGTTATTAGCCGCTCTTTTAGGTGGAGGTGTTTCAGCAGGGATTATCAAAGCCTTTGAAAAACCAACACCCACGCGTGTAGAGGTAGCAGATACCAATTATGCTCGTTCTGCCATTTACACCAAAGATGCCGAAGGCAATCTTGTACCTATTGATTTTACTGTTACAGCCGAAAAAGTTACTCAGGCGGTTGTTTTCATCAAATCTACTTCCATAAGTTCGCAAGGGGGTAGAGAAATGGATTTATTTGATTTTTTCTTTGATGATGGTTTTGGCAGTCCGTTTGGCAATCCCCGACGCAGAAATCAGCCCAGAGTGGGTACAGGTTCAGGGGTAATTATTGACTCCAAAGGGCACATCGTAACTAACAATCACGTAATCAACAATGCCGATGAAGTAGAAGTAAGCCTGACCGACGGACGCACCTTCAAGGCAAAAGTCATAGGTACAGACCCTAGCACCGATTTGGCAGTGATTAAAATCAGTGCCGATAATTTGCCTTATCTCAAATTTTTTAATTCCGATAACGTAAAAGTAGGCGAATGGGTGCTTGCCGTGGGTAATCCTTTCAATCTAAACTCTACCGTTACAGCAGGAATTATCAGTGCGAAGGCTCGTAACATCAATATCGTAAGAGAAAAATTTGCCGTAGAAGCCTTCATACAAACCGATGCGGCTATTAACCCTGGCAATAGTGGCGGTGCATTGGTCAATTTGAATGGCGATTTGGTAGGAATCAATACGGCGATTGCCAGCCCTACAGGGGCATATTCGGGATATGGTTTTGCTGTGCCTTCTAATATCGTTGCCAAAGTAGTTGATGACCTCTTGCAGTATGGCGTTGTGCAGAGGGGCTTTTTGGGTGTGCAATTGCAAAACGTAGATGGCAACCTTGCCAAAGAAAAAGATTTAAAAGTAACTTCGGGTGCTTTGATTGCAAAAGTAAATGAAAATAGTGCCGCCGAACGTGCTGGCATCAAAGAAAATGACGTAATCGTAGCTGTTGATGGCAAAAAAGTAAGTAGCGTATCAGAAGTGCAAGAAATTATTAGCAGAAAACGCCCTGGCGATGAAGTGCTTGTAAAAGTGAATAGAGATGGCAAGGAAAGAGATTTTACCGCTGTCTTGCGTAACGAACAAGGAAGTACCGAAAAAGTAGATAAAAAAGACCTTGCCTCAATGTTGGGTGCTAAATTTGAAACCGTTGATAGTAAAACTGCTAAAAAATTAGGTATTGCAGGAGGAGTAAAAGTAGTGGAAGTGGGCAATGGGAAATTGCGTAGAAGTACCAATATGCGAGATGGTTTTATTATTACAAAAGTTGATAAAAAGCCCGTGAAGAATGTTGATGAACTCCGCAAAATGCTCGAGAAAGCCCAAGACGGCGTGATGATTGAAGGCGTTTATGAAGATGTAGAAGGAACATTTTATTATGCCTTCGGTTTGTAAAAGCAAACCAAAAAATATAAATCACAAAAAAACCTGTCTATGATGACAGGTTTTTTTATTACATTGCTTGTGTGTGAAATCAAACCAATGACCTACGCACATCAACGAAATCTGCGGGTAAAATTGAACAGATTTGCGAATGTAATTTTGGCATAATTTTTAGTCTTTTTCATTACGTAATTGTTCTATTTGTTCAAAAGTTAAATCTGTCAAATCTGAAATAGTTTCGTTATCAAACCCCTTTTTAATGGATTTTCTTGCAATTTCAATGTTTCGTTCTTGCTTGGCTGTATAGCTCACGCTATTTTCGATGCGTCTATTTTCTTGAAAACGGTCGTACATTTTCTTTTCTTCATCTGTCAAACTTTCGTAACGTAGTTTTTCCTTTGCCTTATCCAAGCCTTTTGCCTTGAAACTATCTTTCACCTCGCTGTTTTTGAGGAAGTAAATCCACTCATCAAGGGTATCTATGGCTATATCATTAAAGTTATTTACTTTCAAGATGAAATACTTTGGAAAAATATCAGCTACATTATCTATTTTAAACTCTTGCTTTTGTGGAATAGTAGGTAACAAAATATCATTTTTGTGCAAACCAATAAATTCTCCTTTGTATTCGTACACGTAATCCTTACCTTGTCCTAAGCCAAAATAAACGATATTGATAGAGTAGATTTTTTTGATAGTTCCATAGGGCTCTCCCTCTTTGATATATTCGGTAATTAATTTGGAAACACCAAAAAGCATGCGATGGAAATAGTCAATTTCAGAGTCGTTCTGTAATTCTACAAGCATCAACTCATTAGTTTGGCTTTTTACCAAAATATCTACTCTATTATATTTGTCATATTCGTCTTGTTTGTTTCCTTCACTTTCCAAGATGCTTTCTATCATTACATCAAAACGAAGCAATTCCGATAAAAAGCCCTCTAAAATACCAAAATTAGCTTTGTGACGTAGCAATTTTTTCATTGCCCAGTCAAAACGAATTAGTTTTTTGCTCATATCATTTTTTTGTAAAGATACAAAAAGTTAGGAATATTTTTAGGGACTAAGTAGTTCCACAAAATTAAAAAGACACTTTCATAGTGGCAAAATACTGATAGACAACTTTTTGTCTTGTCTCTTGCCTCTTGTCTCTTGTGTCTAATCACTTAAGTGGTTATATGTCAGTAGTTAGATGTTAGCGGAAATACAAAATATTGTTTTTCAAACTTTTATAAAAATGCAGATGTCAGTTTAATTTTGTACAATTACTTATTTTACAGATTTCAGCAGATTTATGATTTTATTTTAGTATGAATTTATTTTAAATAAAAAAATTTTGCTAAATAAGTTTAATCCGTTTTTTCCCAGAAAAATTGGGAAAAATTCCTATCTAAAACGTGAATGTGTCCCTTGTCTATTTTTTGAGTATCAATTAGTTTTGTAATGTTCAATCAACATAGTTCTTGGCTCTTGAAATCCTCTTCGATGCTACTTGAAGTGCTAAAATCAATGATAAAAAAGAGCGAGACGTTTTTTGAGGAAGAAACTACAAACGAAGCAATAAAGAGTTTGCCCGACGACTTAGACCTCCTCAAAAATACGCCTGTAAGCTATGATTTGGTGAGCGAGAGTTTGGAAGAGTACCTGCAAGAGGAAGATTTTTTGCAATTTGAAATTCTTAAAAATGCCGATACTCAAGAGGCTTTCTTGAAAATTCCGATTTTTCATCTTCCAAATTATTATAGCAAAACCTTAGATAATTTGGGAACAGTAAAAAAACTGGAAGATGAAAATAAACGTCTGCAACAAGAACTTTCTAAACAAATTGAACTGGTAAAGCAAACTACCGAAAATATGAACGCTTTGCTGGCTGAATTGGAAGAACAGAAAAGTGAAATAGAGGAGAAAAAAAATCATTTAACTCGTGTATTGCAAAGCATTACACAGGCAAGCAGAATACAAATGGCTTTGATGCACTCCGAAAAGGATTTGCAAGATATTTTTCCGAACTCTTTTTTACTCATAAAGCCCAAAGATATTGTAAGTGGAGATTTTTTGTGGATAGGCAGGCGACCGGGAAGGGTGTTTGTAGCCGTAGCCGATTGTACGGGACACGGGGTGCCGGGGGCGTTTATGTCAATGATGGGGAAACTCATTCTTAATCAGGTGATTATTGAGATAGGTTTAGATGATATTGTAAGTATTCTTAATGCCGTAGATGCCAAAGTGAATAAAGTTTTGAACTACTCTGCCGAAGGTATGGAGTTGGGCATACTAAAATTTATGACCGACGAAAACAAAATAGAATTTGCAGGAGCTCACCGTCCGCTCTGCTTCACTGAAAATAACGAAATAATTGAAATAAAAGGAGAAAATAACGGTGTAGGAGGCTTTCACAAAAATATTTTGAAATACTTTAAAAAACACGAACTACATTTTAGAGAAAAAGGAAAGAAAAGGTTGTATTTATATTCTGATGGCTTTCCTGACCAAATAGGCGGAGATAGTGGGAGGAAATTAACCAATAACAAATTTAAAAAAATTTTGGAAGACACCTCAAAGCTACCAATAATGCAACAAAAACAAGAATTAGAAAGTCAACTTTTGCAGTGGCAAGGTAGGCACAAACAAACTGATGATGTGATTGTGGTAGCAATAGAAATAGAATAAGCTGTACCAAAAAAATTATAAATTTTACGCAAAAAATATGAGCCGCAGAGATTTAATATTTCTTTTGAACTTAATAGAGTTTTTGTTCGAAAGCGAAACCTCACCGGGGAGTAACGAAAAAATAAAACCGGGCGAATTCAGAAATGCTTTGGCTGCTTATTTGGATATCAATATGTCTGCTGATAGCGAAAAATCAAAAAGTATAGTATCACAAACAAGTAACAAAACAAGTTCTGAGTCAGATGAAAAAATGAAAAAGCAACTGCTAACCTTACAAGAACAAGTCGCTTCGCTAAGCAGTATGACCGAAATGACTATCAACTACATGCAAGAGTCTATCAGTAGGTTAGAACAAGAAAATAAGAAGGTAGCCAATAGTATCCGCTTCGTAGAGAGAATTATTGATAGCTTCGTAAATACGCCCAGCAAAATTCCTTTTAGGCAATCCTATTCGGAAACCTCACAAAATTCAGATTTTATCATTGTAAGCACAACCAGTAAAATGGGTATTTGCTACATCGTACAAATAGAAAAACCCTTTAAAGATATTTCCAAATCCATATTTGCTCTATTCATCAATTATCTTTTAGAGCAAATTGTTATCTCCAAACGCATCAACAATGCCTCCTCGCTTGTAGTTGAACTTGAAAATCAGATACATTCCATCAAAGAAAAGTTTGGCAACAAAGAACCCGCAAAATTGAACATAGCTGTCTGCATCATAGAAAAGCAAATGGGCGATTTGGAATATGCCACCAATTCTTTTGATATGTACTTGCTCAATAAAGGGAATTTCATCACCTTCTCGTCCCAAGAACAACCTAAAGAATTTAGCTCTGATAAATACGCCAACGAAAGGGCTTTGCTACGAGAAGGAGCAGAAATATTTTTGATAGCTAACGAATACAAAGATTTGAATATCAGAGATTTATATTCAAAATTAAGTAGCGATTTGGACATAGATACCAAACTTACCGAAGCCATTAGGTTTCACGAGCAAAGACAAAAGTCTGCTGCAATTTTAGCCATTAAATTTTAGTAATCACCAAAAATAAGAACTTATGAATACGCTAATGCAAGGGGAAGACCTCAAATTTCTGCAAGAGCATTTTACACTCCAATACGAAGGTGAATATGGCAATATGTTCGTAGGAAAAGATGCCAACATAATCATTTGTGAAATGACACAACCCTATACGCCTATTGAGGACTTTATGAACCTATTAGAGCAAAAAAGGGAGCTCATCAAAAAATATGGTTGTGAAAAATTCATTTTTGATAAAAGAGCTATCAAAGGTTTTCATCAGCCCTCGATGGAGTGGTACTACCTCACTTGGAAAGTAGAAATGTATAACAATTTCAAACTTGCCAAACACCGTAAATTATTTACTACTGAGGCTTGGTTTCTCAAATGTATTGAGGCAGGTAGAGCCGAAATCAGAAGAAAAGACCCCGGTAGCATTGTGCATACCTTAGATATAAAAGTCTGCAAAGATTTGAAAGACGCTTATTTTAACTAAACCAAAACCTTTACGTCTATGCTCATTGTAGAACAAAACAAGACCAATCGGTTTATCTTGCTGTTTGCCATATACATAGCCAGCAGTGCCGACTACGACTATGCCGTCAATGTAGAAATGCTCGCCCAAAATAAAGGCTTATCTTCACGCGATTTGCGTAAAGCCTACAAATACTTCTGCGAAGAAGGCTTCGTTGCCCCCAAAGACGGCGGTGCCGAGTTTTACGCCTCCATTACGCATAAAGGCGTTATTGCCTTAGAAGAAGTATTTTTGGACGAGTACAAACCTACGTATTATTTCCCCGCTTATAGAGAGATGATGCGTTAATGCTTTTTCTTAATCTAAACAATAAATTTTTTCACTCTAAAATTTTATCATTTATGGAAAGTTTGCACGTACATCACAGAAAAGTTGAGCGTTTTACGCTGTTGTATGCTATTTACAAAAAATCTATGAGTAGCACCGACTATGTAGTAGATATGAGAGAAATTGCTCATCAAGAGGGTATTGGTTACAAGGCATTTAAAGCCGCCTTCGACTACCTTTGCAGCCAGCAACTTCTACGCCCAAGAGTGCTAAACGATAGCAACGACTCATTCTATTACGCCTCCATCACCAATGAAGGCATCAATGCCATTGAAGACGTATTCAGAGAAGAAAACAGAGAATCTACTTATTTTCCTGCTTACCGAAAAATGATGAACTAAAAAAGCCCTAATCCGTAGTGCAAGCATTACACTTGCACTATTTTTTGACTAAAAAAAATTGATTTTGGTTAAAAATAATTATTTTGGAAGCAAAAAAGCAAAAAAATGAACTCCTATGCCTACAATGGCGGTTTCTATTTGATTACAAACCACTATCTTAATCTCGTTTTTTGGGGTGGTTTTGTACCAGATTTTCTTTACAAACAACTCAAACAATTTCTGTCCGTAAAAATTCTTTTCCCCGATTTATCGTATCAACAAATAGAAAACATAAACGACTATGACAATCACTTTCAGACTGATACCAACTTGCAAGGCATAGCTTTCAACTTGCGAGTAAAAAGTATCATCATTGATGAAGAGAAATTCTATTTTTTTAATTTCACGACTAACCCCGAACAAATACCACTACAAGAAGCTAATTTTTCTTTTGTTACTCAATTTTTTCTGAAAGGTAGAGAAGCCGAGAAAGCCTACATCACGCGTGAGTTGCACGATGGCTTAGGGCAACTGATTACAGCTCTCAAAATAAAACTTTCTATTTTTGAGCGGTACTACAAAATAAAAGATGTAGAGGCAGAGTTTAGTTCTGTCAATAACTTGGTAGATACCATTCAGAAGGAAATGAGGAATATACTACTACAAATGAATGCTTCTTGTTTGGAACTCAGTTTGGTAGATAGTTTGGAAATGTTAGTAAAGCAATTTGAAAATAGCTATCCAAACATAAAAGTAGATTTTCAGGTGGCTTTCAGTAAGCAGGTGGTCTTAGAAAAAAACACAGAACTAAATCTTTACAGAATTATTCAAGAAGCACTCAATAACAGTTTTAAGCATAGCAAAGCTGATATTATTAGATTATATTTGGGCGACAGCGATAACAAGCTCATTGTATTCATAGATGATGACGGGATGGGATTTGAAAAAGAAAAAGTAAAGAAAGGATACGGCTTGAAGAATATAGAAAGCAGAGCCAAACTAATCAATGCTGAAATTTGTTTAGAAACAGACCAGAATGGGACTTCTTGGCTTATTTCTATTCCTTATCAATACCTCTAAAAATACTACTATGGCACGCATTGCTCTCATCGAAGACCATCATATTGTTCAGGAAGGTATCAAAACACTTTTGGAGCAATACGCTCATTTTGAGTTGCTTTGGTGTGCAAGTTCCCAAGCAGAAGCCCTCGCCCATTTAGAAGTCAATCAGCCTGATGTAATTGTTTCAGACATACACCTGCCCGATGGTTCGGGTTACGAAATAGCTAAAAAAGTGCTTAGTGGCTATCCGAATATAAAAATTATTTTTCTTTCTATGTTTTTTGAACCACAATACATCTACAAATCCGTAGAGTTGGGAGTATTGGGGTATCTTACCAAAGAAAGTACCGTAGAGGAGCTAATTGTAGCCATTGAGAAAGTAGCAAAAGGAGAAAATTATTACGGACAGCAAATTGTGAAAAACCTGCTTACCCACCAAGCCAAGAAAAAATCTCCGAAATTATCTGATTTGCTTTCGGTGCGAGAAATGGAAATTGTAGAACTTATTTATCAAGGACTGAACACTAAAGAAATAGCTGATAAATTGTTTTTATCCGAAAAAACGGTGGCCAATCATCGGCTCAATATTATGTCCAAACTCAATGTTACTAATACCGTCCAACTAACCAAATTGTATATCAATTTCTTATCCGAAAACGCAAATGCCCAGCAATAAATCTATTTCTATGTTTGATGCTCTTAGAGATTTGGTAGAAAAAAAATACTATCAGATAGATTTTTCTGTGGAAAACATTACTGATGTAGAGGAAAAATTGATAAGTTATATTGAAAAACAACAACAAACAGGCGATACCGAACCCAAACCGACCAATAAAATAAGCCTTGTCCAGCAAATCAAAAAATTAGAAAAAGAAAAAAAAGTATTGACGGAGTTTATTGAATCGCAAACAATGATGATGCAACAAACTACCGATTATATGAATACCTTGATTGCACAAATAGAAGAACAAAATAAACTCATCGAGGAAAAATCGCAAGAACTTAACCAACAAAACGAAGAACTAAGACAGTATCAAGAAGAAATACTTGCTCACCGCGATTTTATAGAAATGCAAAACAGAGAACTTGTAGAAAAAAATAAAAAAATTAGTTATAGTATCAATGCCGCCCAACGTATCCAGCAAGCTATTTTACCTAATTACGAAGTGATTTGCAAAGACTTCTTGCAAGATGTTTTTGTAATTTATCGTCCAAAAGATATTGTATCAGGAGATTTTTATTATTTCACAAGAAAAAAAGATAAACTTTTCATCGCCGCTGTCGATTGCACAGGACACGGCATTCCGGGAGCTTTCGTCAGCATCATTGGCAGTGCTTTGTTAGATAAAATTATCCTTACTACACAACAAGACGACCCCGCCCACATTCTCTATCAACTTCATCACGAGGTACTTAGGACACTTAGGCAACAAGAAAGCTACAATAAAGACGGTATGGACATAGCCCTGTGCGTCATAGAGCAAATTCCTTTTGAGTTTGAATATAAGAAAGTTACTTTTGCAGGAGCAAAACGTCCTTTGTGGTATTTGCCAAAAGAAAGTAATTCAGTACAAAAGATACTACCCACACGAAGAAGCATTGGCGGAGAGCAAAACGAAAACATACCTTTCCAGAACCACACTCTTTTACTTCCTAACGGTACACATCTGTATATGGCAAGTGATGGCTTCGCCGACCAAAACAACTATGAAAGAAAAAAGATAGGCGAACGAAAACTTGAAGAATTATTTTTGTTGTTCAGGAAAAAAACGATGTTTTCGCAAAAAATTAAGTTAGAAACTTTCTTAGACGAGTATCAGAATAACGAAGAACAAAGAGATGATATTCTTCTTATTGGAATGAATCTCTAAAAAAACCTCTTACAGCGTTCAAAATGCTATAAGAGGTTTGAAAGTTTGCAATAAGAACTACAAGTATAGGCTACGTTGCCTTTGTATCTTTCACAGAAAACATCAAAGCATCACCTTCTCCCGAATAGTCAGCGATTAAGGTATCTCCTTGCTCCATTTCAGCTTTCAGGATTTCTTCGGCGATAGGGTCTTCTAAGTATTTCTGAATAGCTCGGTTGAGCGGTCTTGCTCCATACTGAGGGTCATAACCTTTTTCGGCTAAGAAATCTTTGGCTTTTTCGGTAAGTTCTACTTTGAAGCCCAAATTTTCTATTCTTACAAAAACTTTGGCAAGCATCAGGTCAATGATTTGATGTAGATGATGCTTTTCCAAAGAGTTGAATATAATCAAATCATCAAGACGATTCAGGAACTCGGGAGAGAAAGCCTTACGCAAAGCATTTTGAATGGTAGCTTTCATCGCCTCATCTACATTTTCGGTTTTGGATTTAGTTGCAAACCCTATGCCTGTTCCAAAATCTTTCAAATCTCTTACCCCTATGTTGGAGGTCATAATGATAATGGTATTTTTGAAATCTACTCTGCGTCCCAAGCCATCAGTTAGGATACCATCATCAAGCACCTGCAACAAGATGTTGAACACGTCGGGGTGAGCCTTTTCAATTTCATCTAAAAGCACCACACTATAAGGTTTCCTGCGGATTTTTTCGGTCAGTTGCCCGCCTTCTTCGTAACCTACGTAACCCGGAGGAGCTCCCACGAGCCGCGAAACGGAGAATTTCTCCATATATTCGCTCATATCAATTCTTACAAGAGCATCTTCTCTGTCAAAAAGATAGGTAGCCAATACTTTGGCAAGTTCGGTTTTACCAACCCCTGTGGGGCCAAGGAAAATAAACGAACCGATAGGCTTTTTGGGGTCTTTTAGCCCTACGCGTGTTCTTTGAATAGCTTTTACTAATTTTTCGATAGCTTGGTCTTGCCCAATTACCTTACCTTTGAGGGCTTCACCCATATTAAGGATTTTAGCACTTTCAGTTTGGGCAACTCTCTGCACAGGAATACCCGTAACCATCGCTACTACTTCGGCAACATTTTCGGCAGTTACGGTGTAGCGTTTTTTCTTCGTTTCTTCTTCCCAATATACTTTTGCTCTTTCGAGTTGGTCTATCAAGCGTTTTTCTTTATCGCGTAATTGTGCGGCTTCTTCGTATTTCTGACTTTTTACTACCAACGTTTTTTCTTTCTTGATATTCTCTATTTGTTCTTCCAGACGCAAAATATCTTCGGGAACTTGAATATTATTGATATGCACTCTTGCTCCTGCCTCGTCAAGAATATCAATAGCTTTATCGGGTAAAAATCTATCCGAAATATACCTATCCGAGAGTTTTACACAAGCCTCCAAAGCCTCTTTGGTGTAAATAACGTGGTGGTGGTCTTCGTACTTGTCTTTGATATTGTTGAGGATTTCAATAGTTTCTTCGGGGGTAGTCGCTTCCACCATTACCACCTGAAAACGGCGAGCTAGGGCTCCGTCTTTTTCTATGTATTGGCGGTATTCGTCTAAGGTAGTCGCACCGATACATTGTATATCGCCACGAGCTAAGGCTGGCTTAAACATATTGGAAGCATCAAGCGAGCCACTTGCCCCCCCAGCCCCTACAATCGTGTGAAGTTCATCTATGAATAAAATTACATCTGGTGATTTTTCAAGTTCATTCATAACGGCTTTCATACGCTCCTCGAACTGCCCGCGGTACTTTGTACCTGCAACCAAAGAAGCCAAATCGAGGGTAATGACACGCTTATTGAAAAGAACCCTTGAAACTTTTTTCTGCACGATTTTGAGGGCAAGTCCTTCGGCTATGGCGGTTTTTCCTACGCCGGGTTCGCCGATAAGTATGGGGTTATTTTTCTTTCTTCGCGAAAGGATTTGGGCGACACGCTCAATTTCTTTTTCTCTGCCGATAATGGCATCAAGTTTGCCCATTTCAGCCATTTTGGTTAAATCTCTACCGAAATTATCTAAAACGGGCGTTTTTGATTTTTCTACACCTTTGGTATCTCGCATCGAGCCTCCACCAAATACGCCTCTGCTTTGGTCGTCATCGGCATCGTCGGTATCGGGTCCTGCGTGAGGGGTAGTAGTAAAATCCTGATTTTCAATGGCTCTTTTTACTACATCATAGGTAATGTTGAACTTACTCAAAATCTGAGAGCCGAGATTATCTTCTTCACGCAAAATAGAAAGTAATAGGTGTTCTGTACCAATCACGGAACTTTTAAATATTTTGGCTTCCAGATAGGTAATTTTCAAGGCTTTTTCAGATTGCTTGGTTAGAGAAATATCTGCCATATTCTTGATGTCGTGGGTGGCTGTACCTTTGATAGCTTGCTCAATCACGTGACGTAGCTCGTCTAAGGACACCCCCAACTGCTTGAGCAAGCTAACGGCTTTGCTATCACCCTCGCGGAGTAGCCCAAGAATGATATGCTCTGTACCGATATAGCTATGCCCCAAACGCAAAGCCTCTTCTTTGCTAAGGGAGATAACCTCTTTTACTTGGTTGGAGAATTTTGCTTCCATTGAGTTTCAGAAAGTTTTTCAATATTTTTAACTAACAAATATTTAACTGAGTTTGTTCGTAAAACTACCAGATAATATAGCCAAGCTGTTGTTTCCTTCACAAAATAATAAATCCAGAATACTTAGGTTAGCCTCAAATTTACTGCCAAAAACCTGCTGATAGGGCTTCGGCTTGTAAAATTCTTGGATAAGTTGCTCTTTTTTAGGGTGAATTTGGGAGCGTATGTCCTTGTATTCAGCCCAATACTGCATTTCTACGTACTTTTCAGAGTATTGTATAGGCTTTTTAATGCCCAAATATTTCAGACAAGCTGTCAGAATTTCTATATTCAAATCTGCTAAAAAGGCAGGTTTTTTGTATAAAATTTTTTGAAAACCATCTGCAAAAAACTCAAAAAATGGAGCTTTTCCGTAAGCCGCCTTGATACTTCTCCAATGAACATTTACCCAATTTTCGTGATAATCTATTTTTACATCTTTCAGAGGCTTTTTACCCTGATGCTGAACAGGCACGCTTAGTATTTGAATTTTGTTTGCTGTAAGAATTTTACACCTATTCCGATAGCTCTGTTTTTCGTAATGCTCAAAAACATCAATTATACATTCCTCTGCTTGCAATACACAACAAAAATAAGCCAAACAAGGAAAATATTGTAAGTCTATGATTATTCGCATTAGGTTTGTATAGCAAGAAGCAATTAAGTGCTTTTTTTGAAGAAAAGCAAATAAAAAAGCAAAATTATTGTAGTTAATTTTGATGAGCTTTGTTAATCAGGCACTTTAATTATACCCAATTCACAGACTTAGCAATCACCCCTTCTTTGAGGGCATAATGAGATACACGTATCTGAGAGATATTGTACTTGCAAAGTACGAAGTTGAGCAGGCACGAAGCCACCACAATCATATCGGCACGCATAGGGGTCATACCGGGTATGGCGAGGCGTTCTTGATGGTTTTTTTGTAAAAACTCTTGATAGATGGCATAAAATTCTTGGTAAGTAAAGGCACTTTCTTTGGCGTTGAAGTCAAGTTTTTTATGTTTTCTGATGAGGTTAATATCGTCAATAGTATCAAAAGTACCCGAGCAACCAATCAACACCTCTACGGGATATTTTTGCAGGATTTGCGTAAGTGGCTCTAAAATCTCTTGCAAATATATTTCAAGGGCTTGTATTTCTTGCGGGCTGATGATTTCTTCTTTCATAAATCTATCTAACAATCTTTGTGCTCCTATTTCAAAACTTTGTTTCCATATCATTTTTTCCTCATTACACAAAATAAACTCTACGCTTCCCCCTCCTATATCCATAATTAGGGCATTGCCTTTTCCTATTTTGAGGGCTGTTTTTACACCGTAGTAGATATATTCGGCTTCCTGCTCACCTGAAATAATTTGTATTTGTAAGCCTATTTTTTGTTTTACTTCTTCTACGATACTTTCGCTATTTTTGGCATTTCTGAAAGCACTCGTAGCAATTGTAAATACACTTTCGGGGCTAATTTGGTAATATTCCAATACTTCTTTAAATTGAAACAAAGCCTTGAAAAGACGTTCTTGGGCGGCTTGGGTAATTATTCCGTTGCTGATGCCCCCCTCTCCTATCTTGGTTGCGATTTTTTCTTTATGCAGTATGCGGAAAGGTGTAAAGATTTCTCTTTGCTCGGGCAAAGCTACTACAAGCAAATGAGCTGTATTAGTTCCTATGTCAATAGCGGCTACGACTGGTGGGTTTTGCGTGATTGTTTTGGCAGGTATAAAAGGATTAAGCAAAGTATTCATAGAAAAAATTTTTGCAAAGATAGTCTTTTTTTGTCAGTTTGGTAGTATCTTTTGTTAAGTTTTTGTGAATAAATTTGTTGTGTATACTCAAAAATAAGTGGTTTTACACTTTTCTGTACGTTTCGGCTACGCTCAACGTACAGAAAAGCAAGTTTTCTCAAAACTTTTTACAAAAACCACTTTTGAACGAGTATAACTTAACTTCACTACTCATTACTCACCTATTGCAAATTTTTTGCCAGTATTCATTTGCTTGTTGATGCTGTAATTGTTTGGCTTTTTCAAGTTCTTTACAGGCACCGCTTTTATCACCTGTTTGGAGGCGTATCAAGGCTCTTTGAAAGTAGGCTTCCTTGTTTTGGTTATCCAATAAAATGATTTTATTGAAATCGTTGATAGCCCCCGAAGCATCATCTAATTTCACCTTCAATCTGCCTCGTAGGTGATACGCCTCAATGTTTTCTGGATTTTTTTCCAAAAATTTATTGACATCTTGCAGAGCATCTAAGTAATTTTGAAGGCTATCTAAAATATAAGCTCTTTGTAAATAAAGTCTGCTTTCAGAGGGTTTTTGGGCTATTGCATCGTGAAGAGCTTGCAATTGTTGTTCCTGAGAAATATTTGACTTATTTTTTTCTTTTTCCTGTGCGGTACAGTTTTGCAAAAGCAAAATAAATAGTATGCTTAGGAAAGAACATTTTGGCATTTTTTGAGCAAATTTTGATTTGTATCCACAAAAAAAATACATTCTTTTAAATAATTTCATAAAATCCATATAATTTTGTAGATTATCCTGCGAAAATCCCAAACAAGTTCAAGCATTGACTATTAAATGAAAAAATTAGCAAAAATATTTCTGTTCTTTTCGTTAATTTTACACGAAAGTTCCTACTCACAGCAGTATCGCTTTCTTACTTACTCTTTGGAAGAAGGCTTACCCCAATCTGAGGTTAGCGATTTGTTGGAAGATAGCAGAGGCTTGCTCTGGATAGCCACCAATGGCGGAGGCGTAGCCCGCTTCAACGGAAAACAATTTAAGGTAATCAATCAATATGATGGCTTGGTGCATAATCGTGTAAAAAAAATCTTTGAAGATAGCAAAAAAAATCTTTGGTTCATTACAGAAAGAGGCATTACACTCTACGATGGCAATGAATTTCATAAATACGATGAAAAAGATAATTTTAGCAATGGAGTAAACTTTCAGGTAGCCGAAGATAGCAAAGGCAATCTTTGGTTTTTGGTAGAAAAAGAAAAAGGCTCTGTCCGAATTTTGCGTTGGAATCAGAACGGCTTTGTGGATTTTACCTCCCAACAACTCAAACTTATACAAAACAACCTTGTTTCATCTATCAGCGTTGATGCAGAAGATAACCTGATTATCCAAACCCAAAAAGGATTTTTTGAATACAAAAACGAAACGTTGGTAGAGTCTCGTCTCAATGCCCTTATTCCGTCAAACAAAAATATCAGGCTCTACGGATACAGCAAAAATAAAATTCCTCAACTTATCTACGAAAACCCCGAAAACAAACAATTAGAACTATTCACCTATCACACAGGAAACTTAGAAAAAAAACATACTTTGGGCAATTTTACGCTCTCTGAGTTTTTGTATTTGGTAGAAGATGATAAAGCTAATGTTTGGTTCTCTATTGACAAAAAAGGCTTATTCAAAATTGATAGTACAGGCAAAATAGTAAATCTTTCTACCAAAAATGGCTTACCTACTACTCATATTGATATTATTTTGCCTACTGCCAACGGAAATGTTTGGCTAAGTTCTTATGGGAAGGGGCTTGTTCGGTATCTGGGTGATAAATTTACACAATTTTACACAGAAGCAGGCTTGGAAACAGGTCTGATTTGGGCTATATCACAAGACGCAACAGGTACATTTTGGATAAGCGAAACAGGCGATAAACCCCTGTCCCGTTTTGATGGCGAAAGATTCTATCCAATTCCCGTTGCTAATGATACATACATCAAACGTATCAATTCAATTGCTTTTACTGCCGACGGAACGATGCTACTTAGCTCATCAAAAGGAATTTGGTACTATCAGAATGGTTTGTTACAAAATGCTTCCAAACGCTACAGCTTGCCCGAAGATATGCAAATGACAGCTATCCGAGTTACCTCCAAGGGAATATGGTTTGGTTCATACCAGAACGGCGTGTTTTTTTACGACCAAACCTCTCGGAAAACACAATGGTTCAATACCAAAAATGCCAATTTGGTAAGCGATTTGGTTAATGATGTTTTTGAAGATTCAAAAGGGAAAATTTGGATTTGTACCAATTATGGTATTTCTGTGTACGAAAATGGACTTTTTACCAACTTCTCTAAAAAAGAGAGCCTTCCAAGCGATTATGCCATAGATGCCTCCGAAGATAAAGCTGGAAACATCTGGATAGCCACCTTAGGGGGATTGCTCCGATACGACACAAAAACAAATAAGTTCTCGCTTTTAGGAGAAGAAAAAGGAATACTCTCCAACAATATCTATTCGGTGCTGGTAGATTCCCGCAATCAGGTTTGGTTGGGTACGCAAGTAGGGGTTAGTATGATTGAACTTGATGAGCAGAGCAATCCGGTAAAAATAAAAAATTTCGGCAAAAATAGCGGATTTGCAGGCTTAGAAGCCAACGAAAGAGCTATTTTTGAAGACAAAAAAGGAAATATTTGGTTTGGAACAATAAGAGGACTTATCCGATACGAGCCTCACAAAGACCTTACAGATAAGGAACACCTACAACTAAATATTACTGATGTAGATTTGTTTTCACAAAAAACAGATTGGCTGAAAGGAGAAAATCAAAAGTTTCATTCAGGGCTTGTGGCCTGGTCTTTTGTACCCAAAAATTTAAAATTACCCCACAACAAAAACTACTTGTCTTTCCATTTTGAAGTAGTTGATTACTCCTACAACGATAATATTCGTTACCAATGGATTTTGGAAGGTCTGGAAACAGCGTGGAACAAACCCAGCAGCAAAACCGAAGTAAGTTATACCAATCTTCCACCCAATCAATACATCTTTCGGGTAAAAGCCATTACTGCCGATGGTTCAAGTAGCTCTGCTATTGTAAGTTATAGTTTTGAAATAAAACCCGCTTTTTGGCAAACTCGGTGGTTTGCTTTTTTGATATTTTTATTTGTAGCCTTAGCTATAGTTATCATCATTAGGCAAAGATTTTTATTGATAGAAAGTCAGAAGCAAATGCTACAAAGCAAAGTAGCCGAAGCAAGCCGTACCCTGTTAGAGCAAAATGATGCCCTTGTAGAACAGAAAAAGGAAATCGAACAACAAAAAGCCGACTTACAGCAACTCAATGCCACCAAAGATAAGTTTTTCTCTATCCTCGCTCACGACATCAAAGGACCGCTCAATTCTCTCACTGCTTTTCTCAATATTATGACCAATCATTTGGACGAGATGAGCCAAGATGATATTAAATTTATGAGTAGCAACCTCAATAAATCGGTTAAGAATCTGTACAGCCTCTTGGAAAATGTCCTTTCGTGGTCAAGGTCGCAGATGGGCGTATTGGAGTACAAATATCAAGCCATAGACATACAAGAACTCGTAGAACAAAGCCTGCAACTGCTGGCTGTTTCGGCTCAAAACAAAGGAATTAACCTGATAAATAATACCCAAAAAGACTTACTTGCTTGGGCAGATAGCAACTCTATCCAAACTGTGCTTCGTAATCTTATCTCCAATGCCATTAAATTTACCTCTACCGATGGAAACATCACGATTAACTCGTGGGCAACTGAAAAGGAAGTCGTTGTGTCGGTTTGCGATACAGGCGTAGGTATGAGCCAAGAAGCTATGGAAAAAATATTCCGTGTTGATGCCCGCTACACCACCAAAGGCACAGCCAACGAAGTAGGCACAGGCTTAGGACTAGTTTTAGTAAAAGAATTCATAGAAAAAAATAACGGTAGCCTAAAAGTTGAAAGCCAAGAAGGGAAAGGCTCTACTTTTACTTTCACGTTGCCACTTTATAGCAATCACATTGATAAAAATTTATCTCAACCAGTAGAAAACACAGAAAAAAAAGTTTAATGAAATTTTATTTGAGCATATTACTCCTAACGGTTTTTACCTCTCTGCAAGCCGCCAAAGATGTTCTTGTACTCAACGAGAACACCCTCAACACCTATATCAATCCATATCTGAGGGTGTTGGAAGACAAAAAGGGAGAAATAACTTTGGAGCAAGCCAGACAGACTACCGATATGGCTGTTATCAATGATGTGCCTTATTTTCATTTTGGATTGAGCAACTCTTATTTCTGGTTGCGTAGCAAAATAAGAGCCTCTTCCGAGCACCAACACTATGTACTATTGATAGATGACCCCTCCATCAGTTTTGCAGAGCTATACTTACTCGACTCGCAAGGAAAACAAATATACTACGGAAAAAGTGGTGTAGCCGTAAAAAAACAAGAAAAGGCTATGGAAAATATCCACATAGCTTTCCCGCTGAATGTAGAGCCTAATAAATACTATGAAATATACTTACGTGTGCAATCAAGGTCTTTTCTGAACCTACCTATCACCATACAAAAACAAGCAGATTTTGAGAAAAGTAGCAACCAAGTTTATTTCTACTTAGGAGGGTTTTATGCTCTGATGCTATTGATTATTCTCTATAATTTCTTAGGCTTTATACTCTCCAAAGAAGATTTACTACTTTATTTTACGTTAAGTTCGGTATTTTTTACAGCATCTATCGCCACCTACGATGGAATGTTGAGTCAATACGCTTACTTTTTGTACAAATGGACAAACAAAAGCCCCGATGCCCTAATGATTAGTTTGGCTCTGGCTTTTGCCCTGATTTTTTCTAAATACTTCCTCAATATCCCTTCAAAAACACAGCTTTCAGATATTCTGAAAGTGCTGACAGGCTTTTATTTTCTCAATACTATCGTCAGTTTGGTCAATCCATTCTGGGGTATCAACGTACTGATAGGTGTATTACCCATATATGTGATGATGACACTCTGGGGGTTTATTTGGGCTTACCAAAACAAGGTAGCTATGGCTAAAAACCTTATGACCGCCAACGTGTTTCTTCTATTAGGAGGAGTTACGAGTTTAATCAATTTATTGGGATACGCTCATTCGCCTTGGTGGGCAAATTATGGGGTGCATATTGGTTATTTGTGCTATATTATCACTATCTCTATGGGAATAACAGGCAGATTTAACAAAATGCGACTGGAAATTAGCTATAAAGAAAACCAAATTCTGAAAGAAAAAGCGAAAAAAGAAATTGAAAGAGAAAAAAATATAGAATTAGAGCGTATCGTTCAGGAAAGAACACAAGCCCTCACACAACAAAACGAAGAATTAGTAAAACTCAATGCTGAATTAGACAGGTTTGTTTATAGTATTTCACACGAGCTTAGTTCCCCGCTCAAATCGCTGATTGGACTTATCCAACTTATGAAACAAGATAAAGACCCTGAAGGTATGGCTATTTACCTTGAAATGCAGGAAAAAAGCATCAAAAAATTAGATTTATACACCCGAGAACTTACCGATTTGCTCCGAAATGCCCGTATAGATATTCAAAAACAAAATATTTCCTTCCGGGAGCTACTCAATGAAGTGCTTAACCAAAGAAAATCTGATTTAGACTATGATAAAGTAAAAAAAATCATCAGTATTCGCCAAGATGTGCCTTTTGTTTCGGATAAAAACAGAATTGCAGTGCTATTAGGCAATATGATAAGCAACGGCATACAATACCATAGAACAGGCATACAATCTCATCTGAAAATACAGATAGAAGTAACACCCGAAAAAGCCCTCATTACTATCTCGGACAACGGCATAGGCATAGGCAGAGAGCATTTAGATAAGATTTTCAATATGTTTTACAGAGCAAGCGAAAAAAGTCAGGGTTCGGGATTAGGCTTGTACATAGTCAAAGAAACTATCAACAAGCTCAATGGCAAAATTGATATGCACTCAGAATTGAATGTAGGCACGATTTTCAAAATGGAAATTCCTAATCTGAGCGATAAAACTTAGATTGCGAGCTAATTGCACAAATGCTTATGGCTTACGTTCGGGATTTGGAAGGATATTTGTATTTGTATGTTTTTTCTATTTTCTTTCGTTTCATCTTTTTTACCGAAACTTGCATTTTTATGTCTTCGAGGGGGCGGTCGATGCCTGCTCCACTCGTAGGTTGTGAGGCGATTTTATCAAGCACTTCAAAACCGCTGAGCATTTCACCAAAAACG
>Ga0272446_1001236_pt1 | contig 37739 bp, 36 predicted proteins | sample YNPCB0061_FD_194587 | JGI IMG/M metagenome (GOLD analysis project Ga0272446, IMG submission 194587) | Hot spring microbial mat communities from Yellowstone National Park, WY, United States - YNP-CB-006-1 | ecosystem: Environmental > Aquatic > Thermal springs > Hot (42-90C) > Sediment | place...
CGGCCTCGATGCCGATCAGGATGACGAGATGCAGCGAGATGTAATGGCGGAAAAAGCGGATCAAGATGACCTACCTCGATGGACGATCACGGATCGAGCAGCAGCATCCGTGCCAGGGAAGCGCTAGGCCGCGTCGATGAGCGCGCGCAGGGGTTCGATGCGCACGCGCAACGGGCTGCCGTCGGCGCGCTGGCGGCGCAGGTGGCGCAAGGCGTTGGCCGGATAGACGACGATGTCGATCGTCGCGCGCGGGTCATCGACGCGGTAGCGCGGCAAAACCTGGGTGCCCGTTTCGTCGCGCTGCTCGCCCGCCTGGTAGCGGTGCGGCAGACGCATGAGGCGGAATTCGACGTCCTTGTGCTGGTCGGTGAAGAGCTGCAGGTTGACGTCCGAATAGCGGCTCGCGGTGCCGTTGAGAACCGACCCGGCAAGGTGCGGATCGAAGTCGTGCAGCGCTTCCATGTATTCGAGCGCGAGGCTGCGCAGCCGTGCGACGCGATCGTCCCGCTCGCCGGCCTGATAGATCGCCTGGTAGCTGCGCAGCGCGTCTTCGATTTCCTGGTTGTCCGGCAGGTTGCGGCTGTCGGGCGCGCCGAGCTGGCGCGCGGCCTTGCGCTTGGCGCTGCCGTAATCCTGGCTGCCGTCCTCGGCGAGGAGGCGGGCGGCCGCATGGGCGATGCGGCGGCGCATGTCCTGATGCTTCATAGCGGTGTGGTCGCCAGCGGGTTTTCCGGGTCGAGCAGGGGTTCGCCCGCCGGGCCGGCTTCCGGAGGCAGGTTTTCCTGATAGAAGTATTCGGTCATTCCCGGTGCCCCTTCGGGCAGGCGGCGGCCGGTCACCGGATCGATCACCGCCGCCACCACGCCCGGCGGGATGGCAAATCCGGTTTGCGGGTAGCGCTTGAGCGCCTGCGCCATGAAATCGATCCAGATCGGCAGCGCCGCCTGGGCGCCGGTTTCCCCCGCGCCCAGCGGCTTGGGCTGGTCGAAGCCGAGCCAGGCGATCGCGACGAGGTTGGGGTTGTAGCCGGCGAACCAGCCGTCGCGGGCATCGTTGGTGGTGCCGGTCTTGCCGGCGATGTCGCTGCGCCCCAGGGCGCTGGCGCGCGCTGCGGTGCCCATGCGCACCACGTCCTGCATCATGTTGGTCATGAGAAAGGCGTTGCGCGCATCGATGACGCGCGGCGCAGTGCTTCCCGCATGTTGCGGTGCCGATTGCATGACGAGCTGGCCGGCGCCGTCGTAGACCTTGTCGATGAGGTAGGGCCTGACCGCGTAGCCGCCGTTGGAGAACACGCCATACGCCGCCGCCATCTGCAGGGGCGTGGCACTGCCTGCGCCGAGGGCCATGGTGAGGTAGGGCGGGTGGCGCGCTGGATCGAAACCGAAACGGCGGATGTAGTCGCGCGCATAGTACGGCCCGATCGCCTGCAGGATGCGGATGGAAACCAGGTTGAGCGACTTGGTGAGCGCCACGCGCATGCGCACCGGCCCGTGGTACTGGCCGTCGTAATTCTTCGGCTCCCACGGCGTGCCGCCGGCTTCCTCGGCCGACAGCGTGAGGGGCGCGTCGTCGATGAGGGTCGCGGGCGTGAAGCCCTTCTCCAGCGCGGCGGAATAGATGAAAGGCTTGAAGCTCGAACCCGGCTGGCGCCATGCCTGGGTGACGTGATTGAACTTGTTGCGGTTGAAGTCGAAGCCGCCGACCAGCGCGGTGATCGCCCCGCTTTGCGAATCCAGCGCGACGAGCGCGGACTCCACTTCCGGCACCTGCGCCAGTCGCCACTGTCTGGCTCGCGACTGCTGGACACGCACCACCGCGCCCGGTGCGAGCTGCCGCCCTTTGCCCTGCGCGCTCCACGCGGCGACCCACTTCAGCGAGGGTCCAGAGACGTCGACATGACTGCCGTCGCGCAGGGCGACACGGATGAGTTTCGGCGTGGCCTCGAGCACCACGGCCGGCTCCAGGTCGTTGACCGGATCGAGATCGGCCAGGGTGTCGGCGATCGCTGCGCTGCGCGCCGCGGGATCGTGCGGCAGGACGATCTGCTTTTCCGGGCCGCGGTAGCCGTGGCGCTGGTCGTAATCCGCCACGCCGCGCCACAACGCCTGGTCGGCCGCCGCCTGCTGATCGCGCAACAGGGTCGTGTAGGCCTTGAAGCCGGAACTGTAGATGGTTTCGCCGTATTTCTCGAACAAGGTTTGGCGCACCATCTCGGCGGCATAGTCGGCGACGACATCGGTCGTCTGGCGCGCCGGCCGCAATACCAGCTTCTGTTCGATCGCGGCCCGGTACTGCCCGTCGCTGATGAAGCCGAGCGCGCGCATGCGCCCCAGCACGTACTGCTGGCGGGCCTTGGCGCGCGGAAAGTTGACGATCGGGTTGTATTTCGACGGCGCCTTGGGCAGGCCCGCCAGCATCGCGGTTTCGGCGAGGTTCAGCTCGTGGAGCGACTTGCCGAAATAGGCGCGCGCCGCGGCCTCGAATCCATACGCGCGCTGCCCGAGATAGATCTGGTTGATGTACAGCTCGAGGATCTTGTCCTTCGACAGGCTGTGCTCGATCTTCATCGCCAGCATGGCTTCCGAGAGCTTGCGCGTGAGCGTCTTTTCGTTGGACAGGAAGAAATTGCGCGCCACCTGCATGGTGATCGTCGAGGCGCCTTCCTTGGCGCCGAGCGACAGGAGATTGGCTGCCGCAGCGCGCAGGATGCCCAGCGTGTCGACGCCGCCATGGCTGTAGAAGCGTTCGTCCTCGGCGGCGATGATCGCCTGCTTCATGCGCTCCGGGACTTTGTCGATCGGCACGAAAGCGCGCCGTTCCTCGCCGAATTCGCCGATCAGCGCGCCATCGGCGGTAAACACCCGCAGCGGCTGTTTGGGCTTGTAGTCGGTGAGGGCTTCGAGCGGCGGCAGATTGGGGTAGATGAGCGCTGCCGCCAGCCCCGCGAGCGCCGTGCCGACGACGCCGACCCCCGCGACCAGGGCGAGGACGTAATGCCACCATTTGCTGAACATGCGTGTTTCTTTCCGGGCGGGCTAAAGTTTCCGGCGATTATAGGCGTTAGTGCTGTTGGAAATCGGACACAATCGTTCAATCGCCGTGCGGGCGACGGAAAATCGCTGTCTAAAACCGCGGGTTGTTGCTAGGATTTCGAAAAACCGACAATAACGAATGCCAACCTGCAGAAGCATAAAGGAAAATGCCTTGCACCTGAATTTCAATCTGGACTGGCTGTCGGCCAAGAACCTGCCCATCGTGGGGCTCGACATCGGTTCCACGTCGGTCAAGCTTCTGGAACTCGCCGATTCAGGCAAGGGCCTGCTGCGGGTGGAACACTACGTGATCGAGCCCTTGCCCCAGGACGTGGTGAGCGACGGCAACATCGCCAATCTCGATCAGCTCGCCGAGACCCTCGGCGCGGCATGGAAGCAGATGGGCACGCGCACGCGCAACGTCGCGCTGGCGCTGCCCTCGTCCGCCGTCATCAGCAAGAAGATCCTGGTGCCGGCGAGCCTGAGCGGCGTCGAGCTGGAAAACCAGGTCGAAACCGAAGCCAACCAGGTGATACCCTTTCCGCTCGACGAGGTCAATCTCGACTTCCAGGTGCTCGGCCCATCGCCGGGCAGCCCGGACGACGTCCAGGTTCTCCTGGTCGCCGCGCGCAAGGAAAAAGTCGAAGAACGCGTGGCCGCCGTCGAAGGCGCGGGCCTCAAGGCGCTGATCATGGACGTGGAGTCCTACGCGAGCCAGCGGGCCTATGAGCAGATGGCGCATCTGCTTCCCGAAAAGGGCGCGGGACTGACCGTCGCCCTCATCGACATCGGCGCACACACCCTGCATATCAACGTCCTGCACGACAACGAGTCGGTCTACCTGCGGGAGCACGGTTTTGGCGGCAACCAACTGACCAACGAGATCGCCCGCCATTTCGGCATGACGAGCGACGAGGCCGAGGCCGCCAAGCGCCGTGGCACGCTGCCGGAAAGTTACGAGACCGAGGTTCTGCAGCCCTACAGCGAGACGCTGGCGATGGAGGTCGGGCGGGCACTGCAGTTGTTCACCTCGTCGACGCAATACCGCCGGGTCGACCAGATCGTCCTCGCCGGTGGCGGGGCGATGATCCCGGGGATCGACGAGGTCGTCGCCCAGCGCACCACGACGCCGACCCTGGTCGCCAACCCCTTCGTCAACATGGCCGTCGGCGCGAAAATCCGCCCGCAGCAACTGGCCCTCGACGCACCTTCCCTGTTCGTTGCCTGTGGCCTTGCCATGCGGAGGTTCGATCCCCAATGATCCGCATCAACCTGCTCCCCCATCGTGAGCTGGCGCGCGCTGCGCGACGCCGGCAGTTCAATGCCCTGCTGGGACTGGCGGTCGCCGCCGGCGTGGTCACCGTGGTGCTCGGTCATACCGCGCTCGCCACCCGGCTGTCGGCCCAGGTGGCGCGCAACGCCTATCTCACCCAGGAAATCGCCAAGCTCGACAAACAGATCGGCGAGATCAAGGAAATCCGCCAGCAGACGCAGGCGCTCCTGGCCCGCAAGCAGGTGGTCGAGACGCTGCAATCGAACCGCGCCGAGGTCGTCCATCTGTTCGACCAGCTGATCCGCTTGTTGCCCGAGGGCCTGTATCTGAAGTCGGTCAAGCAGAGCGGCGATACGCTCACCATTTCCGGCTATACCCAGTCGAGCGCGCGCGTTTCCACGCTGATGCGCAACCTCGAGGATTCGCCCTGGTTCGAACGCCCCAGTCTCATCGAGATCAAGTCGGCGACGGTCAACAATCTGCGCGCCAACGAATTCAGTCTGTCGGTCAAGCAGACCCGCCAGCAGACTGACGAGGCGACCGGCAAGCCGGCCCGCAATGCCGGCGGGAAAGGGGGCAAGGCATGACGCTCGCCGAACTCAACAAACTCGACCTGAAGACGCTCGCCGATTGGCCGCTGGGCGCCAAGCTGGTGGTGGTCGGCGGACTTTTCGCGCTCATCGTCGCGGCGGGCTGGTGGTTCGACTGGCGCGGCCAGCTGGCCGAACTGGATGCGGCGCAACAGAAGGAGGCCGAGCTGCGCAGCACCTTCAGCACCAAGAAGGCCCAGGCGATCAATCTCGACGCCTACAAGAAACAGCTTGCGGACATCGAGCAGGCGTTCGGTGCGCTGTTGAAGCAACTGCCGAACAAGCAGGAAATGGACGCGCTCATCACCGACGTCAACCAGGCGGGCCTGGGGCGCGGCCTGCAGTTCGAGCTCTTCAAGCCCGAAGCCGAAGTGGTGTCCGAGTTCTACGCGGAGACGCCGATCAAGGTCAAGGTCAGCGGCGGCTACCACGACATCGCCGCATTCGCGAGCGACGTCTCGAAACTGTCGCGCATCGTCACCATCCACGACATCGCGCTCGAACCGGCCAAGGACGGCGGCCTCGTCATGGAGGCGACGATCAAGACCTACCGCTATCTGGACGAGGAAGAAGTGGCGGCACAGAAACGCGCCAAGGATCAGGCGAAGGGGAAAAAGAAATGAAGCGTCTGTTACCGACCGCGCTCGCCCTGGTTCTCGCCGGCTGCGGGCATGGGGACATGGACGACCTGAAGCAGTTCGTCAACGACGCCGGCCGCGACGCGCAGGGCAAGATCGAGCCGCTGCCGCAGGTCAAGCCTTATGAGGCCTTCACCTACGAGGCGTTCGACCTGCCCGATCCGTTCAAGCCGCGCAAGCTGTCGATGAAAGGCGGCGGCGGGCTGCAGCCCGACCTGGCGCGCCCGCGCGAGCCGCTGGAAGCCTATTCGCTGGAGACGTTGAAAATGGTTGGCGTGCTGTCGAGAAACGGCGTCACCGAAGCGGTCATCCTGACACCGGACAAAACCATCTACCATGTCCGCAAGGGCAATTACCTTGGGCAGAACTTCGGCATGATCACCGCGATCACCGACCACGCCATCACGCTCAGGGAAATCGTCCAGGATAGCGGCGGCGACTGGGCCGAGCGCACCAGCACCCTGACCTTGCAGGAATGAACACGACCCGGATGGGTAACGAACGAATTGACTCGAAGAGGCTGACATGAACGCATTGCCGAAACTTGCCCGACACCTTTCCCGTATCGTCCTTGGCCTCGCCGTCCTGTTCGCGGCGGTGCACGGTTTCGCGGACGATGCGCCGCCGGTCGCGAACGCGGTCGAGGGCGTCGAGACCACCACGCTGCCGGGCGGCAAGGTGGTGGTGCGTGTCAGTCTCAGGCGGGCACTCGGCGCCACGCCGGCGGGGTTCAGTGTCGGCAATCCGCCGCGCATCGCGCTCGACCTGCCCGACACCGCCAACGCGCTGGGCAAGAACACCGTCGAGGCGAACCTCGGCCCGCTGGCGAGCGTCAATGTCGTTCAGGCCGGCGCGCGCACGCGCATCGTGCTCAATCTGAACAAGGCCGCGGCCTATGAAACCAAGCTCGATGGCAAGTCCCTGCTGATCGCGCTCGACGGGGTCGGCACGCGTGCCGCGCCGGCCGATGCCACGCCGCGCTTTGCCGAGGCGGCGCCGGGCAGCGCCGGCCACAGCATCCGCGACGTCGACTTCCGGCGCGGCGCGGCGAACGAGGCGCGCATCGTCACCACCCTGTCGGACGCCCAGGCCGGCATCAATATCCGCCAGCAGGGCGGCGGGCTGGTCGTCGACTTCATCGGCACGGCGTTGCCGCGCGCGCTGCAACGCCGTCTCGACGTCGCGGATTTCGGCACGCCGGTGCAGACCGTCGAGGTCTATGCACTGGGCGACAATACCCGCATGGTGATCCAGCCCAAGGGCGGCTGGGAGTATTCGGCCTACCAGACCGACAACACCTTCACGGTCGAAGTCAAACCGTCGAGCGACGCGCAGAAGAAAACCGCCGACGGCAAGCCCAAATACGTCGGCGAAAAGCTCTCGCTCAACTTCCAGAACGTCGAAGTGCGCGCGGTGCTGCAGGTCATCGCCGACTTCACGGGGCTCAACATCGTCGCCAGCGACACCGTCACCGGCAACCTCACGCTGCGCCTCAAGGACGTGCCGTGGGATCAGGCGCTCGACCTCATCATGCAGACACGCGGTCTCGACAAGCGCCAGAATGGCAACGTCGTGTGGATCGCACCCAAGGACGAACTGCTCGCCAAGGAGAAGCTCGAATTCGAGTCCAAGGCACAGATCGCCGACCTGGAGCCGATGGTCACCGAATACATCCCGCTCAACTACATGCGTGCGGACGAAGCGCAGACCATGCTGTACGGCTTTGCGGCCGGGGCCTTCCTCAACTCGGCGACCAACAACAAGGTCGACTGTTCGGCGCAAGCGCAGGGCCTGGGCGGCGCAGCCGCGGCACAGGCCTCGCAGCAGGGCAAGGAATCCGATCAGAAAATCCTCACCAAGCGCGGCCGCGCAACCTATGAGCTGAAGACCAACACGCTCATCGTCACCGACACCGCCAAGAAGATCCAGGAGATCCGTGAACTGCTCGCGCGCCTCGACGTGCCGGCGCGCCAGGTCATGATCGAGGCGCGGGTCGTGGTTGCCGACAGCGGCTGGAGCCGCGATCTGGGCGCCAAGCTGGGGCTCAACCTGATCAACCGCACGGGCCGCTACCAGGGCGGGGTCGCGGGCAGCCAGAGCGACGCCAACAGCATCACCCATGGGGTCTTCCCGTCCACCCCAACGAATCTGGTCAGCTTCCCGGCGGGTGCCGGCGCGGCGCAGATCGCCCTGTCGCTCCTCGACGCGGCCACCGGAAACCTCTTGAGCCTCGAACTCTCGGCGCTCGAGGCCGACAGCCGCGGCAAGGTGATTTCCAATCCGCGCGTGATGACGTCCAACCAGAAACCGGCGGTGATCATGAACGGCACGCAGATTCCGTACATCACGCCCGGCACGGCCAATTCGCCGCCGACGGTCGCGTTCAAGGATGTCTTCCTGTGTCTGCTGGTCGATCCGCAGATCCTCAACAACGATTCGCTCATCATGACGGTCGAGATCCAGAAAGACGAGGTCGACCCGACGCGCAGCGTGGCGATCTCCGGCATCTCCACGCCGGCCATCGCGACCAAGCGGGTGAAGACGCAGGTGCGCGTCAACAATGGCGAAACGCTGGTGCTGGGCGGGATCTACGACGCCGTGGAACGCAACAACGTCGACAAGGTGCCGTTCCTCGGCGACCTGCCGGTGCTCGGCAACCTGTTCAAGAGCACCCACAAACTCGACAACAAGACCGAGCTGATCGTCTTCCTCACCCCGCGCATCATCGACGAACGCATGTCGCTGCGCTGAGGCGCCGAATCCCGCGCGCGGGCGAGCCCCGCGCGTTTTTGCGTGCGGCATTCGCGCTCCGCTACAATCCGGCCATGGCCAAAGCGGACAACATTTTCCTGGTCGGGTTGATGGGAGCGGGCAAGACGACGGTCGGCCGGCATCTCGCCAAGCATTACGGCAAGGCGTTTCGCGATTCCGACCACGAGATCGAGGCGCGTTGCGGCGTGAAGATCCCGGTGATCTTCGAACTCGAGGGCGAAGCCGGATTCCGCGCGCGCGAAGAAGCCGTCATCGACGAGCTGTCCCAGGAGCACGGGATCGTGCTGGCGACCGGTGGCGGCGCGGTGCTTTCCGCAGCCACCCGCGAACGGCTGAAGGCGCGCGGCATCGTCGTCTACCTGCGCGGCACGCCGGAGCACCTGTACGCGCGCACCCGTCACGATCGCAACCGCCCGCTCCTGCAAACCGCCGACCCGCTCGCGCGCCTGCGCGAGCTCTACCGGCAGCGCGACCCGCTGTACCGGGAGGTTGCCGACATCGTGGTCGAAACCGGCCGTCAGAGCGTCTCGCTGATGACCCGCATGCTGCTCGGCAAGCTCGACCTCATGCTCGGCCAGGGCTTCGTCGCACCGGCCGATCCCCCTGCCGCCGAGTGAACGCGCGTCGCGCCCTGTCCTCGCTCGCCGCGTTGTGCATCGCGGTTGCGCCGACAATGGCGGCGGACATCGTCGCCGGGCCCGACGACTACCTTGCCCAGCTGCCGCGCCTCGTGGCCGGAGACCACCTGCGGCTCGTGGCCGGCGACTACCGGCGGGGGCTGCCGCTCCATGATCTGGCCGGCCGCGCCGATGCGCCGATCATCATCGAGGGCGATGGCGGCGCGCGGCCGCGCTTTCTCGCCCGACGCGGCGCCAACACGGTGAGCCTCGTCAACGTCCGGCACGTCGTCATCCGCAACCTCGAACTCGACGGCCAGCACCTGCCCGTCGACGGCGTCAAGGCCGAGGGCCACGGCGACTTCGCCGATTTCGTCACGCTTGCCGACCTCTACATCCACGACCATGACGCCAGCCAGCAGAACGTCGGCATTTCGACCAAGTGTCCGGCACACGGCTGGGTGATCCGCGGCAACCGCATCGAACGCGTCGGCACCGGCCTCTATCTCGGCGACTCCGATGGCGGCAAGCCCTTCGTGGCCGGCGTGATCGAGGGCAACCAGGTGCGCGACACGGTGGGTTACAACCTGCAGATCAAGCATCAGAAATCCCGCCCGGGCGACGGCACGGCGCGCTTTCAGACCGTCATCCGCCACAACGTGTTCGCCAAGGCCGGCGCGACGCCCGGCCCCAACGCCCGGCCGAACGTCCTGCTCGGGCACTTTCCGCCCACGGGCGCGGGCAGCGAGGACCGCTACCTGGTCTACGGCAACCTGTTTCTGCACAATCCGAGCGAGGCCCTGCTGCAGGCCGAAGGGCGGGTGGCGATCTACGACAATGTGTTCGTCAACGGCAGCGGCGATGCGATCCACATCCAGCCGCACAACGACGTGCCGCGCGACATGGACATTTTTTCCAACACCGTGCTGGCGTCCGGCACGGGCATCCGGGTGCGTCAGGCCGAAGGCGCGCCGTATCGGCAGCGGGTGCGCTACAACGTCGTCGCGGCGTCCGTTCCGCTTTCCGGCGGCGACGCGCTCGACAACGTCACCCTGCCGTACCAGGCCGACCTCGTCACGACCCCCGCGGCAGCGTTGACCGGCCGTCTCCTGGCGCGAGCACGGACCGCCCAGAGGCCCGAGGCGGCCGTACCCGATGCCCCCGGCGTCTACCCCGACTGGCCGAAGCGCAACCACCCCGGTGCGCGCTTCCCGCACGCCCTGGAGGCGGTCGGCGAGTGACGGCGAACGCGCAAGACCCGGACGCCGGTGCCGCCCCGGTGTGGATCGCGACCCTCGCCTACACGGCGTTCGTCATCTATGGCAGCCTGGTCCCGCTCGACTTTCATGCATTGCCCTGGACGCTCGCGCTCGAGCGCTTTCGTGCCATCCCTTTCCTCGATCTGGGGATCGGCTCGCGCGCCGACTGGGTCGCCAACCTGCTCCTCTTCATGCCGCTGAGCTATCTCTGGCTGACCGCGCTGGTGGCCGGGCGCAGCGTCGCAGTGCGCCTGGCGGCGTCCGCAATGCTCGTGCCGGCGGCGATCCTGCTCTCGGTCGGCATCGAGTTCACCCAGCTCTTCTTCCCGCCGCGGACGGTGTCGCAGAACGACATCTTCGCGGAAAGCCTCGGGGCCCTGCTTGGCGTCATCGTCTGGTGGGCGACGCAGCGCCGTTTCCGCGCCTGGCTCGGGGAATGGCAGCGTACGCACGCGCGCGCCGCGCTCGCCGAGCGCCTCGCGGGCGTGTACTTCGCGGCCCTGCTGGTCTACAACCTGTTGCCGCTGGATCTCACGATCAGTGCGGTGGAAATCTTCCACAAATGGCGCGAAGGCAAGGTCAACCTGCTGCCGTTTGCGCGCCTGCCGCACGATCCCGCGTCCGCGCTCTACGAAATCGCCACCGACGTCCTGATCTGGATTCCGCTCGCCTGGCTGTGGGCGGCGGACGGCAGCCGCAGCCGGCAACGCGCGTGGGCGATGACCGTGGGCGCCGCTGCGGGGATCGAGTTCCTGCAGCTTTTCGTCTATTCGCGTGTCAGCGACGTCACCGACATCGTCTCCGCGGCCGTCGGCGCGACGATCGGTGTCGGCCTGGGGCGCGGCTTTTTCCACGCCGCTCCGGCAAGCGTTGCACGCACGCGGAGCTGGATGCCGTTCGCACTCGCCGCGGCCTGGGTTGTCGTGCTGTTCCTCGTGTTCTGGTATCCGTTCGACTTCCGGCATGACGGCGCCTACCTCGCCATGCGGCTCGAAGCCATGCCACGCGTGCCCTTCACCGCCTACTATTACGGCACCGAGTTCCGCGCCGCCACCGAGTTCCTCCACAAGATCCTCTTTTTCGCGCCGCTCGGCGGACTCCTGGCATTTGGCGTTCGAGCCCTCGCCTGGCGTTACCGTGCGATCGCCGCCGGCCTCGCGATCGCCGGGCTGCTCCTCCTCCCGGCGCTCATCGAGGCAGGGCAGCTCCTGCTGCCCGGGAAAAACGCCGATCCGACCGACGCTTTTCTCGAAGCCCTCGGCGGGCTGACGGGTTATGCCGTCGCACGTCTGCTGTTGCGCGCGCCCCGGAGCGCCGCCGTGCGTCCCACGACGCACGCGGAGCATGGCGCTGCGGCGCCGGGGCACGTGCCCGTCTGGCATTTTCCGGCATGGGTCGCGGTGATGACGCTCGTCCTGCGTCTGGCCACCCAGCTTCCCGGCATGCCCTACAACGTGCGCGAGCTGCTCGATCCGGCCGCGCCGTGGCTATCGGCTTGCGCGCTCGCGGTCACGATCTACTGGGTGGCGGCATTCCCGGTCTGGCTCGCCCGCCGCCCCTGGCATGCGGCGCGACGCTGGCTGGCGCTGCCCGCCGCGCTTGCCGGCTACGGGCTCGTGGCCTTCGTGCTGCTCGATGTGGCGGTGCCGGACGAATCGCTGTTCGACCTCGCCGGCAGTCCCATTCTCGGCTGGCCGGGGCGCTCCGAGCTGGCGCTGCGCTGGGTCGCGCTCGCGCTCGTCCCCGGCTCGCTCATCCATCTGGCGGTGCTGATCGTTCGCCGGCTGCGGGGACTGGCGCTGCGTTTCGCCCATTTCGCTGCCGTGGTGCCACCACTCGTCGTGGCGTATTGGGGCATCTTCATGCAAGCCGCGACCGACAACCTCACCGAACTCGTCGCCGCACCGCAGCCACTCGGCTTCGTGCTCCTGTGTAGCGGGTTCCTCGCGATCTTCGTCGCGGCTGCGGCGCTCGCCTCGCCGTGGCGCGGGGCCGCGAAGTGGGCGATCGCCCTGGCATCGGTGCCGCTCGCGGGCGCGTGTTTCGCCCTGGGGCTGGCTGCCGACATCGACAAGTACGGACAGCACTTCTCCGCGGCGCAGTTTCTGCTCAGCCGTGACCGCCAGCACTACGCCGGAGGCATAGTGATCGGCTTGCGCTATGCCATCGCCCACGTGGCGGCGCTGCTGTTCCTGGCCACGGTACAATGGCCGTGGCTGCGGCGGCGCGGCCAAGCCAACGGGTCATTCCATGCAAACCATTGACGTCTTCAACGGCGATGCCGACGGCATCTGTGCGCTGCACCAGTTGCGGCTTTCCGAACCGGCGGATTCGGTGCTGATCACCGGCCCCAAGCGCGACATCGCGCTGCTCGAGCGTGTCCGGGCGGGTGCGGGCGATCGGGTCACCGTGCTCGACATCGCGCTGTCGAAGAACCGCGCGGCGCTCGACAGGCTGCTCGCCGCCGGCGCCCACGTGCGCTATTTCGATCATCATCAGCCGGGCGACATCCCCGAACATCCGAATTTCGAGGCGCACATCGATACCGACGCCGACGTCTGCACCAGTCTTCTGGTCAACGACGTGCTCGGCGGCCGCCATCTGCCGTGGGCGGTGGTCGCCGCGTTCGGCGACAACCTGGCGGACAGCGCGCGGGCCGCGGCGGTGCCGTTGAACTACTCCGGCGAGCAGCTCGCGCAGTTGCAGTCGCTCGGTGAATGCCTCAACTACAACGGCTATGGCGAGACGCTCGCCGACCTGTTCTTCGACCCGGCACAGCTGTACCGGCAGTTGCGCCCGTACGCCGACCCCTTCGCTTTCATTGCCGAATCGGACGCCTACCGCACGCTGGCAGCCGGTTACGCGGAGGACATGGCACGCGCCCAGGCGCTCGCGCCGGTCGAGTCGCGGCCGGCGGGGCGTGTCTTCGTGCTCCCGGCAGAAAAATGGGCGCGTCGGGTTTCCGGCGTTTTCGGCAACTGGCTGGCAGTGCAGTCGCCGTCGCAGGCGCATGCCGTGCTCACCGCCAAGCCCGACGGCGGCTATGTCGTGAGCATCCGCGCGCCGCTCGTGGATCGGCGTGGCGCGGACGAGGTCGCCAGCCAGTTCGAGTCCGGCGGGGGGCGCAAGGGGGCGGCCGGCATCAACCACTTGCCGCAGGCCGAACTTGGCCGGTTTATTGCTACGTTCTACCGGGTTTTCACCCGGAGCTGACATGGACACCCTCATCGCACCTTATGGCGGCACGCTCGTCGACGGCCTGGTCGACCCCGCGCGCGCCGCGGCGCTCAAGGCCGAGGCTTTTCACCTGCCCTCGCTCGATCTCGACTGGCGCGCGCTGGCCGATCTCGAACTCCTGCTGTGCGGCGCGTATTCGCCGCTGTCGGGCTACATGACGCGCGCCACCGCCGAGCGCGTCTCGCGCACCCAGACGCTCGACGACGGCACGTTCTGGCCGTCCCCTTTGACGCTTGCCACACAAAGCCGCGAGGCCGCCGGCTGGACACCGGGCATGCGCGTTGCGCTGCGCGACGGCGAAGGTTTCATGCTCGCGGTCCTCACGCTTGCCGACGTCTGGCAGGACGACGCCGGGCTGACGCACCTGGGCGGCGCGATCGAGGGCATCGCCCTGCCGCCGCATGCCGATTTCGTCGCCCAGCGCGCGACGCCGCACGAGCTGCGCGCGCTCCTCGCGCGCCGCGGTTGGGGGCGCGTGATCGCCTGGCAGGCGCGCGAAACCATGCATCGCGCGCAATACGAGTTCTGTCTGCGGTGCGCGATCGAAAACGAGTCCAACCTCCTGTTGCAGCCCATGGTCGGCGGCGACCTCGCCGAAGCCCCGGGTTACTTCGCCGTGGCGCGCGCATTCCTGGCGATCCGCGAGCGGTTTCCGGCGGCCACCACGCAGCTTGCGTTTCTGCCGATGGCGCCGGTGGCGAACGATGATGCGGGCATCGCGCTGCGCGCCATCGTCGCGCGCAACTACGGCGCCAGCGCGCTGATCGTCGGCGGCGAATACACACCCCAGGGGGCTGCGCGGCGCAGCGCCGACCGTGACCTCGAGCGCATCGCGGCGCGCGTGGGCGTGCAGCTGATCGCGTATCCGCGCATGGTTTACGTCGAGGACCGCGCCGAATACCTGCCCGAGGACCAGGTCCCGCCGGGCGCGCGCGTTCTCGCCCTGTCCGGCGACGAGTTCCGCCGACGCATGCAGGCCGGGCTGAAGATTCCCGACTGGTACAGCTTTCCCGAGGTTCTGGCGGAACTCGCCCGCGTCTTCCCGTCGCGCGACAAGCAGGGTTTCACGGTCTTTTTCACCGGCCTGTCCGGCGCCGGCAAGTCGACCATCGCCCGCGCCCTCGCCGCCCGCCTGATGGAAACGGGACGGCGCGCGGTGACGCTTCTGGACGGCGACATCGTGCGCCGCAACCTGTCGTCGGAGCTGGGGTTCTCGCGCGCGCATCGCGACATCAACGTGCGCCGCATCGGCTTCGTCGCGAGCGAGATCACCAAGAACGGCGGCGTCGCCATCTGCGCCCCGATCGCGCCCTACCGGCAGACGCGGCGCGACGTGCGGGCCATGATCGAGGCGGTCGGTGGTTTCGTCGAGGTGCACGTCGCCACGCCCATCGAGACCTGCGAGGCGCGCGACCGCAAGGGCCTGTACGCCAAGGCGCGGGCCGGCCTGATCCCGGAATTCACCGGCGTCTCCGATCCCTACGAAGCGCCCGAAAACCCGGAACTGGCGATCGACACCACCGATCTGTCGATCGACGAGGCGGTGCAGCGCGTGCTCCTGAAACTGGAGCACGAGGGCTATCTGCGATAGCGGAAAACGGCGCGCTCAGGCAAGCCTGATCAGGCGGATCGCCCGGCTGTGCCCCTTGAGGTGAACCGGGCCGAGGTCGATGGCGCCAGCGGGTTTTTGCGCCAGTCTGTCCCAGACGGCCTCGGAGATCAGCAGCCGGGCATGGAAGCGCTTGGTGGCCTGCTCGATCCGCGAAGCGAGGTTCACGGTTTCGCCGACGAGCGTGTATTCCTTGCGGCTGCTGGTGCCGACATTGCCGGTGACGAGTTTGCCGGTATGCAGCCCGATGCCGACCTGGGTGGGCGCAATGCGGCCGCTGCGGTTGAGCGCCTCGACCCGGTCGAGCATCTCCAACGCGGCGTTGAGGGCGTGGGGAATTTTTTCCTCGTCGTCGGCGGGCACGCCGAAAACCGCCATGAAACCGTCCCCCAGAAACTTGTTGACGATGCCGCGGTGGGCATTGACCACGTCGATCAGCTCCCCGAACAGGGTGTTGAGGTAAGACATGATTTCATGGGGGGTCTTGTCGGCGGCAAGGCGCGAAAAGTCGCGGATGTCGAGGAACAGGACGCAGGCCTCGCGCAGCTCCCCCGCGACGTCGAGGTTCTGCTGCAGCAGACGCTGGGCGACCTCGGGCGAGACATGCTGGCCAAAAATGCTGACGGCGTGATCCCTTTGCCGGGCGTTTTCGACCGATTCCTGCATCTGTTTCCTGAGGGTCAGGGTAAACGATCCCGCGAGGAAACCGCTTGCCAGCAAGAGCGCGGCCTTGACCCCATAGGCCGAGGGGTCGGTCAGCATTTCCAGTCCCGGCAGCGGGGGCTCGTCACCGACGTAGTAGATGGCGATCCCCAGGAACTGCGCCGCGGCGACGGCGCCGGCAAACACGCATGCCCGGAAATCCAGGTACAGGGCGGCCATGAAAATGAACAGCGGATAGAGCAGGGGCGTCGCCGAGGCCATGGCCTGCCACGGCCCCATCTCCGAGGCGAGCAGGAGCAGCATGACGCTGGGCACACTGACTTCGAGCAGGATATTGGCGTAGCGGAACAGCCACGTCGGCAGCTTGCTCTTGAGGAGCAACCGGCTGATGCGCAGGCGCAGGCCGCCTTCGTACAGCATCATGCCGCCGAACAGGACGAGGAAAGGCCACAGCAGTTCGCCGATCGGCCGGGCCAGCGCGGCGGGCCACGCGCCGGGCACATAGACGACGGCGAGCAGCAGCACGATCATCAACGCGAACATCGCGGCGGTGAGCGTGGTGCGCTGCCGTTCGGTGTTGAGGACGCCGGCGAGGATCGACTGGGGACTGAGCGGCGACGTGTCCATCGGCGACGGGCTAACCGCGTCCCGCCGCGCGGTGGTGGCGCAGCAACTGATCGAGCGCCTGTTTGAGGGGGCCGTCTTCGATCCCGGCATCGAGCCGGGAAAGCGCGTCGAGCGCCGCCTGGGGCAGGCCGTGCTTGGCGGGCGCGGGCGGCGTGTAGACCACGTAGCCGGGATTGACGCTGACGCGCACGTGATCGACCGGAAGGCCGCAGCGGTTGAGGTCGGCGGCGAGTTTGCCGGTCTGGTGGCGCAACCGGCTGGCGACGGCGCCGCTGTCGCAAGCCAGATGGAGGTTGCCGTTTTCGAGCTGGGCAACGCGGACGTGTCCGGCGAGCGACGCGTCGAGCTGGCGGTCGAGCGCGCCCTGCACCTTGAGGAGGGTTTGCGCGCGCGCCAGAAGCTGCGCGGGCAACCGGGTGGCGAGCAAGTCCGACAGGCTGTGGGCGCTCATGCGCACGCGCGCTCGCCGCTGCGGCGCGCCCGGGCCGCTATGTTAAAATTCAAGTATTTACCGCACTTCGCGGGCATCCCCGGATTCCTCATGCTGCATTCCTTCGTCAAGAAAATCTTCGGCAGTCGCAACGATCGCCTGGTCAAACAATACCTGCAAAAGGTCCGCGCAATCAATGCGCTGGAACCGGCGATGCAAAAATTGGGCGACGCCGAACTGGCTGGCAAGACCGCCGAATTCAAGTCGCGTGTCGCCGCCGGCGAGCCGCTCGACAAGCTCCTGCCGGAAGCCTTCGCCGTGGTTCGCGAAGCGTCGCGGCGGGTGCTGGGGCTGCGCCATTACGACGTGCAGATGGTGGGCGGCATGGTGCTGCACGACGGCAAGATCGCCGAGATGCGGACCGGCGAGGGCAAGACGCTGATGGCGACGCTGCCGGCGTATCTCAACGCGCTCACCGGTCGTGGCGTGCACGTGGTGACGGTGAACGATTACCTCGCCAGCCGCGACGCCGAGTGGATGGGGCGCGTGTACGGCTTTCTCGGCCTGACCACGGGGGTGAACCTGTCGCAGCTGTCGCATGCCCAGAAGCAGGCGGCCTACGCAGCCGACATCACTTACGGCACCAACAACGAATACGGCTTCGACTACCTGCGCGACAACATGGTGTATGAGCTCGCGGAGAAGGTCCAGCGCCCCCTGCACTACGCGATCATCGACGAGGTCGATTCGATCCTCATCGACGAGGCGCGCACGCCGCTCATCATTTCCGGCCAGTCGGAAGAAAACGTCGCGCTCTACCAGTTGATCGACCGCGTGCCGCCGCGTCTGGTGCGGCAGGAAAAGGAGGACGGGCCCGGCGATTACTGGGTCGACGAAAAGTCGCGTCAGGTGCTGCTCTCCGAAGCCGGCCACGAGAAGGTCGAGGCGATCCTCGCCGAAATGGGCCTGCTGCCGCCTGGCGGCAGCCTCTACGACGCGGCCAACATCATGCTCATGCACCATGTGTACGCGGCCCTGCGCGCCCACGCGCTGTTCTTCCGCGACCAGCACTACGTGGTGCAGCCGGGCGAGGACGGGCGCGGCGAAGTCATCATCGTCGACGAATTCACCGGCCGCCTGATGACCGGCCGGCGCTGGTCGGAAGGCCTGCACCAGGCGGTGGAGGCCAAGGAGGGCGTGGCGATCCAGAAGGAAAACCAGACGCTGGCCTCGATCACCTTCCAGAACTACTTCCGCATGTACGAGAAACTCTCGGGCATGACCGGCACCGCGGATACCGAGGCCTACGAATTCCAGACCATCTACGGGCTGGAAACGGTCGTCATTCCGACGCACCGGCCGATGATCCGCAAGGACGAGCACGACCAGGTGTATCGCACCGCGCGCGAGCGCGACCAGGCGGTGATCAACGAGATCCGCGCCTGCCACGAGCGCGGGCAGCCGGTGCTGGTGGGCACGACCTCGATCGAAGCCAACGAGGCGCTGTCCGCCGCCCTGAAGAAGGTCGGCCTGCCGCACAACGTGCTCAATGCCAAACAGCACGCCCGCGAGGCGGAGATCGTCGCACAGGCCGGCTTGCCGGGCGCGATCACGATCGCCACCAACATGGCCGGTCGCGGCACGGACATCGTCCTGGGCGGCAACATCCAGAAGGAGCTCGACGCCATCGCCGCGGATGCGTCGCTGTCCGAAGACGAGAAGGCGGCGCGCATCGCGGCCCTGAAGGCCGAGTGGCAGAAACGTCACGATGCGGTCGTCGCCGCCGGCGGGCTGCACATCATCGGCACCGAGCGCCATGAATCGCGGCGCGTCGACAACCAGCTGCGCGGCCGCTCCGGGCGGCAGGGCGATCCGGGGTCGAGTCGCTTTTTCCTGTCGCTCGAAGACCCCCTGCTGCGCATCTTCGCTTCCGACCGCGTCGCCTCGATCATGGATCGCCTGAAGATGCCGGAGGGCGAGGCGATCGAGCATCCGTGGGTGACGCGCGCGATCGAGAACGCCCAGCGCAAGGTCGAGCAGCGCAACTTCGACATCCGCAAGCAGTTGCTCGAATACGACGACGTCGCCAACGACCAGCGCCGCGTCATCTACGAGCAGCGCAACGAGCTTCTGGCGAGTGCCGACATCCGTGACACCATCCGTGCCATGCGCGACGACGTCCTCAGTTCGACCATCGACCTGCACATCCCGCCGGGCAGCATGGACGAGCAGTGGGACGTGGCGGGGCTGGAAAAGACCCTCGCCGCGCAGTTCGCGCTCGACCTGCCGCTGCGCCAGTGGCTGAAGGACGATCCGACCCTCAACGAGGAGGGCTTGCGGCGCCGCATCCTGGAGGCGGCGGATGCGGTCTACCAGGCCAAGGAAGCGCTGGTCGGCGCCGAGGGCATGCGGCACTTCGAGCGCGCGATCATGCTGCAAAGCCTCGATACCCACTGGCGCGAGCACCTCTCGGCGCTCGACCACCTGCGCCAGGGCATTCATCTGCGCGGCTATGCGCAGAAAAATCCCAAGCAGGAATACAAGCGCGAGGCGTTCGAACTGTTCTCGTCCATGCTCGCCGCCATCAAGGCGGAAGTCACGCAGACCATCATGACCGTTCAGGTGCGCACGCTGGACGACATCCAGGCCGTGGAAGAGATGCACGAGGAGCCGCTCAAGGTCGAATACCAGCACGCCGATTTCGACGCCGTGCGCGCCGCGCCGGACGCCGAGCCGGCCGCGCGCCAGCCGATCGAGCGGCAGTTCCCCAAGGTCGGCCGCAACGACCCGTGCCCGTGCGGTTCCGGCAAGAAGTACAAGCACTGCCACGGCAAGCTCGCATAAGGAGGCGTCATGCCGTACTACGTGTTCCGCATCGGTCCGTTCAAGATCGTGGAAAAACAGGGTGAGTGGCCGAGCTTCAAGCTGGCGCGCGCGCAGGTCAACGAACTGCGCAAGACGCTCGATCCCAAGAGCGGGGACAAGTACAAGATGATCTTCGCCGACGACGAAATCGTCGCCCAGGAAACGCTCATGGCCGAGCGCGAGCTCGACAAGTCCCTGTCCGGCGACGACTGGTAGGGACGCGCCACGCCTAGCGCAGGGGGCAAACCCGATGGCCGAGTACGACGAGGACGCCTACCGCCAGGCCCGCCAGCGTTACATCGAGCACAGCTGCCCCTTCGAGCGCGCGCTGCTGGCGCGTTGCGTCACCTGCCAGCGCGCGCGTCGGCTCAATCTTGCCGAACGCGAGGCGATCGCCTGTGGCGACCCGGCGGTGCGCGCCCACTGCACGGCCTTTCATGCCGGCCTGCACGACAACGCGCTGTTCGCGCTCAAGGTCAACCCGGACGCGCCGTGGCCGTTCGGCAAGGAAATCCGCGCCCAGTGCGGCGGGGTGCGCGGGCTGGCCGAAGCGCTTTCGGCGCCGGCCGATGCGGCGACGGATGTCTCGGAAACCGTGCTGGCGGGGCTCGCGCGCTTCGGCGCCTGCGAAGCGTTTCCCTGGTCGGCAATCATGCGCGCGGTCGTCCACTATGAGCCCCGGCCACGGCGCAGGTGACGCCCAGGCGGCGCCAGCGGCGTCGTGGCGCATCGCCCTGGCACAGTGGCTTGGCGGCGACGCGCGGACGGGCGGGCCGGCGCGCTGGACGCAGGGGGTTCTGGTCCTGGGGATCGCGGCGGGCGTCATGGCCGCGGTGCTATCCACGCTTCCCGATCTGACCACCGAGGTGGCGGCGACGCTGCGCGGCGTGATGCTCGGTGCCTGGGTGGTGTTCGTCGTGGAGTACGCGCTGCGCCTTTTGACGGCGCCACAGACCGATGCCGACGGCCAGCGCGCGCCGTGGCGGGCGCGCTGGCGCTATCAGCGATCCTTTCTCGGCTGTGTCGATCTGGCCGTGATCGTGCCCCAGGCTCTTGCTCTCGTCGCCGACGTGGGTGCCGATGCGCCGCGCTTCGCGCTCGTTCTCGCGCTCCTCAAGAGCGCGCGTCACACCCGTTCGCTGCCCCTGATCGTCACCGTGTTGCGCAACGAAGGGCGCGCGCTCGTGTCCGGCATGGCGCTGATGCTGGTCCTGATGGTGCTGGTGGCCGCGGTCATGTACGCGCTCGAACGCGCCGCCCAGCCACGCGCGTTCGGCAGCATTCCAGCGGCGATGTGGTGGGCGATCGTGACCATGGCGACCGTGGGCTACGGCGATGTCACGCCGGTGACGCCGCTCGGCCGGCTGTTCGGCGGCTTTACCATGCTCCTCGGGCTGGCGATGTTCGCCATTCCGGCCGGCATCCTTGCCAGCGGTTTCGCTGCCGAGCTGCGCAAACGCGATTTCGTCGTCACCTGGCAAACCGTGGCGCGCGTGCCGCTGTTCGCGTCGCTCGACGCCGCGCGCATCGCCGCCATCGCCCAGATGCTCCGGCCGCTCGTGCTGCCGCCGGGGCAGGTCGTGGTGCGTCAGGGCGACGCGGCCGACGCGATGTATTTCATCATGTCGGGCGAGGTCGAAGTGGAATTGCCGCCGCAGCCGGTGCGTCTGGGCCCCGGTGAGTATTTCGGTGAGATCGCGCTGGTGCGCGACACACGGCGCACCGCCACCGTCATCACGCTGGGCGAGTGCCGGCTGCTGGCGCTGTCGGTCGAAGATTTCAGGCGTTTCGTCGCGCAAAACCCGGCGCTGAAACGCGACATCGAAGCGCTCGCGGAGGCGCGCCTCGCACGCCAGACGACTTGACGGCCGCGTCAGACGCCGGGCTGCAGGGTGACCGGGATGTCGAGCGGCGCGCCGTTGCGCAGCACCCGGAGGGTCACGGTATCGCCGACCTTGCGGTCGTCCAGACGGGCGAGGAGCTCGCCGACGGACGCCACCGGTTTGCCGTCGACGGCAACGATGATGTCGCCGGGGACGATGGCTTCCGGCGTGACGGTCGCTCCCTTGAGTCCTGCGGCGGCTGCCGCCGTGCCCGGCGGCACGCGCAGGATCACGACCCCCGTCACCCCCAGGATGCGCGTCAGGCGCTGGTTGAGCGCTTCGTCGACTTCGATGCCGAGTGCAGGGCGGATGTACTTGCCGTTACGGATGAGCTGGGGAACGACGCGGTTCACGGTGTCGACCGGGACCGCGAAGCCGATGCCGGAGTTGGCGCCGCTGGGGCTGTAGATGGCGGTGTTGATGCCGATCAGCCGCCCCGCCGAGTCGAGCAGCGGGCCGCCGGAGTTGCCGGGATTGATCGCCGCGTCGGTCTGGATGAGGTGCTGGATGACGACGCCGTTCTCTTCGCTGAGTGCGCGGTCGAGCGCCGAAACGATGCCGGTGGTGAGCGTCCAGTCCAGACCGAAGGGGTTGCCGATGGCGAAGGCCTTTTGCCCCACCTTGAGGTCGTGGCTGGTGCCGATGGGCACCGGTGGCGGGCGTTTGAAGCCGACGCCGATTTTCAGCACCGCGATGTCGTGCGCGGGCGAGGCGCCGACCAGCGCGGCCGGGTAGCTGCGGCCATCGGCCAGCTTCACGCGCGCTTCGGACGCGCCCTCGATGACATGGAAATTGGTGACCACGTGGCCTGCGTCGTCCCAGATGAAGCCGGAGCCGGTGCCGCGTGGGACCGAGAACACATTGCGCGTCCAAATGTCCATGACCTCGGCGCGGGTGGTGATGTAGACCACGGAGTCGCGCGACTTCTCGAACAGCTCGATGGTGGCTTTTTCGTCGGCGGCGAGATCGCCGCGCGCGGTGACGGTGCGCGGCGTGGCCGCCGGCTCGCCGGAGAACCAGCTTTCGATCAGCGGCAGGTTGCGCCACAGGAGCATCAGCAGCGCGGCGGCGAGCGTGATCCAGGCGAGGCGGACGAGGAAGCGGTCTTGGGTGGGCATGGCGTTTGGCGGTGGTCTATTCGCCAGCCCGGCGGCGGGAGGCGCGTTCGAAGCGCGCCTCCCAGTCGTCGCGCTCGCGCAGGAGCCAGTAGACGACGCCGAGGGCAAGCGTCGCGCCGGCCAGGGCACCGACCTTGGCGGGGCTGGCGTCGGGGTCGAGGATGACGAACTTGCGCGACAGCGCGACGAGGGCGATCAGCACCACGGTCTTGACCTGGATGATGCTGTCGCGGCGCAGCGCGACCTTGAGGATCGAGTGCTTGAATTCCATCGCGATCAGGAGCGTCATCACCATGCCGAACACGGTCTGGAACACCGCGTGGTCGAGCGGGTTGAAGGCGTCCTGCAACAGCAGGACGACGACCGTGCGCACGAGCTGGATCAGGGAAATCACGACGATCAGGGCGATCACCGCCGACAGCGCCATGGCGACCAGCTGCTCGAAGCGTTCGTAAAAACTCATCACGCGCCAGCCTTCCCGGAATTCGTCGAAGGCGGAATGCGGTTTCTGGCTCATCGTGCGTGCGGCTCGGTCGAGGTGGCGTGCGGCGATTGTAACTGGTCCCGCAGGGCGGCGATACGCTGGTCGGCGGCCTCGGCCGACAGGCCGGTTCCGCGCAGCGTCTCTTCGGCCAGCGCAAGGCCCGCGGCGAGTTTCTCGACATGGACGCGTACCCCCGGCACCGCCTGCAGACGACGCGCATCCGCTTCGGTGAGCGCGGTGGCGATCAGCGGCACGTCCGGGTTGGCGTGCCGCACCGCGTGGGCGATGCGCAGCGCGGGCTCGATGCGATGGAAGGTGATCACCACCATGCGCGCGCGCTCCAGGCCGGCGGCGCGCAGGGTGTTGATCCGGCTGGCGTCGCCATAGAGCACGGGCAACTCGGCGGCGCGCGCGGCCTGGTAGGCCTCGTAATCCGCTTCCAGGAGGAGGTGGGGGATGTCGGCCATGGACAGGGCCTGGCTCACGACGCGGCCGAGATGGCCGGCCCCGCAGACGATGACGTGGTCGTGCAGGCGCTCGGCCATGAGGCGCGTGGCGTTTTCCTCCTCCTGCGGCGCGGCGGCGTCTTTGCGCAAGCGCCCGGAGAGGCGGCGGGCGAGCGCCTCGTGATGGCCGATCAGCACCGGCGCCGCGGCCATCGACAGCACCAGTGCGACCAGTGCCGGTTGGCCGACCGCCGCCGACAGGATGCCGGCGCTGAGCGCTGTGGCGATCAGCAGGAGGCCGAATTCGCCGCCATGGGCGAGGATCAGCCCCGCACGCCAGGCGTCGGTCCTGCCGAGCCCCGCCAGGCGCAGCGCAGCCCAGGCCATGACGAGCTTGACGGGGATGAGCACCACGAGCCAGGCGAGCACGGCGAGCGGCGCGCTCACCACCTGGCGCGCATCCATCTGCAGACCGACGGTGATGAAGAAGAGCCCGATCAGAAGGTCACGGAAGGGGCGGATGTCGTCTTCCACGCGGTGGCGGAAATCGCTCTCGCCCAGCACCATGCCGGCGAGGAATGCGCCGAGGGCCGCCGACACGCCGAGGGCGTGCGCCCCGTAGGCCGCCGCGAGCACCATGAGCCATGCGCTCAACAGGAACACCTCTGCGCTGCCGTGGCGCGCGACCCAGGCCATGAGTCGGTGCAGGAGCGGTCTGGAGAGGATCGCGGCAACGGCGAACAGTGCCAGGACCCGCAACACCTCGGCGCCGATGGCGAGCGGATCGGGGGAACCGCCGCGCTGCCAGATGGCGAGGAGGATGAGGAGCGGAATGGTCGCGACATCCTGGAACACCAGTACCGCGATCGCCATGCGGCCGTGGCGTGTCGTCAGTTCGCCCTGTTCGGCGAGCTGCTTGGCGGCGATCGCGCTGGACGACATCGCTGCCGCCCCGCCGAGGAGGACCGCGCCGCGCGGGTCGATGCCGGCCCACCACGATCCCAGTCCCACCGCCAAACCGAAGCTCGCCATCTGCAGGCCGCCCGCCGAGAGGACGCGGCGCCGCGTGGCCCACAGTTCGCTGACCGAAAACTCCAGGCCGACCATGAACATCAGCAGCACGACGCCGAGTTCGGCGAGGAAGGACAGCGCCGGGCCGGGCCGGACGAATCCGAAAACCGACGGGCCGAGCACCACGCCGGCACCGAGGTAGCCCAAAAGCGTCGGCAGCCGCAGACGCGCCGTCAGTGCTGCGGCGAGCGCAGCGGCGGCGAGCAGTACGATGGCAAGCGCAAACAGGTCTTGCAAGCGGCAAGCTCCTCGTGCTCAGGGTGGTCCCGCGCCGCGCACGGCGGGGTTTGCCCGGATGGGTCGTCAGGCCAGCCAGCGCGCCGCCATGACGAATCCGAATTTACTTGAGGTGCGACTGCACCCAGCGCACGATGTCCGCCGCACCCATCGCGCCAGGCTGGCGGGCGATCTCGCGGCCGCCGGAAAAGAGCGCCAGGGTCGGAATGCTGCGGATGCCGAATTGCGCGCCGAGCTGCTGTTCGGCCTCGGTGTCCACCTTGGCCAGTCGCACGCGCGGTTCGAGCATGCGCGCCGCCTGTTCGAACTGCGGTGCCATCATCTTGCACGGCCCGCACCACGGTGCCCAGAAATCGACGAGCACGGGGATGTCGTTGCGCTGGATGTGGCGCGCGAACGTCGCGCCGGTGAGTGCGACCGGATGGCCGGTGAACAGGGGCTGGTGGCATTGGCCGCATTTCGGTCCCTGGGGGAGCTTGGCCGCCGGCACGCGGTTGATGGCCTGGCAATGCGGGCAGACGATGTGCAGGGCGTCGGTCATGGGGTTCTCCACGAAAGGTTGCAATGCCCGTTTATGTGGGGTCGCTTTGCGCGCTGCCAAGGGGCGGCCGGCGCAAATCGCGGGTCAGCTCGCGGATGCTGTTTTCGTCCAGGGTTTCCCTGGCGAGGAGTTCGCGCGCGCAGCGTTCGAGCACATCGCGATTGGTCTCGAGAATGCCGTACGCGCGGTCGAATACCGTCTTGACGATGCGGCGGATCGCTTCGTCGATGCGCCCCTGTGTCGCCTCGGAGACGCGGCAGCCGCCGGAGACCATGTCCGGCACGTCGAGGAAGCGCGGCTTTTGCGCCTCGTAGGCGATGTAGCCGAGGTCCTCGTCCATGCCGTAGCGGGTGATCATGTCGCGGGCGATGTCGGTGGCTTTCGCCAGGTCGTCGGCGGCGCCGGTGGAAAGCCTGCCGAACACGAGTTTTTCCGATGCCCGCCCGCCGAGCAGCACGGCGATCTTGTTTTCCAGTTCCTCGCGCGTCATCAGATAGCGGTCCTCGGTGGGACGCTGGATGGTGTAGCCGAGCGCGCCGATGCCCCGCGGGATGATCGACACCTTGTGAACCGGGTCGGTGCCGGGCAGCGCCAGCGCAACCAGCGCGTGGCCCATTTCGTGATACGCAACGGTCCTGCGTTCCACGTCGGAGAGCACACGGTTCTTCTTCTCCAGGCCGGCGACGATGCGCTCGATCGCGGTGGTGAAGTCGGCCAGTTCGACGGCGATGGCGCGGCGGCGGGTGGCCGCGAGCGCCGCTTCGTTCACCAGGTTGGCGAGATCGGCACCGGAAAAGCCGGTGGTGAGCGCGGCCACCTGTTCCAGATCCACGTCGGGTGCGAGCTTGATCTTCTTGGCGTGGACCTTGAGGATGGCCAGGCGGCCCTTCTTGTCCGGCCGGTCGACGAGCACCTGGCGGTCGAAGCGTCCCGCGCGCAACAGCGCCGGGTCGAGGATCTCCGGGCGGTTGGTGGCGGCGAGAATGATGAGCCCGACCGAGGAATCGAAGCCGTCCATCTCGGTCAGCAACTGGTTGAGCGTCTGCTCGCGCTCGTCATGGCCGCCGACCGGGCCGATGGCGCCGCGCGCGCGGCCGAGCGCGTCGAGCTCGTCGATGAAAATGATGGCCGGCGCCTTTTCGCGCGCCTGCTCGAACAGGTCGCGCACGCGCGCGGCGCCCACGCCGACGAACATCTCGACGAACTCCGAGCCGGAAATGGAAAAGAACGGCACCCCCGCCTCGCCGGCCACCGCCTTGGCGAGCAGCGTCTTCCCGGTGCCGGGTGGACCGACCAGCAGCACGCCCTTGGGGATGCGCGCGCCGAGCCGGCCATATTCCTGCGGGTTTTTCAGGAACTCGACGACTTCCGCGAGTTCGGCCTTGGCTTCGTCCACGCCGGCCACGTCGTCGAACGTGACGCCGGTGTCCTTTTCCACGTAGACCTTGGCGCGGCTCTTGCCGATGGTCATGAAGCCGCCCATGCCCTGCTTTTCGGCAAACCGGCGGAACAGGAAGAACCATACCGCGAAGAAGGCTACCGCCGGCACGACCCAGGAGAGGAGGTCGCGCAGGAACGTGTTCTCGATCACCCGCGCGTAGGGCACGTTGTATTTGGACAGGCGCTCGGCAAGGTCCGGCTCGACCCGCGTCGCCACGATCACCGTCTTGCCCTTGGGGTCCGGGCTTTTCAGCTTTCCGGTGATGGTCTTGTCGGCGATGAGCACCTCGGCCACCCGGCCCTGCGCCAGCGCCTGCTCGAATTCGCTATACGGGACCGGTTCGACGGTGCGTGCGGTCTGCCACCAGTCCTGCAGCAGCAGGAGGAGAAAGATCGCGGTGATCCAGTAAAACACGTTCCATTGGGTTTTCTGTTCCATCGTTGGCGCGCGCAGGAATGACGATGCGGCAGTTTAACCGGACACGGGCGCCGCAAGGCAAAACCGCCGCGGGCGGCCGCGCAAGCCGCTGCCTAGCGCTATTCGACGCTGCCGAAGGACGGATCCTTGCTGTAGGGCGGCGGTGGCAGTCCGGCGAGGCGCGTGCCCTGCGAGATGGGGCCGCCGGGGAACAATTCGTACAGGTGCTTCTTGCCACCGCGTGCGCCGAAGCGTTCCTCCAGCGCCATGAGCAGGCGCGGGCCGCTGAGGTCGTTGCCGTGCAGGCGGTAATGTTCGCGCAGCAGGCGGATGACTTCCCAGTGCTCGTCGGTCAGCGTCAGGCCTTCCTGTCTGGCGAGCGCGCGCGCAGTCTCCTCCGACCACGCCGGCAGCTCGGCGAGCTTGCCGAGCGGGTCGGTTTCGGCCGCGCCCTCGTCGAGAATGAGTTTGTTGATATCGACGTCCATGTGGGTCTCCTCCGGGTGGATGCGGCACAAGCGCCGCGCATGATTTTTTGTAGCGTATGGGCGGGTGACGATCAAGCCGCGTCGGCTTGCAATCCGGAAAAGCTGAACTAAACAGGACCAGATAGGTCTCAATTGCAGGTCGTGGAGGGATCGACATGTTGCGCATCGCCCGGATGACGGATTACGCGACGCTGATGATGGTGGAGCTGGCGCGCGACGGCGCGCTGCCGGCGAGCGCCACCCGCCTCGCAGAGACGCTGGGATTGCCGCAGCCGACGGTGGCCAAGCTTTTGAAAAAGCTGCAACGTGCGGACCTCGTTACCAGCGTTCGCGGCGCCGGCGGCGGCTACCGCCTCGCGCATGCGCCGCGGACCATCACCTTTGCCGATGTGCGCGACGCGGTCGAAGGCCCCCTCGCACTCACCGCGTGCGCGGCGCGCCACGGCGCCTGTGCGCTGGAAGCGGGCTGCACGACACGCGGGCACTGGCGCGTCATCGGTGCGGCGATCGACGGCGCGCTGCGCTCGGTCAGTCTCGCGGACATGATGGACGGCGCACCGCGGCCGGTGGCAATGCAGCAACGCAAGGAGCGACAGACATGACGGACACGATGCACGGCGAACTCGAAAAACGCCTGAGCGAAGCCTATCCACTCGGCTTCGTCACCGAGATCGAACAGGAGACGGTACCGCCGGGCCTCAACGAGGACATCATTCGCCTGATCTCGGCGAAGAAAAACGAGCCCGCGTTCCTGCTCGAATGGCGGCTCGCCGCGTTCCGCCACTGGCTGACGCTGCGCGAGCCGGGGTGGGCGTCGGTGCATCATCCGCCGATCGATTATCAGGCGATCCGCTATTACGCCGCGCCAAAGACCGGCGCGCGCCCCAAAGACCTCTCCGAGGTCGATCCGGCGCTCCTCGCCACCTACGAGAAGCTCGGCATCCCCTTGCAGGAGCGCGCGGCGCTGGCCGGGGTCGCGGTGGACGCGGTGTTCGATTCGGTGTCGGTGGCGACCACCTTCAAGGACAAGCTCGCCAGCCTGGGCATCATTTTCTGTTCGTTTTCGGAAGCGGTTCGCGAGCACCCCGAACTGGTGCAGCGTTACCTGGGCAGCGTCGTGCCGCCGACCGACAACTTCTTCGCCGCGCTCAACGCTGCCGTGTTTACCGATGGCTCGTTCGTCTATGTGCCCAAGGGCGTGCGCTGCCCGATGGAGCTGTCGACGTATTTCCGCATCAACGCCCGCAGCACCGGACAGTTCGAGCGCACGCTCATCATCGCCGACGAAGGTGCGTCGGTGAGCTATCTCGAAGGCTGCTCGGCGCCGATGCGCGACGAGAATCAGCTGCACGCCGCGGTGGTCGAGCTGGTCGCGGAGCGCGATGCGCGCATCAAGTATTCGACCGTACAGAACTGGTACCCGGGCGACGCCGAGGGACGGGGCGGGATCTACAACTTCGTCACCAAGCGCGGCGACTGTCGCGGCGCGCGCTCGCACATTTCCTGGACCCAGGTCGAAACCGGCTCGGCGATCACCTGGAAATATCCGAGCTGCATCCTGCGTGGCGACGACAGCGTCGGCGAGTTCTACTCCGTGGCGCTGACCAACCACCGCCAGCAGGCCGACACCGGCACGAAGATGATCCACATCGGCCGCAACACCCGCAGCACGATCGTTTCCAAGGGCATTTCCGCGGGCCACGGCAGCAATGCCTATCGCGGGCTGGTGAAGGTCCTGCCCGGCGCGCTGGGCGCGCGCAACTACACGCAGTGCGATTCGCTGCTGATGAGTGCGACCTGCGCCGCGCACACCTTTCCCACCATCGAGGTGCGCGAGCCGGGTGCAACGGTCGAGCACGAAGCGACGACCAGCCGCATCGGCGAGGATCAGCTCTTCTACCTGCGCAGTCGCGGCCTCACGGCCGAGGACGCGGTGAACCTGATCGTCAACGGATTTTGCAAGGAAGTTTTCAAGGAACTGCCGATGGAGTTCGCGGTCGAGGCGCAGAAGCTCCTTGCCGTGAGCCTCGAAGGCGCGATTGGTTGAGGAGAGGGCGATGCTGAACATCGAAAACCTGCACGTGTCCGTCGGCGACAAGCCGATCCTCCGGGGTATCGATCTCGTGGTCGGCGCCGGCGAGGTGCACGCCATCATGGGTCCCAACGGCTCGGGCAAGAGCACGCTCGCCAACGTGCTCGCCGGACGTGAGGGCTATACCGTGACCGCGGGCCGGGTCACCTATCTCGGCCGCGATCTGCTGTCGATGACGCCGGAGGAACGTGCGTGGGCCGGGATTTTTCTGGCCTTCCAATATCCGCTGGAAATCCCGGGGGTCTCCAACGTCCAGCTCCTGCGCACCGCGTTGAACGGCATCCGCAGGCAGCGTGGCGAGTCGGAACTCGACACCATGGATTTCCTCGACAGCGTCAAGGCCAAACTCGCAGCGCTGGGAATGGACGAGTCCTTCCTCTACCGGGCGGTGAACGTGGGCTTTTCCGGCGGCGAGAAGAAGCGCAACGAAATGCTGCAAATGGCGGTCCTGGAGCCGCGTCTGGCGATCCTCGACGAGACCGATTCGGGTCTCGACATCGATGCCCTGAAGGTCGTCGCCAACGGCGTGAATGCGTTGAAGAGCCCGGAGCGCGCGTTCATCCTCGTCACGCACTACCAGCGCCTGCTCGACTATGTCGTCCCCGACCATGTCCATGTCCTGGCCGGCGGGCGCATCGTCCGCAGCGGCGACGCGACGCTGGCGCGCGAGCTCGAGGCCAGGGGCTATGGCTGGCTCGTTCCCGAGGCCGCGAACGAGGTGCGGCCATGAACGCCGTGACGCTCGCCCGCCTGCGCGAGGCCCTGCCGCACGACGATCCGGCGCGCACTGCCGCGCTCGCGGCGTTTCTTGCTGCCGGCTTTCCGCAACGCGGCACCGAAGACTGGCGATACACCGCGCTCGATCACCTCGATGCCGTCGACCTGCATGCCCCGCAGACCCTCGCTGCGCTCCCGCTGCCCGATCATCCGGGCAGCGTGCTGCATTTCGTGAACGGCCGTGCGCTGCCTGACAATCCATCGCTGCCGCACGTCACGCATCTCGCGCTGGCGCGCGCGGCGCTCGGCCGGGTTGCCGATGGCCGCGCGCTCGACCAGTTGAACCGCGCACTGTGGCGCGACGGCGTCGCGCTCACCGTGCCCGCGCAGCAGCGCAACACACCGCTTTTCATCGTCCATGACGCGACCGAGGCGGGGGCGATGATCCATCTGCGCCATCTGGTCGTGCTCGAGGCCGGGGCCGAGGCGATCCTCGTCGAGCACGACCGGGGCCTGCCGGGAACGCCCTACTGGGTCAACACCGTGTGCGAGATCGCGCTCGGCGAAGGGGCGCGGCTCACGCACGTGCGGGTCGTCGGCGAGAGCGATGCCGCCACCCATACCGCGCTCGTTGCCGTCGAGCAGTCGCGCGACAGCGTCTATCGGGGCGTCACGCTGACGCTGGGCGGCCGCGTCGTGCGCCAGGACTACGCTGCCGCGCTGTGCGGCCGGGACGCGCAGTGCGCCATCGACGGGGTGTTCATCGCCCAGGGCCGGCGCCACTTCGACCACCAGGTGCGTATCCACCACCACGCCACGCACACGACCAGCCGCCAGACCTGGCGCGGCATCGCCGATGGGCGCGGGCGCGGCATTTTCGACTCGCGCGTGGTGGTGCAGCCGGGCGCACAACAGGCCGACGCGCGCCAGTCGAGCCGCAATCTCCTGTTGTCCGCAGACGCCGAAATCGACGTCAAGCCGCAGCTCGAAATCTGGACCGATGACGTGCAGTGCAGTCACGGCGCAACCGTCGGCCGGCTCGACGCCGACGCGCTGTTCTACCTGCAAAGCCGCGGCATCGCGGCCGCCGAGGCGCGCCGCCTGTTGCTCGAGGGCTTCGTCGACGAGGCGCTCGACAGCGTGCGTGCGGCGGGCCTCATGAACTGGCTCGCTGCGCTCCTGCGCGCAGCGCTGCCGGCAACCCGCGAGGAGAGATCGACATGAATCCCGACGATCGCGCGCTGTATGAGGAAGTGATCCTCGAACACAACCGCAACCCGCGCAATTACCCCAAGAATCCGCGTGGCGCGACGCATCATGCGCACGGCTTCAATCCGCTGTGCAACGACGAGATCACGGTGCACCTGAAGATCGCCGACGACGCCATCCGCGACATTGGTTTCGAAGGTTCGGGGTGTGCGATCTGCATGGCTTCGGCGTCGCTGATGACCGAAGCGGTCGCCGGCAAGAGTGTCGCCGAGACCGAGGCGCTGATCGACAAGACGCATCGCATGCTGGCCGAGAACGGCCCGTCGGAAGGCCTGGGCAAGCTGCGGGTGCTGGAAGGCGTGCATGCGTTTCCGATGCGCGTGAAGTGCGCGACCCTGCCCTGGCACACCTTGCGCGCGGCGCTCAGAGGCGGCACGGAGACGGTGAGTACCGAGGCGGAAACGCCCTCGTGTCCGCAACCGGCAGGCCAATGAGCGGGCCGCAGCCGGGAGACGCGAGCGAGGCGCTGCGCGAGCGCGTGATCGCCGCGTTGCGGAGCGTGTACGACCCGGAACTGCCGGTCAACATCTACGATCTGGGCCTGGTCTACGGCGTGGATGTCGAGCCGTCGGGCGAGGTGACGGTGCGCATGACGCTGACTGCGCCCGGCTGCCCGGTCGCGCAGTTCTTTCCGGCCCAGGTCGAGGCGGCGCTCGCGGCCGTCCCCGGTGTGACGCGCGCGCGGGTGGAACTGGTGTGGGATCCGCCGTGGGATGCGAGCCGGATGAGCGAGGCGGCGCGCGTGCAGCTGGGGCTCGCATGAGCGGCTGGGTGCGCGTCGCTCCGGTCGGCGAGTTCGCGCCCGGCAGCCGGCGGGTGGTCGACGTCGATGGCGTCGCCGTCGCCGTGTTCAATCTCGGCGGCGATTATTTCGCCATCGAGGACGTCTGCACGCACGATGGCGGCGAGCTGGCAAGCGGCGAAGTGCGTGGCTGCGAAATCGTCTGTCCCCGCCATGGCGCGCGCTTCGATATCCGCACCGGCGCGGTGACCGCGCCGCCGGCGTATGCCCCGGTGGCGACGTTTCCGGTGCGCGTCGCGGGCGGTTGGATCGAGGTGCGCGACGACCGCTGGGACTGACGCCGGCGCGCTCAGGTGGTGATCGGCTGCATGCGCACGAACAGCGTCTGGCCCTGCGATTCGGCGAGCATGGCAAGTTCGGCGAGCTGCATCACGAGTTCGGCGACGTCACCTGCCTCCCACTGCTCGACCTCGAACATTTCGGTTGCGGCAAGTTCGCTCGCCACGCGCTCCAGGGCCTCGTCGTCGAGCGCCGCGAGCCGCTCGACGACGTCGTCGGCGAGCCGCAGCACCACGGCGCCTTCGTCGGCCACGCTCACCGGTTCGTAGCGCGCCGCTGCGCAGTCGAAGTCCTCGCCGGTCAGGAGGCAGTGCAGGATGACGAACTTCTCGGTGTCCAGCCCGCGTTTCTCGACGCCGCTCCACAGGTCGAGGACGTCGAGCGCGGCAGCGATGTCGGCGGCTTCGTCCTCGAAAGCGGCGACGATGTGGGTGACGATCGGCAGCATGGCGGTCCTTATAGGCGATGGCGGCGGTCGCCGCGGATGAAGCCGGCGAGCGGCAGGTCGATGCCGCGGGTGAAGGCGATGACCTTGAACAGCTCGCCCATTTCGGCGGGCGAGACGAGGCGTTGGACGGCGTTGCTTTCGACCAGGCGCGCGGTGCCGGTGTCGGGCGACGCGATGCGCTCGGCGATGCCGGCGTTGACCAGAAAGTTCGCCTGGCTGGTATAGCCTGCGAGCGTCAGTCCCGCGGCGCTGCCGGCCTCGGCGAGCGCAGAAAAATCGACGTGTGCGGTGAGGTCGCAAAGGCCCGGCCAGTGAAACGGGTCGTCGAGCGCGTGATGGCGATAATGCGCGCGCAGCGTGCCCATGGTGCGCTGCGGATGGTAATACTCCGCGCGCGGGAAGCCGTAGTCGAAAAACAGCAGCGCGCCGCAGTCGAGCGCTGCGCCCAGACTTTGCACCAAGGCGGGCGCGGCAAGCCCGATCTCGCTCGTGTAGTCCTCATCGGCCGGGATGGGCAGGCGGCGCGCCGCGGCGACGAGCCCGGGGTGGGCGCTGGGGCGCGTCTCCCAGACGAGACGCGCGCCGTCGGATGCCACGCCGCGTTCGAGGATCGCGCCGCCCTGCCAGCGCACGACGTGCACGGGAAGGGCGTCGAACACCTCGTTGGCGAGAACGACACCCCGCAGGCCATGCGGGATGTCCGACAACCACTCGACGCGCCCGGCAAGCTGGGGAATCGCGGCGGCGATCGCCGTGCGCTGGCGTGCCGCGAGTTCAGCGGAAACCTCGAGGATGCGGTATCGCCCGGGCAGCGCGTCGATGCGCGCGAGCTCGCCGAGGAGGTCGATCGCCAGGCGTCCGCTGCCGGCGCCCAGCTCGACCACGTCGCCGCCGCACGCGCCGAGTATCTGCGCCACCTGGTGCGCCACGGTGCGCCCGAAGAGCGGCGTGAGTTCCGGCGCGGTGACGAAGTCGCCCGCGGCGCCGAATTTGGTCGCGCCGGCGGCGTAATAGCCGAGGCCGGGCGCGTACAGGGCGAGTTCCATGTAGCGCGCGAAATCGATCCAGCCGCCCGCCTTGGCGATGTCGCGTGCGATGTGGGCGGTGAGCGCCGCGCTGTGCTGGCGGGCCGCGGCGTCGGGCTGGGGAAGCATGGGGGCGTCGAGTTGCGCGATAATGCAGCTTCGAACTATAAGGGCGAAGCATGATGCAAGGCAAAGTGGTGCTCGTCACCGGTGGCGCGAAGCGCGTGGGCGCGGCGATTGCGCGGCTGCTCCATGCGGCCGGGGCGAACCTGATGATCCACTATCGCAGCTCGGCGCTCGACGCGCGTGAGATGCAGGACGAGCTCAATGCCATTCGCGAGGGATCCGTCGCACTCGTCCAGGCCGACCTCAACGACGTCGCCGGGCTGCCTGCGCTGGTGCAGAAAACCGTGGAAACCTTCGGCGGTCTCGATGTCCTGGTCAACAACGCGTCGAGCTTCTACCCGACCCCGATCGGCTCGATCACGCTCCAAGACTGGGACGATCTCATGGGCAGCAACCTGCGCGCGCCGTTGTTCCTGTCCCAGGCTGCGGCGGGCGAATTGCGCAAGCGCCGCGGCACGATCGTCAACATCGCCGACATCCACGCCGACCGGCCGATGAAGGAATACGTCGTCTACAGCGTGGCCAAGGCCGGGGTGGTGGGCCTCACCAAGTCGCTGGCGCGCGAGCTGGGGCCCGAGGTACGGGTCAACGCGGTCGCCCCCGGCCCCATCCTGTGGCCCGACTGCGACAGCAATTTCGACGAGCCGACCTGCCAGCGCATCGTTTCGCATACGATCCTGAAGACCGCCGGTCATCCCTCCGACATCGCGCGCGCGGTGCGCTTCTTCATCGTCGATGCCCCCTACGTGACCGGCCAGGTGCTGGCGGTCGACGGTGGCCGCAGCGCGAGGCTGTAGCGCGTGGCGCTGCTGCTCGAACACCCCTTGTGGCTCGTTGCGATCATCGTGACGATCGTCCTGCACGTCGCCTTCGTCATCGTCATCCGCCGCCTGATGCGCCGCGACCGCGACGACACGCGCGAGCCGTGAACCCTTTGCCGACAGCGGAGACCCAAGCATGCAACGACGTGATTTTCTGACCGGGGCGGGGCTGGCCGCCGCGCTGCCGGGCATCGCCCGTGCCGCCGATTTGCCGACGGTGCGCTGGCGCCTGGCGTCGAGTTTCCCGAAAAGTCTCGACACCATCTATGGCGCCGCCGAAGTGCTGGCGCGGCGGGTGGCGGCGTTGACCGGCGAGCGCTTCCAGATCCGCGTGTTTGCCGGCGGCGAACTCGTCCCGGGCCTGCAGGTGCTCGATGCCGTGGGCAGCGGTACCGCCGAGTGCGGCCATTCGGCCGGCTACTACTACGTCGGCAAGAACATGGCATTGGCGTTCGATACCGCGATCCCGTTCGGGCTCACGGCCCGCCAGCAGAATGCCTGGATGCTCGCCGGCGGCGGCCTGGAGGCAATGCGCAAGCTCTACGCGCAATACAACGTCATTCCCTTTCCGGGCGGCAACACCGGCACGCAGATGGGCGGCTGGTTTCGCAAGGAGATCAAGTCGTTGGCCGACCTGCGCGGCCTCAAGATGCGCATTCCCGGGCTGGGCGGCAAGATCATGGCGCGCCTGGGCGCGGTGCCGCAGACCCTGCCCGGCGGCGAGATCTATCCGGCATTGGAGCGGGGTGCGATCGACGCCGCGGAATGGGTCGGGCCTTACGACGATGAAAAACTCGGCTTCTACAAGATCGCGCCGCACTACTACTACCCCGGCTGGTGGGAAGGCGGGCCGCAACTGTCGTTCTACGTCAACCTGAAACAATGGCAGGCGCTGCCCGAAGCCTATCGCCAGGCTTTCGAAGTGGCCAGCCGCGAGGCGAACCAGTTGATGCTCGCGCAATACGACGCCAAGAATCCGCCCGCCATGCTGCGCCTCGTGGGCCAGGGCGTGAAGCTGCACGCATTTCCCAAGGACGTCATGCTCGCCGCGCGCCGCGCCGCGTTCGAGCTGTACGAGGAAGAGGCGAAGAGCAACCCCTCGTTCAACGAAATCTACCGCGCCTGGAAAACCTTTCGCGACACCGAATACCAGTGGTTCAAGGTCGCCGAAGCGGCATTCGCCAATTTCAGCTACTACGTCAAATAGCCTCCGACGTACGGCCTGCCATCTGCCATCATCTGCCGAATGGCAGGCTGATTGTCATGACAATACCCGGTTTTGTTCGGGTGTGTATCCGTAATCCATTGAAATAACAAGGCATCTTCGCGCGCCGCAGCAATGGCACGCGCCTTGCGTGTAGGTTCACCGGATCGGTGGGATGGCAGCCACATGCCATGCCGCCGCGTCGTCAACCTGAGGAGGCTGCCTTGAATACTCGTGCTTCGATGATCGCCGCGCTCATGCTCGTCGCTCCGTGCGCGCTGGGGCAGACGCCGCCCGCGGCGTCGCCCAATCCCTATCTCGTCAACCTTCCGGCCGTGAGCCTGCCCAACGTGCCTGCCTATCTCGGGTTGATCGGCTCGCTGGCCACATTCCGGCCGTCGGCGGCGGCGAAGCCCTACCAGATGGCGGCTTCCCTGCCGCGCGAGCAGAAAGTCGCGCTGATGCAGGCCATGACGGCCTTGATGCCGAACATGGGCGTGCGCGATGTCATGAGCTTCATGGCGACGAAATACCCGGCCAAGGACGGCCTTTCATTCGACGATGTCGTCGAGTCGATGAAACTGCGCGCCAACCAGCTCAACTTCAAGCTGGTGGGGCATTCGCCCATGTGGAAGGACATCCAGGCGGTGCTCGGCGACAAGGATGCGCCCCGCATGGAGGTCTTCCATTTCTGCGACATCGCAGCCGGCCGGGAGGTACTCAAGGCCGCACCCGAGGCCATCGCGTATCTGCCGTGCCGGATTGCGGTGATGGAGGATGGCGACAAGAAGCTGTGGGTCATTACCCTCGACTGGGATCTGGCCTGGCTCGACACGGTGAACGGCAAGATGGGTATCAACCCTGAGCTGGCGAAGTATGCGAAGGACATCCGCGAAAAGATGGACAACATCATGCATGCCGCAGCGAATGGCGACCTGTAGGCGGTTCGAGGCTGCCGAAAGACCGATTGTGTCAACCCGGGCCCGGGGTTCGGGCCATCGCATCAACCCAGAGGAGAAACCACGATGAAACTGCAGCGTATTGCCCAGGCGGCCGTGATGGTCGCGCTCGGCTCCGCGGTGGCCCATGCCGCCGACACCACCGCCGCCCTGGCGCGCTCCTGCAACAACTGTCACGGCGTCAACGGCGTTTCCGCCGGAGGGCCGATGCCCAGCATCGGCGGGCTGCCCGAGTCCTATCTCAAGAACGTATTGC
>Ga0272446_1001237_pt1 | contig 37735 bp, 32 predicted proteins | sample YNPCB0061_FD_194587 | JGI IMG/M metagenome (GOLD analysis project Ga0272446, IMG submission 194587) | Hot spring microbial mat communities from Yellowstone National Park, WY, United States - YNP-CB-006-1 | ecosystem: Environmental > Aquatic > Thermal springs > Hot (42-90C) > Sediment | place...
TTCTTGCCGCCAACGCTGAACGCTACGGCATCATCAAACGGCGTCGAAACCGGGACAAGCCATCCGTGTTTGCATCTCTCTTGGATTTGACAAATGCCGCAAATCCTTAATTTCTAGCCAATGGCGTAAGTCCTATCCTTGAAAAAAACTTATGGTAGACAAGGCGGATATGGCATGTTACAATCAGTATGCACATTTCTATGCAAGAATCGAGATTGTTGCAGATTATTTGTTGGACATAGTATTGAAATCCTGCAACGCAGTTTAACATTCCTTCGTGTAACGTACGCAGTAGTGGCGAGAACAGAGGTGCATGGAAGTGTGCGGTTGTCTGACGAAGGCTGTTCGTCTTCTCAACGCCGCTAGGAGCAACTCGCCGTTACCTGAGACGCGCAATCACGTCAACATGAAGAGAAGCTACGATTTGACAAGTCAAATTGGCAACGCCGGTGCACAGATTAGCGACCGGCAGAGGAGGTGATGCACCAGCGCAAACGTCAGCCAGTCTCGTTATGTATATGACACCTCAGAACAATTGGCATCTTGGAACTGTGCTGGCTTTCCCTCTGGCAGGGGAAAGCAAGAAAGGAGCATCAATCACATGTGGCGCAAATTGAGTAGATCGGGCGTGCGGGCCGGATCGATGCTGTTGGCGCTGGCGATCGTGTTGGCGGCGGTGTTGACGCCCGCTGCTGCAAAGGCGGCGCCCGCTGCCGCCCCACACGCGACCGTAGCCGCAAGCGGCTGCGTCGCCTGGCACACGGTGCGCCCTGGCGATAATTTGACGCGCATCTCACGCTGGTACGGCGTCAGCGTCTGGCAGATTGCGCAGGTGAACGGAATCTACAACCCCAGCCTGATCTTTGTGGGCCAGGTGTTGTGCATTCCGAGCACGTATGTCCCGCCTGGCCCTTATCCACCAGGCCCCTACCCACCGGGCCCGGTGCCGCCGGTATGGTGCAGCCAGTACTACACCGTGCAGTTTGGCGATACACTGAGCGGTATTGCGCGGCGCTGCGGCACTTCGGTGCACGCACTGATGAATCTGAACGGCATCTGGAACCCCAACCTGATTCGAGCGGGTCAGGTGCTGCGCATCTACTAATCCACATGGGCGCAATTGAGCCGCTGATTGCGTAGTGCGTGCTGCGCGGCGAGACGGAACACGCACCACGCCGTACGGGCGCCATTCGTCTGTTTAAGCCCATGTGTGTCGCAGGTCAGCGCCGCCGGCGTGACATCGCACTCCGTCACGCCGGCGGCACCGACCTGTGGCAACGACCTCACTCTTTCACCCGGTAATGATAACGATAGGCGGTGACAAAGCCGGCGGAGGCGTAGAGCGCCTGGGCGGCGATGTTGTGCGCCATGACCTGGAGATAGGCGCGTTGCGCATCGTAGAGTTGCGCCCACACCGCCAGCGTGCGCAAGATGGCACGCGCCGCCCCCTGGCGACGGTAGGCGGGCAGCGTCGCCATGCTGAAGATGCCCAACCAGCCGGCTTCGACGACGCCCATTCCCACCGCTGCCGGTGCACCATCAGCGTAAAGCGTCACAAAACCGTGCAGCGGTGAGATCCGCTCCAGGATCGCGCGGCGCACCGGAGCGGCGCCGCTGCTCACCGTTTCAGCGGAGCAATAAAGCTCAAACCATTGCGGATCGAACTCCTCACTCACCTCAACCTCGAAGGTCGGGTAATGGCGCAGTGAGGGCAGCCGTTCCAGCAGCGTCGCCAGCGCTGCAACCTGGACAAAGGTCGGCGCTTCGAGAGTGTAGCCACGCGCCGCCAGCACAGCATCGAGTTGCGCCGGTTGCATGGCGTCGCAAATCTGGTAGATGGCGGGCAAGCGCCGCGCGGCGTAGAAGGCTTCGACCTGCGCCAGCCGGGCGTCCAACGACAGCGCACCGTCATCAACGTTGGGCCAGACAGAGTTGGCGCGCCGCGTGACGCCCTGAGTGCTGCGCAGTCGCCAACCGCCACACATTTCGACCTCTGCGGCGGGCCAGGCGTTGGCGGCAAGGGTTTCAATCGTGAGAATCGTAGCTGGGTCAGTCATGGTGTTTGTCATCGATAGCGTATGATTGTCTTTTGCCAGTATATCATACTGGGCTTACGCAGATTCTAGTGTGTCACCTTCCTGGAAGCTGAGAGCTTCCAGGAAGGTTGCTGAGCTAAAAGCGTAAGTCCTATCATAGAGTATGGTGGGCTAAGCTCTTGGGAAAGCACAGCTTTTGTGGTAAAAGCAGTGCTGCAAACCGATCTCACCAAGCGATCTCACTAACGTGTTTGCAGATCATCGAATGTAAAGGATCAGGTCATGGCTGCACAGGCAGGCGGCGACTATCAATTATTGGACTCCGGCAACATGCGCAAGCTGGAGCGCATCGGCCCCTATCTACTCGTGCGCCCGTCGTTGCAAGCAGTCTGGCAACCACGCCTGATCGACAGTGACTGGCAGCGCGCGGATGGCGTCTACGAGCGCGGCGTCACCGAGGATGGCGGGCGCTGGACCTTTCACCGCAAGGTCAACCGTGAATTTGATGTGCTCTATGGCGACTTGCAGTTTCACATCAAGCTCACGAACTTTGGGCACATGGGGCTCTTTGCGGAGCAGCTCGACAATTGGAATTGGATGCGCGACGCGATCCGCGCCCGCATGAAACGCACGAACGACCGCAATCTGTACGTGTTAAATCTCTTTGGCTACACGGGCGGCAGCACGCTGGCATGCAGCCAGGCGGGCGCACACTGTGTCCATGTCGATGCGGCAAAGGGAGTGGTGGATTGGGCGCGCAAGAACGCCGAGTTGAGCGGGCTGCATGAGCGTCCGATCCGCTGGATCGTTGACGACGCCGTGAAGTTTGTCAAGCGCGAGGAGCGTCGCGGCCACACCTACCAGGCGATTATTCTCGACCCGCCCACCTTTGGTCGTGGCCCAAAGGGCGAGGTCTTCAAAATCGAAGACGATCTCGTGCCGCTGCTGCAGGCCTGCCGCTCACTGCTGGCGGATGACGCCCTCTTTGTGCTCTACAGTTGTCACACCCCCGGTTTCACGCCGATCACGATGCGCAATCAACTGGACATCGTCGTGGGCGGCAAGCGCGGCGCGATCGAAGCGGGTGAGATGACGGTGCCCGAACAGCAGCCCGATCCGACGCGCGCGCGACTGTTGCCAAGCGGCGTCTACGCGCGCTGGCTGGCTCCGGGTTGATCTATGCCGACGCACCTCACCAGCCTTCACAATCCACATGTCAAAGAGGTGCTCAAGCTGGAGAAGCGCGGTGAGCGCGCACGCCGCCGCCTGACTCTGGTCGAGGGCGTGCGCGAGGTCAGCCGTGCGCTGGCGGCTGGCGTCACGCCGGTCGAAGCCTATGTCTGCCCGGAACGCGTGGAGCAAGCTGAAATGCGCGCCGCGTTCATGCAGCTTGTGTGGCTGGATGCTGAACGCCGTTGTCATCTCTTCACCGTGACGCCAGAGATCTTCACCCGGCTGGCGATACGCGAGGAAAGCGGCGGCATCGTTCTGGTGATCCCATTTCTCGATATACAGCTGGATCGCTTGCCGGTGCGCAAGCCTCCCTTCCTGACGGTGATCGACCGGCCTGAGAAACCCGGCAATCTGGGCGCCATCCTGCGCACCGCCGACGCCGCTGGGGTGGATGGCGTGATCGTCTGCGGCGGTGTGGACATACACAACCCTAACGTCGTGCGCGCCAGTCTGGGCACGCTCTTTACAGTGCCTGTCGCCGAGGCGACCGCCGACGTTGCAATTGCCTGGCTGCGTCAACAGGGCATCCGCCTCGTCGCCACCACGCCGGACGCCGTGACGCCCTACACAGCGGTCGACCTGACCGGACCGGTTGCCATCGTCATGGGCAGCGAGGCGGAGGGGTTGAGCGCACAATGGCTTGCCGCCGCCGACCTGCGCGTGGTCATTCCGATGTTTGGGCAGGCCGACAGCCTGAATCTGGCGACGGCGACGGCGCTGCTCTTGTACGAGGTGGTGCGGCAGCGCACAGTAGGCGGGGGGATCAGGCCGCCTGGCGACGACGCTCATCCGCAATGACGGCCAGGCGCCAGCACGCGTCGTCCGCCAACTGGGAGATTCCGCCAGGCAACGGCGCCTGCGGCAGGACAATGCCCGCAGCGACGACCATTTTCATCAACTGCGCGGCGTCGATGTTGAGGGCGCCCAGGGTTGCGTCCATGCCGACTCGCCGCCGCAGACATTGACGTAATGCCACGGTCGTGACGCTTGCCGGGCGCTCGCCTTGATAACAAGTGGACACAGCATCGTAGACCGCCTGCGCCGCCTGGGTTAGCGGATGCATTCGGTTCAAGGCAAGCGAACCGGGCCGGGCGGCAGGGCCTGCGGTCAAAATGGCTTGCGCGACCGCCTGGTTGAGGATGCGCCAGCTCGCCAGCTCCCCTTCGCCTGTCTGCATGATTCTGGCGAGACGCTCGCGCGGCGCCCAGTCGAAGTCGTGCTGGCGCAGATAAGCCACGACGCGCAGGAGGCTGGTCAACAGCGTCAACTCCATAGTGCGCTCGAAGTAAGGATCGAGCAGGCGCACCTCGTCGGCGTGCTGCTGCAACTCACGCGCCAGGCATTGACGCAGCGTCAGCACGCGCAGCCGCTTCCCTCGCAACTGCACGCGCCGCACAGCGGGGGCGAGATCGCGATCCCCAGTCACCAGGACGAGCGCATCGATGCACGCGCCGGGCTGCGTCAGTTCGAGCGCAGCGCACACATCCGCAGTGATCTCCATGTCGGCGCAGTTCTTGCCATGCCGCCCGATTTGATAGTGGGTTTTAACGCCGAGCTTGACAAGTTCGCGTTGGATATCCTCATGTTGTCCGTTGCTCAACGCCTGCCAGTCGGCGTAGGCATGAATCTCGCTCAGGCGCCCCAGGTCAGCGCTCTCCGCCCGCACTGCGTGCAGGATCGCCTGCGGCGATGGCCGCTGACCCTGGCGCTCCAGTCCGATGTGGATATTTTCGTAGTCAATGTAGATAGCAACGCGCGGGGTGCGACGTGTGGCGGTCAGCACATCCCGTTCCAGGTCGCGCACGATACAGGCGGCGTCGGTGAGGGCGGTTGGCAACTCGCCCGACCACCAGACAAGCACAGTCGTTTGGCGTCGCAGCGCCTGTTGCACCAGCGGGCTGAAGGCGGCGTCGCCGCTGACGACAATCAGGTGCTGGGGCGGCGCCTGACGCAACGCAACAAGCTCCTGGTCGACAAGTGCGGGCAGCGCCTGTGCGCGGTTGCCGTTCAGGTGGATCACCTCGAAGCCAGCGGCGGCGTAGGCGCTCTGTGCGGTGCGGTCGTGCGCCTCGGTGATTGCCAGCAAGCGTGGGCGCCGGGCAAAGAGCAACGCACAACGGCGGAGCGCATCCGCCTCGGCTACGACATCGATGCGATCCGGCGTGGAAGCGGTCGTCGCCTGGCGCAGATAGGCATCAGCGATCAAGACAACGTCGGCGTGTTCCGACAAGGGGTCAGTCTGCAAGCAAGGCGTCATGGCAACCTCCGATCGAGCGTTCAATCCCAACCGTGTTTCGTGTTGCGTGTTCCGTCTCGTTACGTAGCACGCAACACGAAACCAGCGGCTTATTTACGCCTACGTGTACTAGATGCCAATCACAGGCGCCAGCACCAACGCCAGCAACAGAATGAGCAACACCATTGCCAGGCCGCTGCCACTCTGCTGTTCAGGAAGCACCGGCGCGGCGTTGACGATGACAGCAGGCGGCGGCGGGAGCGGCGCGCCAGGGGTCGCCGCTGTCGCCGCTACGATCACCACCACCAGGATCAACACAATTGCGAGTTCCATCGGATGCTCCTTTCGGTTTCAGGGCTACTGCGTCCTACATCTCCCTCCAGTGATAGGATAACGTGAGCGCACAGGGAAAACCATCACCTGACGCTGACTGGCGCATTGCAGTTTGTTGACATGTGAATGACGGTTGGCTCACCATTGGCTCACCAATGCACACGGGGCGGATATGCGTCCGCCCCGTGCTGAACAATCGCCGTTTTCATAGTGCGCCGTGTCAGGCCTTGACCGGCGCCGCCGCATATTTCAAGATACGGAATCCTTCTGTGCGCAATACATCGGGGTAGAGCGCCTGATAGACAGCACAGTACGGCGAGCGCTGATCCCAGGCGCCGGTTGCCTGATACGCCAGCAACGGGCAGCCGCCTCCGCACCAGGCGCGCCAGCGACAACTGCGACAACCGTCGCGCTGTGTGACAGCCAGGGACTGCACTGCACCCGGCGTCGCCGCGCTGCGCACGGTGGTCAGGAGGCGAGGATCATCGACGCCCGCCACCGCTGCATGAAGTTGGGCGTGGCAGCGCGCTACCTGTCCGTCGGGTGCAAAAGCCAGATAGTTGTGGCCAGCGCCACAGGCGTGCTCATGGGCGGTGTGGAAGGTGCTGCGGTCGAGCAGACCATCGATCAGCCGATAGGGTGGCAGACGGCGCTGGAGCGCGTGCAGCGCCGAGCGCACGCCTGCGATCAGCGCCGCATCCTCTGCCGGCGTCGCTGTGGCGTGGGTGGCGTCACCGCTGCGCACGAAGTTGAGGTTGAACCGCAGATTTCGGTCGAGCGCAAACTCGACCGCTGACGCCAATCCGTCGGCGTTCTGTGCGGTCACTGTGATCGAGAGATCGGGCGCCACATCGTGCGCCAGGCAGCGGTCGATGGCGGCGGCGACGGCGGCGAAGCTGCCTGCGCCGTGCACCGTTGGGCGCTGGCGGTCGTGCCAGGCGTCGACGCCATCCAGCGAGATCATGACGTCGATGCCTTCATCGTGCAGATACTGGATGATGGCATCGGTCAGGCGCACGCCGTTGGTCAGCAGCAGCTCGCGCAGGGCAATGCCGCAGCGCTGCGCCGTCCGCCGGGCATGGCGATGAAGCGCCTGCACCAGACCGAAGACGAGCGTCGGTTCGCCGCCGGCGTACTTCAGTTTGGCGGTGGTGTAGCCGCCCTCCATCGCGGCGCGGAAGGTCGCCTCCACTGCGCGCTGGCCGACTGATTCGTGCATACGCCGGGGGCTGTGCGCGACGAAGCAGTAGGGACAGCGCAGGTTGCACGCGTCGGTCAGGTGCAGCCAGGCAGTGAGCATGCGGTCGGCTGGTGCATGCGCAGGCGGTGGAGGCCACAGCGTCACCAGGCCGGCCTCCACCAGTGCACGGAACGCATCGGCGTACAGGCGTTGATCCGATGTGGTCGCAGCAGCAGAGGGTGCAAAGGGTTTGGGCGTGCGAAATTCTGTGAGCAGTTGTTGTGCAGCCAGGTTGAGCACAGCCACTGCACCGCCTCCGGCTGGGCTGATGCAGACAGTGTGCTCGTCGTCAAGTGGTTCGGAGACATATGTCTGGTCTACACACCAGACGCCAGGAGACTCGCTACATAAAGGAGGTTCGGCCTGATCTTCGCCATCAGCGCACGCACAGTTGCAGTCGGTGAAATGCGCGGCGCGGCTGACGAGGACTCGGGGTTGCGCGTTCATAGGGTGCAGCCTTTCGCAAAGGGTTTCAGCAACGGAAAAACGGCGATCAAAAGCAAAGTATACTATGTTCGCAACGAAAAAGCAATACACGCGCCAAAATCACTTCATACGAATGCTGTATGAAATGAAGATGACGCGTGATGAAAATAGTGGGCAGCCGTCGCCCCTCGCAATTCGCCCCTGATTATCAAGTTGGCTTGCTGGCGCTCACGCCGATCTGCTGCGCAGGCGTTCCTCCCTCTCTCCAGGCGGCTCAACCATCGGAAGCCGCCACACATCAGCTCCAGAGCGCCCGATGCTCCAGGAATTTGCGAAAGTCTGACTTGTTCTCATCGTGATAGCCGTACTGCTTTTCCATCGCAAGGATTGTCTCCCGCACCACGCGTAGTTCGCCTTCGCGCAACTGCTTGAGGGCGCGATAGATGCGATCCTTCTCGCGGCGCAGGTTGTGGTAGTCCTCAGTGTAGAAGATGCTGTACTGCAACCCTAGCCAGTAATTCTCGGCAGCGCGTCGCAGCAACTGGCGATCTCGGGCTGTTTCTTCTTTTACACTTACATACTGTTGGAATTGTTGATGGCCACGCTGCGCATAGAGTTTGCCGATCTCGGGCCAGAGCACTTTCTGCTCCGCGTCTTGATCGAAGATGGCTGGCCTGGGTTGACCAGGTTGCAGGCGATATTCCTCTCCGATCTGCGCCTCGGCGGTGCGCTCAGCCTCGCTGCGAATCTCCTCACGCGCGGCGTACAACCCCAGCCAGGCCAGATCGACCATCGCATCCAACTGATAGCGGGGGAAGACGCCGGCGGCCGTCTCGTACGCCTGCCACAGCGCGTGCTTGCTTTCCTCGATCAGCGCATCTCTGGAATCGGCCAGGCTCTGACGCTTTACCAGGAGCTCCACCCAGTCGCGGCAGGCGCAACCGACTTCCAGCAGCGCTTCCGCCTGGCGAATTTTTTCCCCCAGACCTTGAAAGATGTCCGCCGCCTCGCGCGCGTGGTCGCGCGCCTTGCGCAGCAACGCCACGCGCGCCTCATGCTGGCTCTCCGGCAGGTCATCGATGGCGCGGCGCGTGGCTTCGGAAAGGGCGATCAGCGCCAGCCCGGTGCCGCGGTCGTCGTTGAGAGCGCGGAAGATGGCAAGCGCCCGGTTCGCGAGATCGCTGGCTTTGTGATAGTTGCCCTCATGGATTTCGATGAGCGCCAGCGTGTTGAGGCTCAGCGCCACCGGTGAGCGCGGCCCCAAGCCACGACGAATGTCCAGAGCGTCTTCCACCAGCGCGCGGGCGTCGGCGTACAGCCCCTCCTCCGACATTGCAAAGCCCATGTCGTTAAGGGTGGTGGCGCGTTCGACGGCCAGGTTCAACTCGCGCCATAACTGCGCCGCCTGGCTGGAAAGGTCAATTGCCGCGCCCATTCTGCCACGACCCCATTCGAGGTAGCCCCGGACGCGCAGGGCAAAGGCGCGCATCGCTTTGCTCAGCCACACAGTGACGTCGGTCTGCGGCAAGTCGTCGGTCTGCGGCGCTTGCTCCCAGGCTTCGAGCCGCGCGATCGTCTGGCGCAGCGACTGCTCTGCATGCGCCATGGCGCTCTCCGTGCCCTGATAGACCAGGGCATAGGCGAGCCAGGCATCCATGATCGCGGCGGCGTGTGGGGCGGCCCTGCTCAAGGCGCCTTCTTCCGTCTTGCGAATCTGCGCCGCCGTCGCCATAATCGTGTGATAGTCCTGATTCGCCCACAGGCGCAACACGGGATGGATCGCCACCAGCCCGTAGGCAAGCCGCTGATCGGCATCGCTCATCTCATGGTTGGCTTCGCCCAGGAACGCCATCAGCTCGGCCTGCAATTGCATGTCGAACAGCACGTCGCCGGAAAGGATGGCTTCGTGCATATAGCGATAGTAGCGCAACAGCCCCCGGTTGGGCGCCTGACGCAGACGGTAGTAGAGCATCTCCGCCATCAGGTCAGCGCGCTCGCCCGTGAGTTGTGTCAAGTCTTCCAGGTTGATGCGTCCGGCGCCTTCCATCTCCACCGGCTCCCAAAACTTTGCCAGCCTGGCGGCCATGGCGTCGATGCGTGCTTGATAGTACTTGAAGATCGTATCACGTGCGCTGGCGGCTGCGACCTCATCCTCTGGCGTCTGATAGAGGGCGCGTTCCAGGATGTCATACATCTCGTCGTGGAGGAAGACGCGTTCATCTTCCGGGCGCACCTTGACAAAGGACAAGCGGCTGACTTCGTCGAGGCGCAGGAAGGCTTCCCGCTCGTACTGTTCCGGGATGCCCAGCAGTTTGCCCGCCAGTTCACGGTCGACGCCCTTGCGTGCACGTCCCAACATCTCCACCGTATCGCCCAATCGACCTGGCGCTTCTTTGAGTCTCTTGATGAGTGCAGCTTCCAGCCGATGGCGCAGTTCGCCGGGTGTCTCTGCCTGGGCGGCCTCCTCCACCTGATCGAGCAGCCCCTTCATCGCACTGGCGCTGGCAGTGGTGAGCAGGTCAACCAGCAGCGCCAGCAGCACCGGGCGTCCTTCCGCCAGGCGACCAGCGCGGCGCCGCTCCTCCTCCGGCAGGCGTGCGAGGAAATCGGCGCGGGTGACGTTGCCCGCAGCGCGCGCCACAGCCTCCACCGCCGTAAAGTACTGTACGCAGGCATCGTTGTTGAGCGGAGGCAACGGCACGCGTTCGACATTGAGGCGGTAGATGCGCTCCATTTGGTCGAGCAACGGGAGCACCGCTGGCCGACCGGCAAAGAGCAGCGTAACGTTGCTCCATAGAGGCAGGCGCTCGCAGAGCCAGGTGAACGCCTGGGCGATCTGATGTGGATCGGTTGGGCGCAGGGAGCGATCATAGACAAGACATTCGGCGGTGTCGAGCGCCAACACCAGCGGGCGCGCTTTCGCCAGGTTCGTCATATCTTCGTCGAACGCCTTCAGCGCCTTCTGCCGCTGCTCCTCCACGCCGGCGACTTCACCGGTCAGGCGCAGCCGTTGCAGTTGTCGGCGCTCCTTCCCGTAGTTCGCAAGGCGCTTGTCGTCGGGACGCAACACGCGATGGATGGCGTCCGCCAGACCGTTTTCGGTGTGCGTCGGCATGTGATAGAGATCGATCAGCCCGGTGGCGACGTCGAGCGAGCCCTGGGCGCTTGCTTGCGCCAACGCCTCCTGCAACAGCCGTGTCTTGCCGATGCCGCCGTCAGCGGTGACGGCGATCACGCGCGGTAAATTGCGTGCTGTCGCCAGGAGGGCGGTGATCCGCCGCATCTCTTTATCGCGTCCCACCAGCTCGGCGGTGCGCTGTGCACCAATAAAGTCGGCGGGGTTCCCTATGGTGGCGAGCGTCATACATTCACCTCACTGTGGTTGGCGCCAGGGGGCGATCGGCGGTAAGCAACTTCTCCAGTTGTGCGGCCTGCTGGCTATAGTGCTTCCGGGCATTAGGATATTGCTCAGACCATCTTCGATACATCGCAACTGCGCGCGTCGCCAGCGCATCAAAGAGAGCTGATCTGTGATATTGCAGGTAGCTGCGATAGGCCACGCGCACCGATTCGTTGATTACATAACCGTCGCCCTGCCAGCGCATCAGATAGTTGTCCAGGAGCAGGTCGCGCACGCGCCGTCCCTCCTCCATCGAAAGCTCCTCTCCGTCAGGCTGGCCGCGCAGGCACGCCATCATGATGGCAATCTCGCGCTCGCGAAAACAATCGAGCACGCACAATGCCTCCAACGCCTCGCGCACACTCCGCTGCACGTCGCTTTGGACAAAGTCGAGGAGTACCTCCACCAGCGCTTCCAGCCCGACTTCCGGCGGCTCAGCCTGTCCCAGCACGTAGTTGTTGAGCGGGAAGCCGCCGCCCAACGCATGGATGCGCGCCGCCCGTGCAGGATCAGCGTTCAGAGCGCTGCGCGCCAGTTGGACGCCGACGTCGTCAGCGCGAAATGGCGACAACACCTGCTCGCTGTTGTCCTGGCGCAGAGGCACCGAACGCCAGGGAAAGGGGGCGCCGCGTCCGGTCATCACCACCAGCCCGTTGTCCAGTGTGGCGATCGGCGTCAGCAGTTGATCCTCCAGCAACGGCAGCCGTTCATTGCCTTTGCCAAATTCGAAGACGGAGTCGACGATGAGCACGAAGGCGGCGTCGTCGCGACGCGGCAGGTCGCGCCCCAGCCAGTAGAGCAGATCGGAGACGGCGGCGCCCTCATCGTGCGCCACACCCCACTGCTGACACACCCAGCGCACAATCTGCCCCACGATCATGGCGGGCGACTGCTGCGCTGCGGCGGTCGCCTCGAAAAAGTAGCTGGTTTTGTACTCGTGTTCTGCGTGCGCGGCGCGTTCTTCCCTGGGTGGCGCCAGGAAAAGCGTCAACACCTCGACGCGCCTGGCTGGGGACTGCTCCGTGCGCGCTGCCCTTGTGGGCAACGTTGGCAGTGTCGCGCCCAGATGGCGCGACAGCCACGTCTTGCCGCTGCCGCGCTCACCATAAAAGGTGAGCGCGCGCGTCCGCTTCGACTTCCGCGCAAGTGCGTCCTGGACCGCCTGCTCTACGAGTTGGATCTCTTCCGTGTGGTTGACAAATAGTTCGGGACGATAGGCCGGTTGTTGCGGCTTCTCCATAAACGCCTCACAAGTACGATTGGATGGAATGAGCCGGCGTTGCCGCAAGCGCATTGAGGTCGAGCCGGTCGCAATCCGCCTGATACCAGGCAGTGGTCGCATCCAGATGTTCTGGCTCCACCACCACTGCATAAGGGGTGCTGGCATCGACAGCGCGGTGCAGCAACTCGCGCACAAAGACGATTGCTTCGCGCGGGAGCGGCAGCACACGCCGGGCGATCGAGGTCTCGACATCGCGCAGCGCCGGGCTGCTGAGGGCGTCCAGGCTGCCAAAGGCGCCGCCGCTGGCGACGGCGACGCGCCGGCGGAGTAGCTCCGCCAGCGACTCTACGCCCCATTGAATGGTTGTGTGCGCAAAGAGACGGCGCACGCTGGTCGCCAGGAGTGCGTCCGCATAGTCAACCGGCAGAAAGCCTTTAAGAAAGACGCGCTGCGCAGCCCACTGCTCGCCGTCGGCAAGCAGCGCGTGCAGCCAGCGCAATCCAGCGTTGGGCGTGTGGGCGCTCTCCGGCAACGCATCGACGCCGTCGATCAACACAAAGATCGCCCGATAGCCAAGCTCTGCCAGCAAGACATCGCAGACCTCGGCAAAGAACGCGCAGGTCGCGGTGGGCGCAAACGGCGCCGCAACGCCAAGATCGGCGAGCGCGTCCGCCAGGGCATTCAACTTCTCCGCGCTGGTCGCAACGCTGGCGCCGAACCAGGTGGCTCTGCCCAGCAGAGGCGCCAGCGCCGTCGCCCGTCCGGTCGTGCGCAGGATGTCGGCGTAGTAGGTTGTTGGCCGCGGCAAGACGCTGAGCAGCCGCCCGACGCGCGCACGGGCGGCGGGCGAAGCATCGAACAGGCGCTCCGGTTGGACGGTCAGCCCCAACAGCAGACTGCGCGCAGCGGCGTGCACCAGGCGCTGGCAATGCACAGCGAGCGGCAATCCCGCTGCGTCCATGTCGCCGACCGCTGGCGTGTGCACAATGGGAAAGGGATGACGCGGCCCAAAGCTCGACCAACAGGCGCGCTCAGTGTAGAGCCGCATCGCTGTCTTGCCGCCGCCAGGCGGCGCAAAGATCAGCGACGGTGTGGCGTCCCAGGCAGCCGCAAACACCTCGTGCCCGACCATGTACTCGATCAGGTGGGGGTCGGATGAAGCCTCCAGATGTTGAAAGGGATCAAAGTGAAAACCAAGTGCACGCCACCAATCTGTCGAGGTGTTGATGGGTGGACTCGCTTGAAGTAGCATAAAACGTTCCTTCAGCCGTGTGAGAGCACAGCGTCGGCGATCCGTAATAGATGAGTGCAGACGGCCAGGCGCGCTGGATGCGGAAGTTACGACTTGCTATTGTAGCACGTGGTGCGGGCGCTGACCATGACAGGCCTCTTACGCGCCACTCACGGGCGCCTCACAGATCGCTCACAACAGATCGCTCACAATGGCCCGTTGGCGAAGTCAGCGCGCGTGCTGCAACCGCACACCAGTCGGCGTCGTGATGATGTACAGCGGTGCGCGCGGATCTGGCTCCACCTGTTTGCGCAGCCGCCACAGCGCCGTGTCGAGCTGCGCCGTCCACTCTTCGCTGCCATCGAAGCCCATTTCAGCGCCTTCTGGCACTGCAGGGAGATTGCGATGGCCGCAGAAGTAGAGTTCGGCGCGCGAGACGATGCGCTCCTGATGTTGGTATAGAAAGCGCAAGAGGCGTCGCGTAGTGGGGGAAAGGTCGCTCAACTCGCGCTCGCCGATGAACGCCTGGTTGGTGGAAAGATCCATGCGAAGATGGGGCGGATGCTGCCGATGCAGCGCGCGGCACTGGTCCGCCGTGAGTGGCAGCGCGCCCGACGCCGCCACTGCTGCTGCGGCAAATGGGCGCGCCAGTTCCAGCCAGCCGCGCGGATTTGCGCCGCCGTATTGCTGTAGCCGTTCCAGCAACAGTGACGATTCGCACAGCGCGTCGACATCAACGTCTGCCCTGCCCAGCAGCAAGCGCAGCCGTGCATTGACAATTTCCTTCAGTTCGTCAGGCTGCCAGGTCAGTTGCAGCAGGTCAAGACGGCGACGCCCCAGGCCGCTGACGCCGCTCAATCTGGCCTGCAATTCCGGCGGTGAGAAGATCTTGAAGGCGAATCCCGGCGTCTCGAGGAGCGTCAATGTTTCGAGCAGGGTGCGGAAGGCGGTCGCTGTCTGGTCAGCGTCGGCGCCGATCCAGGGTTCCAGGCGATCCACGAGCACCCACACGCCGGTCATGCCCAGTTCGCGCACGATTTCAGCCAGTTCGGCGATGACATCCGCAATCTGGTCGATGGTTGGCGTCAGGGGGGCGTGCTGGCGCAGCGCCTGGAGAATTGTCATCGCCTCAGGCACAGCGTCACGCGTTGCACGCATCACGCTGCGTTCGAGTGCTGAGCCGAGCGCAGCGTGGATGAAGTCGAAGCAGGCGGTGCGCACCCACGCATGGGCTGCGGCGAAGCGCAACGGCCACTGCACGATGACGCGCAGCAGGGACTCAGCGCAGGCGCTGAACACTTGCTGCGCATAGATGCGTACAAGCTGGCTGCCTTGCAGGGGTTCGAGCGCCGGTGTGAAACGCCATTCGACGGCCAGGTAGTGCGGCCCTGCCGCGCCGCCGCTGCGCTGCGCCAGGATGGTGCGCAATGCACTCTTGCCGGCGCCGCTCTCGCCAGCAATGATCATGGAGCGCATAGTGACGATGGCGCTGAAATTCGCCGGTTCGACATACGCGGCGGACAGCCATTCGCCTTCGTATTCGGCGCTCAGATTGGTGAATGCGTCCTCGAACTGCGCTGCGCCAGCCATGAAACTATCGATCTTTCGGATAGGTCTGGACGACATTCATAATGTCCAGATGACTGAGCTTGAACTCTGCTTCGTTTCCTCGCCGGTCGGCAATGCGGTGCTTGAGGATCAGATGCATCATGTGCAACAGGCGACTAGGCGACCCTGCTGCCTTGGTCAGCAAGGCATCGCTCAACTCATCGACGAGGTCAAGGGAATTGTCGTCCAGCAAGCGACTGATTGCTTCTATTTTACACCCGTCGCCGCCATCATCGCGTCTGTCGTGTTGCAAAAATCTAGACGAATTGTAGCCGAATACGTCGTCGAGCAACTTCGCCAACTGCACTTTGGGCGCAGTGCAATCCTCGGCCAGGCGGTGGAGCGGCGGCGCATCTGGCGTCTGCGCCGTGAGCAGGTGGACAATCACATTGTGGGCGCGCAATCGATCTGCCAGATAAAACCAGGAGCGCCACCACTCTGCAAGCGCCACTCTCACGGGCGCCGGATGCACCAGCGCCACCACGACAGTGTGCGTAAAATAGTCGGGACGCAGCGTCAACCAGGTTTCCAGGCGTTCGATCGCGACATTGTCGGCCGGCTGAGCGTCGTGCCAGTGGCTTGTGATGCTTGCCGCCAACTTTTCCATGATAGCGTCGTCACTCTGGTGCACAAGTCCAGATGTGGAAGGCCCGTCCGCCGCAGCCGCGTCTTGTTGCTGGCAGCGCGTGGCATGACGGTGTTGGCGCAACCAATATTGAAGTTCAGCCTGCGTCCGCACTGCCATTTGCAGCAATCCCGCCAGCATGCTGCGTTGCGCCGACTTCAAACCGTCCCAAAGCTGTGGTGAGCAGGCAAGCAGCGCCAACCACTCTTCAGCGATAGCGTGGGCGACTGGCGTGAGCTGTAAGATGGGCAACTTCTGCGGCAGGCTTGCGTCGATCTTCAAGGCAACAGCTACAGAAAACGGTGCAAAGCTCTCCGATGGCGCTGTGCCTTTGCTGTCATCTGTTGTTGCATCCACATCCTGGCAGAATCGCGCTCCGTCTTTTTGTTGCAACCCTCTGTGGGCGGCGTCGATCAGGTGCGCACGCAGAAGATGCGCGGCGCAGTCGGCGTCTTCGTGCGCTGGGAATTTCAACACGTGGGGCTGGCGGACAAAGCCAAGCAGTGGGAGACGCTGCTCCCATGCTGTGGCTGGCACTTCAGCAAAACCCCGCAAATCCACCCTCAGCATCGTCTCCACGTATTGTGCGATCGCGGCAACATCGTCGGGATTTGCCCACGGATACTGGTATGAGGTTACGGTCGGCAGCCTGTACAGGTGGGTGCGACGCGTGAAGGGGATACAAGCCAGGCGTGGGTCGGACAAGAGATGGCTCAAGGGCTCCAGCGCTTCATTCGCTTTGTCGGCTTTTCCCGCTTTGTCTGTGGCGCCATCGTTCTGGATTTTTGTCCACCACTCCCGGATCAACTCAACTGCCAGATTGGCGATTGCGGGCGAGTAACTGAATCTATGGTGCAGCTTCCTGGCGGCCTGCAGCAGTTCATCTGGGGTGGTTGTTTCGGCGCGGCGGCTCAACATCTTAGCTTGTTCTGTAGCGTCATGGTCGAACAAAGACGTAATGGCTCGCAGTTCATCCTCGGAGAAGGTCTGGCGCGCAAGGAGACGTGCAGCGACTTCCTCAAGGCACTGCTCCACTGCCAGGGAATTGAGCTCGGCGGCGCCTAGCCTGTAGGACTGCAGCACAGTGTCCAGCTCCGTACGCCGCCGGACATCCTCTGGATTACTGCCGAGGGTGCGACTGAGAACCAGCAACTCAGAGACGCCTGCCAATAGATTGCGTTCACCCACTTTTTGTGCACGTTCAATCCGGGACCGCCAGAGAGCTTCCTGGCTTTGCGCTTCACGTTGGCGCCGTTGGCGTTCATCCTCTTTTTGCTCTCGTTGGCGCTCAACTTTCTGTTCTTCGTCTCTACGCTGCTGCTCTATCGCCCACCCGCCAAGCGCCAGCGCCACCGAAACCGCCAGCCCCAGCTCAGCAAAGAGCATGAGCGCACGGCGTCCCCACGTCCACCACACCGGTTCCAGGGAGAGCGTGAAGGTCAGGGTCGGTGTGGTGGGGAGCGGCGCGCCAGGCGGCGCCGCGTACGCGCTCACCTCGACGGGCTGCAGATGCCAGACTTCGGCGTTAGCCTGCGGGTAGAAGACCACATTGCTCTGGCAGCACCCGTTCACCGCCAGCTCTGCGCGTGGATCGACGACCTGCTGGCGACTGTCTGTGAAAAGCAGCGGCGCACTGGTCGATAGCGCCACCGTGTACGTGATGACGCCAGCCCCCTGCAAGGTGAGCGCCAGCGGCGCCCTGTCTGCCTCGCGCAGCACCGGGCTCACGATGCGCGGATAGGTGATCTGCAACGCGACGCCTGGCGTCAATGTGGCGCTGACAACGGTCGTCGGCGTGGTGACGGGGGCAGCCTGGACGAACCGCGCCAGCGCCGCCAGCGCGATCACGCCGATGGCGCCCCAGTACCAGCGCGAGATGCGACGCCACGCCAGCCAGCCTTCCGATTTATCCGCGTGTTTAGCCTTTGGTGATGCAGGTTCTTCCATACGATGTTTCGGTGGTCCATCTTGTCCCTGTGCGCTGTGCGATCACAACACCAGCCCCTGTAGTGTATCACCCAATGCCCCCGGCAGGGTAATCTCACAAAACAGACAGTTGGCGCCCGCACCAGAGCGCCGCGCCTGCTTCAACAGTGGAGCGGTGTCTGCTTCGCTGCCCCCGCGCGACGAGGCGCGATGTCGCCCGGAGGCGGCCTGCCCGCCCCAAGCGTGATATAGACCTCCGGTGCGCTGGCAGGTTGACAAGCGGCGAACATCGATCCACAATGAGCGTCGCATTTGTGAAGAAATGCACATTTGTCGTTCTGAATAGATTGGGCTTACGCAGATTCTAGTGTGTCACCGGTGTCACCTTCCTGGAAGCTCTCAGCTTCCAGGAAGGTTGCTGAGCTAAATGCGTAAGTCCTAATAGAAATGGATTTTGCGCAATGACGTTGAGATCATCTCGATTGGCTCCGAAGCTGGCGATGGTTCTGTTGATGGTGGCGCCCTGGCTGAGCGCCGGCTGTGGTGGTGAAGCAGCCGCCGCATTGCCAACCGGTACACCCGTTCCTGTCTACACACCGTGGTCTGCGCAGACGGCCGCAAACCTGCCCACTGCCACCCTCATCCCGGCGCAGGAACCTTCGCCAGCGCCGACCGACACGCCAGCGCCGACAGCAACCACCGCGCCGACCGACACGCCGGCGCCGACAGCAACCACCGCGCCGACCGACGCGCCAGCGCCGACAGCAACCACCGCGCCGACCGACACGCCGGCGCCGACAGCAACCACCGCGCCGACCGACGCGCCAGCGCCCACCATTGAGCCGGCAACTGCCACCGCCTCCGTCACCTCCCCAGCGGCTAACGGCGACGAGGGGCTCGATCCCGATGTGGCGGCGCTGCTGGCAACCGCCGATCCTGGCAATGGTGAACAGCTAACCGTTGCCAACGGCTGCATCGCCTGTCACTCGCTGCAGGAGGGGGTGGTGATGGTCGGCCCATCCTGGTACAACCTCGGCGCGACGGCGGCCACGCGCGTGCCGGGGCAGAGCGCCGCCGCCTATCTGTACACCAGCATCGTTGCCCCGAACGCCCATGTGGTTGAAGGCTTTCAACCCAACTTGATGCCGCCAACCTACCGCGACGCTCTCACCGCGCCGCAACTGGCTGACATCATTGCGTATCTGTTGAGCCTCAGCGTCCAGTAGCGGCGATGCGCCAACTGCTGACGAACACATTTGGGCTGCCGTTCGCTGCTTTGGTAGAATCATGTCAAACGTTCCATTGCGCACTGGCGGACACGCCAACCAGAGGAGACCGACCACGCCATGAAAGCGATGCTATTTCTTGCTGGCAAAGACGACCCAGCCGCCGTGCTTGACGAGGTCAAGCTCATCCAACTCAACGACAATCACAAGGTCAGTCCGCTTCGCATCAGTTTCAAGAGCAGTAAACTCAACGCTGGCAAGACGATGACCGAGTTGCACCGCCACGAAAAGATGCAATTGCGCCTGGAAGATGGTCGCAGCGCCGACGTGCTTCTGCAGCATTCCAGCCTGGATATGCAGGGGAACGCCGTCGGGGTGCTGCGGGTGTTGGGCGACATCACCGAAACTGCGCCGGCGTGAAGCCTGCACGTTCTCTGCGTTTCAGGGAACCAAGCGCCGGGTTTCCAGCGTTTGCTACTGTGATCGGCCAGCCTGCGCAGGCTGGCTGATTTCATTTTATGTTGAATCGTCGCAGGGAAGCCGAAAGCCATGCAGGTGTCTTCGCCAACCATAGTTGAACCCCAACCAACGCAACCAACGCCGCCACCGTCGAAGCGGCGACCGCGTTCTCTCTTCTGGATCGGCTTCGGCGTCGGTTTTGGTCTGCTGGCGCTTGCCAGTTGCAGCGGCATTGGGGTGGCGCTGGGGCTGAATCAATTGAGCCTGGCGGAATTGCAGGGCAATGGCGTGGTGTGGACGCCCCCACCCTACACCCCGGTTCCAACCGCCATGGCAGCGGATGAAGCTGTCGCTGCCACAGACGTTTCGACGCGTTTTGCCCCGCAGCAGCGCGTCCGCAACCTTACCAACAGCCGCGTCAACGTGCGCGCTACGCCGGGCTATCTCAGCAAACCTGCCGGTGACGTGATCGGCGTGCTGGAGCCGGGCGCAACGGTGATCATTTCGGGCGAGAACCAGACAGCGGACAACCTGACCTGGTGGTACGTGCAGGCAACGCTGGCGGATGGGCGCACAGTGGTGGGGTGGGTGGCTGAAGCCACTGCATCGGGTGTACAGATTCTGGGTGAGTAGCCGTGAGCACGCCGCCCGATGACAGCAGCCAGCCGACCTTTGTCCCGCGTCCGGCGCAGGCGCGCATCCTGGCATATACAGGCGGTCCGATGGGGATCAGCGCAGTGCCGGGCAGCGGCAAGACCTTCACGCTGAGCCTACTGGCGGCGCACCTGGTTGAGCGGCTGGCCGCCGACGGCCGTCTGGATGACCGCGAGGTGCTGGTCGTCACCTTCACCAACAGCGCCGTGGCGAATTTTCGTGCGCGTATCGGGCAATTCTTGCGCCAGGAGCGCGGCTTGCTGCCGGGTGCAGGCTATCGGGTGCGCACGCTGCACGGGTTGGCGCATGACATCGTGCGCGAACGCCCTGGCCTGGTTGGCCTGAGCGAAGATTTCGAGATCATCGACGACCGCACCGCCAACGAGATCAAGCGCGAGGCGGTGATTGGCTACCTGCGCACCCACCCAGACGCCTTCGCCCCCTTCATCAAGCCTGAACTGCTCCAAAACCCACAGCGTATCGAAGGCGCCTTGCAGGAAGACGCCATCGAGCTGGCGAACACTGTGATCCGCGTTGCCAAAGAACTCGCAGTGCGGGCGGGTGCGTTGCGAGCCACACTGGATCGTCAGTCTGGGCTGTTTCCACTGCTCGATTTTGGCCTCTATGTCTACGCCATGTACGAACGCAGCCTGGAGGTGCGCGGCGCCGTCGACTTCGACGATCTGATCATGCTGGCGCTGCAGGCGTTACGCGCCGACGAAGGCTATCTGGCGCGCTTGCAACAACGGTGGCCCTACATCCTCGAAGACGAGGCGCAAGATTCAAGCCTGGCGCAGGAAAAGATGTTGCGCCTGCTCACCGCGGCGCACGGCAACTGGGTGCGCGTCGGCGACCCCAACCAGGCGATCAACACCACATTTACAAGCGCGGACACTCGCTTTTTGCAGAAATTCTTGCAGGAGCATCCAGAGCAAGCGCGCGACCTGCCGAACTCCGGGCGCAGCGCCCTGCCGATCATCGATGTCGCCAACGCGTTGATTCGTTGGTCGCAGGAAGCGCATCCGACGTTAGACAGAGCGTTGGCGCTGTCCACACCCTTCATTGCGCCGACGCCGCCGGGGGACCCGCAGCCAAATCCGCCGGCGGGCAAGCCTGCGGTTCACTTTCACACCAAAATGCTGTCGCCCGATGAGGAGCTTGACACCCTGGCGACAACCGTGAAGCGGTGGGTGGCCGACAACCCAGACAAGACCGTCGCCATCCTGGCGCCGGACAATCGACGCGGCGAGGTCATCGTCGGCCGTCTCCAGCGCGACGGCGTTGCCACTGACGACGATCTGCTGCGCACCAATGCTGGCACGCGCGCGACGGCGCGCATTCTCGCCACCATCACCGGCTACATCGCCGACCCGCAGTCGTCTGCGCTGCTGCGTCGCGTGTGGGAGGAGGTCTGGTATCCACAGTGGGCGCAGCGCCGGCAACCACAGGATGAGGATGCCCCGGCGGTGAGCAACGATAAGCTGCCGGAACCGGTGCGTGTCTTTGCGCAGGCGCTGGGCAAGCTGCGCGAGCCGGAGAGCTTCGTGTTTCCAGATCAGCGGGATTTTCTTGACAACTTGAGTTGGCTGGATGGCATGGAGCGTTTTCGTGGGTTGTTGCAGGAATTTCGCGCCGACCTGCAACGCTGGAGTCGCGCCGTCGTGTTGCCGGTGGACGAGTTGCTTTTGACGATCGGCAACGATATCTTTAGCGAGCCGGTCGATCTGGCGCTGACGCATCGGCTGGCGGTGCTGCTGGCCAAGCTGGCGAATGAGAATCCGACATGGCGGCTGCCGGACCTGGCTGGCGAACTGGAGAACATTGCGCAGAACAAGCGTCGGCTGTTGGGCTTCACCGAAGAGAGTGCGGGCTACAGCGCCAAACCGGGCGTCGTGACAGTGGCGACGATGCACGCCGCCAAAGGGCTGGAGTGGGATCGCGTCTATCTGACGGCAGTCAACAGCTTCAGCTTTCCCAGCGGGCTGCCCGACGAGCAATATCGCAGCGAACGCTGGTATGTGCGCGATGGCGTCAACCTGGCTGCAGAGGCGGAGGCGCAGTTGCGCCAACTGCACATGGGCACGCTCGACGAGTATGTGCCCGGGCGCGCCAGTGAGCAGGCGCGGCTCGACCTGGCGGCGGAGCGGCTACGGCTTTTCTACGTCGGCATCACACGTGCGCGCCGCGAACTGATCGTGACCTATAACACCGGGCGGCAATCCGAAAAGAACCCGTTGCCGCCAGCGCTGCCATTCACGGTGCTGGCGGAGTACACGCGATCGTTGCAGGGGAAAGAGATGGAACGCGGCTGACGCAGGTGGGGCGGATTCTTGCGGATGGTTGAACATTAGGACTTACGCATTTAGCTCAGCGACCTTCCTGGAAGCCGAGAGCTTCCAGGAAGGTGACACACTAAAGTGAGTTTACTTTGATATTCATAGCTTTGCAGAGTGAATTCTCTTGGTCTCAAAGTAGATTCACTTTAGAATCTGCGTAAGCCCAAAACATAAACAATCCGCACTGGTCTGCAACATTCACGTTCCATCCGATCAATTGAGGAGACACGACAGACGATGAGCGAGTCCAGGAAAAAGGTGTTTGTCAGTGGCTGTTTTGATATGCTCCACAGCGGGCACGTTGAATTCTTGCAGCGCGCCGCTGAATATGGCGAGCTGATCGTGGCGCTTGGCTCTGACCGCACCGTCTTCGAGCTCAAAGGACGCCCACCGGTCAACAGTGAGGAAGAGCGGCGCTTCATGCTCGCCAACGTGGCGTGTGTGAAGCAGGCGATCATCTCGCGCGGCTCTGGCTATCTGGATTTCGAGCCGGAGTTGCGCGAGTTGAAGCCGGATGTGTTCGTCGTCAACGAGGATGGCAATACGCCTGCCAAGCGCCGTCTGTGCGAGTCGCTCGGCATCGAATACGTCGTGTTGCAGCGCGACCCGCATCCAGGGCTGGCGGCGCGTTCGACGACGGCGCTGCGCACGGTGCAGCAGATGCCCTACCGCATTGACATTGCCGGCGGCTGGCTGGATCAACCCTTCGTCTCGCGCCACCACCCCGGCTCGGTGATCACGGTTTCGCTGGAGCCGACGGTCGAATTCAACGAGCGCAGCGGCATGGCGACCAGCACGCGGCGCACTGCGATCAAGCTGTGGGGCAACAAGCTGCCCGTCGACCGCTACGAAAAAGTGGCGTGGATGCTCTTCTGCTGCGACAACCCGCCCGGCAAACAGGAAATCTCCGGTGCGCAGGACGCCATCGGGCTGGTCTTTCCGGGGCTGGCGCGCTCGGATTATGCGGGTGAGTACTGGCCTCATCATATCGAACACGTGCTCGATGAGGAGACGCTGCGTTTCGTCGAGCAGCATCTCTGTCTGATGCCCCTGGGCCCGCGCGAGGAAGGCTTCGCCGTGTTGGAGAACACGAACATCACGCCCGTCGGCGCCAAAGCATTGGCGGACGCAACCGATGCGTGCTGGTTCGCGCTCCTGGCGCATGATGTGCACCGCTTTGGGCAGTCAGTGCGCGCGGCGTTCGAGGCGCAGATCGCGATGTTCCCCAACATGGTGACGCCGGGCGTGCGCGAGCTGATCGCTGCCTACGCCGACCGCGCGCTGGGTTGGAAACTCTCCGGCGCGGGTGGCGGCGGCTATGTGATCTTCGTGGCGGAGCAGCCCCTGCCCGACAGCATGCGGATTGTGGTGCGACGGCGATTGGAGTAGAATGCAGGTGACTGTGGAGCGTGTGGGGGATTGAACGATGACCGATGCCATTCTGGCGCAACTGCTCGAATCACCAAAGCTGAACGTCGTCTTCGCCCAGCTTCAACGCGTCGTGAGCGAGGAGCAGGCGCGGCGTGAGCACTTCTATGCCACCCTGCGCGAGGACGAAAAGAGCGAATTCATCAACGGAGAAGTGATCGTGCAATCCCCTGTCAAGTTGCGTCATAATCTTGCCAGCCACAATTTGGCGATGTTGTTGAGTGCATACGTTCGCAAGCATGGGCTGGGCCTGGTCGGTCACGAAAAGTTGCTGATCGCCCTGACGCGCAACGACTACGAGCCGGATGTCTGTTTCTTTGCGGCGGACAAAGCCGGCGCCTTTCAGCCTGACCAGATGATCTTCCCTGCGCCCGATTTTGTCGCCGAGGTGCTTTCGCCCAGCACAGAGGCAATCGACCGCGGCGTCAAGTTTGAGGATTACGCAGCGCACGGCGTAAGCGAGTACTGGATCATCGATCCCGACAGCGAACGTGTTGAGCAGTATCTGCTGGAAGGCGACGTCTACCAACTGGCGTTCAAGGCGGACAGTGGCGTGGTGCGCAGCCGTGCAGTGGCAGGGTTCGCTGCGCCAGTGCGGGCGCTGTTCGATGAAGCGGAGAATCTGGCGGCGTTGGCGCGGATCGTAGGTGACTGAGCGTGCGTTTCTTCAACACGGCCGGACCGGTAAAGCCGGAGATCCACTACTGCATCCCGCCGCTAGAACGGTTCAGCCTGACGGATGTCATGCTGTTGATTGCGCAACAGAAGTACTTTGTGCTCCATGCGCCGCGGCAGGTTGGAAAGACATCATACTTACTGGCGCTGGTCGAGCACCTGAACCGCACGGGAGGTTACCGCGCTGCCTACTGCAACTTCGAGATTGGGCAGTCTGCTCGCAACGATGTCGAGGCTGCGATGCCTGCCCTGCTAGGCGCCGTCGCTTCCGGCGCCGAAATCTATGCGAATGATAGTTTTCCCCGATCCATCCGGCAGCAATGCTGGCAAGACGAAGGCCCGCACGGAGCGCTGACGGCATTGTTGATGCGGTGGACGCAGCAAAGCGACAAGCCGCTCGTGTTGATGATCGACGAGATCGATGCGTTGGTGGGTGATACGCTGATTGCGGTGCTGCGCCAGTTACGCGCCGGGTACACGCAACGCCCCGAAGCCTTTCCGCAGAGCATCATCCTCTGCGGCGTGCGCGACGTGCGCGACTATCGCATCCACACGGGCGACGGCAAGGAGATCATCACCGGCGGCAGCGCGTTCAATATCAAGGCGGAGTCGCTGCGGATGGGCGACTTCGACAAGACGGAGGTGTTCTCGCTCCTGCGCCAGCACACGGCGGAGACGGGGCAGGAGTTCACTGCGGAGGCGCTGGAACTGGTCTGGCAGTTGAGCCTGGGGCAGCCCTGGCTGGTCAATGCGCTTGGCTACGAAGCCTGTTTTCGCATTGTGGAGGGGCGCGACCGCAGCCAGCCAATCACGGCAGTCTTGATCGAACAGGCGAAGGAGAACCTGATCTTGCGCCGCGAGACGCACCTGGATCAACTGACCGACAAACTGCGCGAAGCCCGCGTGCGGCGGGTGGTCGAGCCGATCCTGTCCGTCACCGATGAGCCAGTTCAGCTCCGCCCAGAGGATGTCGAATATGTGGTGGATTTGGGCTTGATTCGGCGCGCCCCCAACGGCGGCTTGACTATCGCCAACCCGATCTATCAGGAGGTCATCCCGCGCGAACTGGCTTATGGCACGCAAATGGGGATCAGCCAGGAAGGCATCTGGTATGTGCAGCCCGACGGTCGGTTGGACATGGACAGGCTGCTGGCGGCATTTCAGCAGTTCTTTCGCGAGAACAGCGAGGCATGGCTGGAGCGCTTCGACTACAAGGAGGCGGGGCCGCAGATCTTGATGCAGGCATTTCTGCAGCGTATCGTCAACGGCGGCGGCTTCATCGGGCGGGAGTATGCGTTGGGGCGAAGACGCACCGATCTGCTGGTGCGCTGGCGCATTCCCGGTGGTGAGCAACGGGTGGTCATCGAGTTGAAGGTGAGCCAGGGAGACGTGGAACGCACCATCGCCGCCGGGCTGCCACAGACGTGGGAATACATGGACAAATGCGGCGCCGAGGCGGGGCATCTGGTGATCTTCGACCGCACGCCGGGGAAGACGTGGGAGGAGAAGATTTTTCGACGCGTGGTAGAATACCAGGGAGCGCCGATCCGGGTGTGGGGGATGTAGCGTCAGGTGGTGAGAGAGATAGTTGCCGATGAGCGTTGAAGTTGTTCTACCGCTGAAGAAAAAGATCGTCGAGAAGTTGGACCACGTGCCGGACAAAGATCTCTCCGAAGTCATGGACTTCCTTGAGTTTCTTGCTTGGAAGGCGCAGCAAACGCAGCCGGTCCACGCAAAATCAGCTTCCACGGCAGAAGTGCTGAGGATGCTGCGCGGGCGCGGCAAGGGTGAGAAGCTGGTCGAGCGCCTACTGGAAGCACGGCAGGCTGATCGGACAATCGACGAACAGAACCATGACCACCTACGTTCTTGATACGTCGGCCTGGCTGACCTTGATCGAAGACGAAGCGGGCGTTGAGATCGTCCAGAAAATATTGGAAGAAGCCGATGCAGGCGAGGCCGAGGTGCTGACCTCCTTCATGAGCTTCATGGAGGTGCATTACATCACGCAGCAGGAGCGAGGTGTTCAAGAGGCCAAAGAGCGGACTACGCTGATGATGGCTCTCCCAATCGAACGTGTAGATTCAAGTGAAGCGCAAGGAGTGTTGGCGGCAACCTTAAAGGCAGAGCATCGCCTTTCTGTTGCCGACTGCTGGATTGCCGCACTGGCCCTGGAGCGCCGGGCGGTATTGGTGCATAAAGATCCTGAATTTGAACAGGTGGAAACAAGGTTGCGGATATTGAAACTCCCCTACAAGATGGATGCAACCAAAGGTTCAGCTACGAATTGAGTAGCATCGACGCGGACTGCGGGTAGGCATCTTGCGATCTTCGACCGCATGGCGGGGGAAATCTTGGGAGGGAAGATTTTCCAGAGCGTGGTAGAATACGAAGGGACGCTGCTCCAGGCATGGGAGGATGTGATTGGGTGAGACTCCTCATGGCAGCGCTGGCAGGAAACCTGGACACAAGCTGGTTTCGCCATGACAATTCAAGTGATGCGAAAAACAGGAGTGAATGTGTTGTGATCCCACCATCGGTGACAATTGCTATCCCGGCTGAAGAACTTGCGTCGATCCTGCACCAGGGCGCCTTGCTGCGTCTACCATTTCTGGAAGGCAAGCTCAATCAGGCTGCCGCCAGAGTCAGAGACTTCGAGATGAAATATAGCACCACGTTGTCCAGTCTGAAGCAGCAAGGACTGCCCGCCGATGCTGGCTACGAGTTGCACGAAGACTTTATCGAATGGGAATATTGGTCAGACACAAGGGAGACGCTCGAATCGACGGTTGCCCAGGTCAGGCAGTTGCTGCAATCCACGGAGAACAAACTGCGTGTTTCCTGAGCAGCGCCTGCAACTGCTGGAAAGGCAGTATGCACATGCTGTACAGGACACCCTGGTGCTGCAGATCACCGACGAGACGCTGAAGGTTGTGTTTGTCCTTGCAGATGGCTCAACATTGCGCATTGTGGAACGCTGGCGAGCAGGACAACTGATCCGCTACAGCTATTATTGGCTTGATCAGGAGAACCAGTTGCGCATTGGGTGGGATAAGGCGCCACATCATGAGGCTATCAGTACGCATCCACATCATCGGCATGTGGCTGGGCAAGAGGAGATCGCTCCTTCAGCAGCAACATGCCTGGAAGACGTTATGGTAGAGATCAGCGGTTTGATGGCTGATAGAAGCACGACGTAATAAGTTTCGGCAGATTCTGGCGCCAGAACAATGCGGAACGCGCCATCCCCGCCGGGCTGCCACAGACGTGGGAATACATGGACAAGTGCGGCGCCGAGGCGGGGCATCTGGTGATCTTCGACCGCACGCCGGGGAAGTCTTGGTTTGAATAGCCTGTGACATGCTGCCGCGCAGACAGAACGTAGCAACTGAAAGTATGTTGTGATTGACCAGCCGCCATCAACGCCACCGAACCAACCTTCGCCTGAACCCGGGTCACCTGCGACAGACATGGCTGGCGACATCACTATGTCGCCCGGTGATCAAGAGACGCCGATTGCGTTTCGCGCAGTTCGAGGCGGCATCTGGCTGCTCGGCAGTTCCTACTGGTCACTTGCCTTTGGCTTCGTGGCAAACATCTTCTTGATGCGCCTGCTCTCGCCGCAAATTTACGGAGAGTTTGCCCTCGGGATGTTTTTTTACAGCCTCTTTCATCTGCGCGGGAAGTTGGGCCTCAATTTTGCCTTTGCGCAACAAAAAGCCATCAATGGTGAGACAGTCGGCACGCTGTTTACGCTGGATGTGTTGCTTGGATTGAGCGGCCTGCTCCTTACGCTGGCTGCGGCGCCCCTCCTGCTCTATTGGGGCTACTCACAAGCCGTGCTGGTTATCGCTGTCGTCATGGCGGTGCTGGCGTTTCTAGAGAGCTTTCTGGCCGTTTTCGGCGTCGTGTTGGAGAGCAATCTCCATTTCAAGCCGGGCAGTCTCATCAGCAGCGTGGTGATGCCCATTTCCTACCTTCCTGCGTTTCTGTTGGCGCTGCGGCATGAAGGGCAATACAGCCTGCTCGCTCAAGCCGCAACGTTTTCGCTTCTCTCGCAGCTTGTCGGGCTGATCTACATTGTCTATGCGCTTCGCCCGTTATTTCGGCTGCGTTGGCGCTATCGCTCCAGCCTGGCTGTGAACTACATCAAGTTTGGCGCGACGACCGGGATCGGCAATTTTATCGCCGGACAGGTGACGCAGATCGATAATTTTATCCTGGGAACGCTCGCCGGCACTACGGTGTTAGGTCATTATGACCGCGCCTACAGGCTTGCGCAGTGGCCGGCGTTGTTGTTAAACGCCGTGATCGGCCGGGCGGCCGTCTTCACCTACAGCCAGTTGCGGGATGATCGCCAGCGGTTACAGCGTTCGTCCACGATGATGCTGTGGATTACAGCCAATGTCGCCACCCCTGTCGCCCTTGCACTTTTTTTGAGCGCACCCGATTTGGTGGCGCTGTTATTTGGCGCCCAATGGTTGCCGGTTGTCCCAATTTTGCGAATTTTGCTGATCGTGTCCGTCGCGCGTCCGCTGTGGGAAAACCTGGGCGCGCTGTTCATTGGCACTGGGAGGCCGCGCCGGATCATCGAGGTGTCGCTCCTGCAACTTGCGGTGCTGGCTGTCGCCGGGCTGCTGTTGGCTCAAGCGGCTGGCGCTTTGGGGATGGCGTTCGCTGTTGTCCTCGCCACCCTGATTGGGTTGTTGGTTGCCTATGCCATGTTGCGTCGGCTGTTCAGCCTGCCCCTGCGAGACACATTCCTGGGGCCGATTCTGGCGGCGAGCCTGACGCTGGCTTTATACTGGGTCTTGGTGCGGATGGTCGGCAGCACACTGCCGCTCTGGCTAGCCGTAACGTGGAAGATCGCTTATGCGCTTACAGCGTTCGTGTTGTTTTCGGCGCTTGTGCAGCCGGTGCAATTCCGCAGCCGCCTGGCGTATGTTTTGCGCCTGGTGCGGAAACAAGGTGCGAGCGAGCTCTGAGTTCAAGGACAATTTGATGCAAAATAGGGAACATACGCGATGAGAGTCGTGATCCTGGCTGGTGGTCTGGGCACGCGCCTTGCCGAAGAAACCTCCGTGCGCCCCAAGCCAATGGTGGAGATCGGGGGACGCCCGATCTTGACGCATATCATGGGCTGGTACGCTGCGCATGGCTTCAATGAGTTTGTCGTTGCGCTTGGCTACAAGGGCGAAATGATCAAGCAGTACTTCATGCACTACTATGCACTGAACAGCGACATCACCGTGGCGTTGGGGACGGGCCAACTGACCGTGTATGATAGTCCACACAGCGATTGGATTGTGCACCTGGTCGACACCGGTGCGCACACCATGACAGGCGGTCGTCTGCTGCGCTTGCGCAACTGGTTGCCCGACGAGACATTCATGATGACCTACGGCGATGGTTTGTCCAACGTCGATTTGAAGGCGTTGTATGCGTTTCATGTGCGTCATGGTCGTCTGGCTACCGTGACAGCCGCCCGCCCGCCTGCTCGCTTTGGCAATATCGAGGTGGAGGGCGATCAGGTGATGCGCTTTGCCGAAAAACCGCAGGCTGGCGAGGGGTGGATCAATGCGGGTTTTTTCGTCCTCAACCGCGGCGTGCTCGACTACATCGAGGGTGATGAAGTGATCTGGGAACGGGCGCCGCTTGAGCGCCTTGCCCAGGCGGGACAACTGATGGCGTATCAGCACGAAGGTTTCTGGCAGCCGATGGATACATTGCGCGAGAAGCAATACCTGGAAGAGCTCTGGCAAAGTGGAGAAGCGCCGTGGCAGGTGAGACCGTGAGCAACTTCTGGCGCGATCGACCGGTCTTTGTGACTGGCGCCACCGGTCTGGTTGGCGGTTGGCTGGTGCAGCGGCTGCTGGCGGCTGAAGCAGAGGTTGTGTGTCTTGTGCGCGACTGGGTTCCGCACTGTGAGTTGGTGCGCACAAATACGATCGCCAATGTAAAGGTCGTGCGCGGCGACGTGCGCGATCAGGCGTTGCTAGAACGCATCCTGGGCGAGTACGAGATCGACACCGTGCTGCATCTCGCCGCCCAGACGATCGTTGGGATTGCCAACCGCAACCCGGTCTCGACGTTCGAGACAAACATCCAGGGTACATGGGCGCTCCTTGAGGCGTGCCGGCGAAGCCCGTGCGTCAGGCAGATCGTCGTAGCGTCATCGGACAAGGCCTATGGCGACCAGAACGTACTGCCGTATGACGAGACAACGCCACTCCAGGGGCAACATCCCTACGATGTGAGCAAGTCCTGCGCCGACCTGATCGCCCACGCCTATGCCACAAGCTACGGGTTGCCGGTGACGATCACGCGTTGCGGAAATTTCTATGGCGGCGGCGATCTGAATTGGAATCGGATTGTGCCAGGTACGATCCGCTCGATTCTCCGTGGACAGCGCCCTGTGATTCGCTCCGATGGGCACGCCATCCGCGATTATTTCTACGTCGAAGATGGCGCGGCGGCGTACATGCTGTTGGCGGAGCGGCTGGCGAGCCAACCTGACCTGCGCGGTGAAGCCTTCAACTTTTCCAACGAGCTGCAGATTTCTGTGTTGGAGCTTGTGCGCGCCATCCTGACCCTGATGAATTCAGACCTGACGCCAGAGATTCGCAACGAGGCCACCAACGAGATACGCCATCAATATCTCAGCGCTGCCAAAGCCCGCCGTGTGCTTGGTTGGAAACCATTATTCACGTTGGCGGAGGGGTTGGCGCAGACAGTCACATGGTATCAGGAGTTTCTTGCCCGTGAGTAGTCGAGCCAATGAACTGCGCGACCAGATCAGGACTTTGGTGGCGGAATACTATCAAGCCGCATTCGCATCAGCGGAATTTACGCCCGGCGTGTCACCTGTGCCTGTGTCTGGCAGGGTCTTTGACGCCAGCGAGCTTCAGCACCTGGTCGATGCTGGTCTGGACTTCTGGCTGACGACAGGCCGTTTTGCTGCGCAGTTTGAGCGAGAGTTTGCCCGGTTCATGGGCGTGCGCCACGCGATCCTGGTCAATTCGGGGTCATCGGCAAACCTGCTTGCGCTTGCCTGTCTGACCTCCCCAAAGCTGGGCGAGCGCGCCTTGCGCCCAGGGGATGAGGTCATCACGGTTGCGGCTGGTTTTCCGACGACAGTCAACCCGATCTTCCAGAATCGCCTGACGCCGGTCTTTGTGGACGTTACGATCCCAACCTACAACATCGATGTCTCGCAGCTAGAGCTGGCGCGCTCTGAACGGACGCGCGCTGTGATGGTTGCACACACCCTGGGCAATCCCTTTGACCTGGATGCTGTGGTGGACTTCACCCGACGCCACAACTTATGGTTGATCGAGGATTGTTGTGATGCGGTGGGCGCCACCTACAAAGGGCAGAAAGTGGGAACCTTTGGCGATCTCGCCACTGTCAGTTTCTATCCGGCGCACCACATCACGATGGGGGAAGGCGGGTGCGTCCTGACCAACAGCGGCAGGCTGAAAACGCTGGTGGAGTCTTTCCGCGATTGGGGGCGCGATTGTTGGTGCGAACCCGGCAAGGACAACACGTGCGGCAAGCGCTTCGACTGGCAACTTGGCGACCTGCCCCACGGCTACGATCACAAGTACACCTACTCCCACATCGGGTACAATCTCAAAGCGACCGACATGCAGGCGGCGGTCGGTGTGGCGCAACTGGCGAAGCTGCCATTGTTTATTGACGCAAGACGGCGGAATTTTGCACTTCTGCGTCAGGGACTGGACAGCCTACAAGGTTATCTTGTTCTGCCTGAAGCCACTTCTGGTTCCGAGCCAAGTTGGTTCGGTTTCCCGATCACAGTAGCTGAAGGTGCGCCGTTCACGCGCAACGCACTGGTGCGATTCCTCGAAGATCAGAAGATTGGAACGCGTTTATTATTTGGCGGCAATTTGATTCGCCAGCCAGCCTATCGCAATCACGCCTATCGCATCGTCGGCGCGTTGACGAACAGTGATTGCATCATGAACGACACGTTTTGGATCGGAGTCTATCCAGGCTTACATGAAGTGATGCTGCGTTTCATCATCGACTCGATTCATCGTTTTGTCGATCGTGCTTTGCATGGCGCGGATGAATCAACCACATGTTGACGATTGTGGTCAGTGGTGCGTCGGGCTTTTTAGGCAGCCACCTGGTTCGGCATTTCGCCAGGGAGGGGCATCAGGTGATTGCGCTTGTGCGCGCCCAAAGTTCATTGCGACGGTTGAACGACGTGATGGACATCATCCAACTGCGTTCGGTCGATGCGGAAAATTGGGAAGACTTGCTGATGTCCGCAAAGCCGATCGACGCCGTGCTCCATACAGCGACCGACTATGGCCGCAATGGCGACTCTTTCAGCAGGCTGGTGGAGACAAATGTCGTCTGGGCGTTGCGAATGGCTGAAGCATCCATCAGGGCGCATGCAACCTGTTTTATAAACGCTGGGACGGCGCTGCCGCCAGAAGTAAGCCCATACGCGCGCAGCAAATCACATTTTTCACAGTGGCAGGCGCTGCTGGCGGATCATTCCGAAACCTGCTTCATCGATGTCGCTCTGGAGACAATGTACGGAGAAGACGACGATCCAGCAAAATTCATCACCCAGGTGATCATTGCCTGTTTGTGCAACGTGGAGCGTCTTGCTCTAACGACTGGAGAACAGAAGCGGGATTTTGTGTGTATCCAGGATGTGGTTGCTGCGTTCGCCCGGTTGGTCGAGTTTTTCACCAGCGACCAGGGGCGACAGTGTACAAGTCGGTATATGCGCTTTGCGGTGGGAAGTGGCGTCGCCGTTGCTGTCCGCCAGGTAGTCGAGATGATCCACCGGCTGACCGCTTCCCGCACGATGCTGGATTTCGGAGCGACGCCACACCGCCCCCATGAGGTGATGTTTTCTGAAGCGGATCTTTCGGCGATGCGCAGGTTAGGCTGGTCGCCTCAGTACAACCTGGAGGCAGGACTGAACCGCACAATTGCGTGGTGGAAGACGCAGGGAAAGGAGCGACTGCGATGCGCTGGCTGATTACAGGAGGATGCGGGTTTCTCGGCGCCAACGTGGCTGATCGCTGCCTTATGAAGGGTGAGGAGGTCGTTATTCTCGACAACCTGAGCCGAGTTGGCAGCAGCCAAAACCTGGAATGGCTACGCGCTCGGCATGGACAGAACTGGCGTATGGAGCAGGAGGATATACGCAACGCTGATAGTGTTGCACGCCTTGTTGCTGAACTGAAACCCGACGTCGTCGTCCATCTGGCCGGTCAAGTAGCGATGACAACCAGCCTCGCCGACCCCCGGCTCGATTTTCAGATCAACGCGCTTGGCTCCTTGAACGTGCTTGAGTCCGTCCGTCTCCACTCCAGTGAATCGATTGTGCTTTATTCATCCACGAACAAAGTGTACGGCGACCTGGAGTGGGTGCAATATGTTGAGACACCGACACGCTACGTTGCGCCCAAGTTTCCAGACGGCTTTGACGAAAGCACCCCGCTTAGCTTCGAGTCTCCGTATGGGTGTTCCAAAGGATGCGCAGATCAATACATGTTAGATTACGCGCGTATGTTCGGCGTCCGCACAGTTGTCTTTCGTCATTCTTCGATGTACGGAGGGCGTCAGTTCGCCACCTATGACCAGGGGTGGGTTGGTTGGTTTTGTATGCAGGCGCTTCAGACTGCTCACAAGCCAGATGGACACACCTTCACCATCTCTGGAAATGGCAAACAAGTTCGCGATGTACTGCATGTCGATGACCTGGTGCGACTTTATCTGGATTGCGTCATAGCCCGCATCGATCAAGTTGCCGGCCAGGTCTTCAACATTGGTGGCGGTGCAGGGCAGAGCCTTTCCATCCTGGAACTGTTGCGGCGCCTGGAAAACATGCTTGGCATTGAGCTGATGCCCCAGCGTCTGCCTGCGCGCGCTAGTGACCAAAAGGTGTTCGTCGCCAATATCGCAAAAGCCAGAGACCTGCTAGGATGGGAGCCGCGCGTTCGCGCGCAAGAAGGCATTGCCAACATGCTAGAATGGTTGCAAGCGGAGGTGCAGCCATGAAACAGCCGAAGCTCACGATCGCCATCCCCACCTATAACCGGGCGTCGAAACTGGACAGACAGCTTGCCTGGGCCGTCAACGCCATCGACGGACAGTGGGATGAGGTGGAGTTGATCGTTTCGGACAATGCGTCGCCGGACGAAACGCCAGCGGTGTGCGAGCGCTGGAAAGCCGGGTCGGACGGCAACCTGCGCGTCCAGCGCCAGCCAAGCAACGTCGGGCTGGTGCGCAATGTCCTTGCCTGCATCAATGCTGCGCGTGGCGAATTCGTGTGGGTGGTGGGTGACGACGACCCGATCCTTCCCGGCGCATTTCCCTGGGTATTGGAATGCGTGCGGCGAGAATCTCCCTATGAATTGGGGTGCATCCTGCTCAATTTCAGCACAGCTGATGGCTATGGCGGCGCCGTGATCAAGGAACAGGTCTTCCCCGTGCACCAGGATCGGCGGGTTGTGCCTGGACGTGCGCTCTTTGAGGAGTGCGCTATTGCCGATGAAGCAGGGATGCTCCTGATCAGCGCCAACATCTACGCCACGCAGTCCGCAAAGACTGCAATCACGCGTTGGTCCGCGATTAGCGACAATCTCGCTTTCCCACTTTTTCTCTCCGGCTATGCCGCTGCTCACGGTGGGATGTTGATCCGGGCGGAACCATCGCTCATATATCCTCATCACACCGGGTCGCATTTAAGCACATGGCTCAATACCGTTTTCCTGGATATCCCCTGCGCTTACCTTGCGTTGCTAGGCGAGGGGTACTCTGCTGCTTTTGTCCGGCCAAGAGTGTTGTCACGTGCCTCGCTCCTGGTCTACGCGGCGCGCTTTCCGTTGAAGTTTCTGAAGGCGCTAGACGTCTATTGGCGCGCTGCTCGCTTACAGATATGACAGGCGGTGAACGGTGCGGCTCCTGTTTCTCAACCACAATTATCGATATGGCGGCACCTTTTACCGCGCCATGCCAATGGCGGAACAACTCGCTGCGCGCGGCCACGATGTCACCTTGATGACAGTTTCCCGCGAACACCGTTGGCGCGTCACCCGGTCGAACGTCAATGGCGTACACCTGGTGGAAACGCCGAACTGGGGGCAAGACAACAGCGGTGAAGGCTACGGCCCACCAGACAACTTATATCGACTCAGTCATGCATTGTCACAGCGGTATGACATCATCCACATGTTTGATCATAAGCCCAACGCCACTTTCGCTGGCCTGGCCGGGCGACTGAGAGGCGCTCGTTTGATTGCAGATTGGGCGGACTGGTGGGGGGGACCGGGTGGCATCAATGACGTCCCCAGGCGACGCGTGCCAGCCGTTGGCGCATTTGAGCAGTGGTGGGAAGAACAATCCAAGCGCTGGGCCGATGGTGTGGTGACGATCAGCACCGTCCTGCAGCAACGCGCCATTACGCTGGGGATTCCGTCGGCGCGCGTGCTCTATTTGCCAACGGGCGCCCCTATCGAGCGTATTCGCCCAATCGATCGGGCAACGGCGCGTCTTGAACTGGGCATCCCGATTGAGCAGCAGATTGTGGGTTTTATCGGCATGGGGCAAGGTGACCTTGAAATCGTCATGAACGCGATTCGCCCACTGCCTGATGTGCGTCTGATGGTGATCGGCGCAAAGAATCCGGCAGTGCTCGCTCAGGCACAGACTGTGGGGGTAGCAGATCGACTCTGGCAGACAGGCTTTGTGCCCAATGAACAGGTAGCCCTCTATCTAGCCTGCGCTGACGTGATGTGTTTGCCGATGTCAGACCGGGCTGCCAATCGTGGTCGCTTGCCGAACAAGCTCCTTGACTATCTGGCCGCAGGGCGACCGACGGTGGCTAACCCAATCGGCGATATCAAAACGATACTGGAACAGCATCCCGTTGGTTTACTTGCCCATGAACACGAATTTAGCGCTGCAATCGCGCGACTGTTCAGTGAGCGGTCTTTAGCAGATGCGTTGGGTTCACATGCTCGCTACGTTGCGGAAGAGGTTTTTTCCTGGCGCCGATTGATGCCGCAGTTGCTGGATTTCTATCAGCAGATCTTGAGCAAATGAACCAACAGGCTGATTCCTTGATTGCACTTGGCTACCGATGGTTCTCAACCTCTGTTGGGTTTCATCTTGAACGCGCCATCCGTGAAGCCGGTGTCCAGGTTGCCTTTGTTGGTTTGGGTGAAGCGAGGCGCACTGGCTACGGTGAAACCACATCGATCTCCGAGATTCTAGAGGAACTGCCGACGACGCCGGCCTGTTATCTCTGGATCGACCCTGCCGGCCGCTACTTCCCAACCGGCATCGAATCTCTTGCGATCCCCACCGCCTGCTACCTGATCGACGTCCACCTCGGTCACTGGCGCGCAGCAGCGGCGCGCTTCTTCGACGTGGTCTTTGTGGCGCAAAAAGATTACGTCCCGATCCTGCGGCGCGCCGTCGGACACGATCAGGTCTACTGGCTGCCGCTGGCTGCTGCACCTGACGTCCACGGCGATCTCAGGCTTGACCGCATCTACGATGTGGGATTCGTCGGCAACATCGCGCAGGCGCATCGCCAGACTGCGCGCCAGCGTCGACTCGCTCTGCTGGCGGCGAGTTTCAACACGAACGATTTTTATCGTCACTATTCGCCGGCGCAGGTTGGCGAGGTCTACAGCCAGTCCAGGATCGTCTTCAACACCAGCATCGCTGGCGATGTCACCATGCGCATCTTCGAGGGTGCAGCCGCAGGCGCACTGGTGCTCACCGACCCGGTGCAGAATGGCTTTGCCGAGTTGTACGAGCCTGGCGCAGAAGTGGTTGTCTATCAAGATGATGATGACCTGCTTGCAAAAGTTCGATATTACCTTGATCACCCGCAGGAACGAGAAGCTATCGCCCGCGCAGGGCAGGCGCGCACCCTGGCGCAGCACACCTATCGCCATCGCGTGCAACAGATTCTGGAGATCATGAGCGCATCCGGCTTGCGCCAGCTCGCCCCCATGCGCAAGGCTTCAGCAAGCGAGCGCAATGCCGCGCGGCGCACCGTCTACACACATCTGCATATGCTGGACGCACTCTTTGATCTGGAAAAAGCCGCCGGCGCACCGCCGCTGGTGCGGTTGTGGCGCGCCCTGCCCTGCCTGGCGCGGAGGGTGCTGCGATGAGGGTGTTGCTGATTGCCCGCTATCGCGATGCCACGATGCAGCGCAAGGTTCAATATCTGGCGGATGCGCCGGATGTCGAGCTTTGCCACATCCTGCCGGCGCACTGGCGCGACGACCTGCTCGATGTGCGTCAGGCCAGCGCGCAGGGACGCTATGCGCAGATTGCACTCCCGATGTTCGGGAAGCCTTCTGACCCACATCGCGCCTTCTACCGCACGCTGACTTTTCACCTTCGCCAGTTTCAGCCAGATATCATTCATGCC
>Ga0272446_1001238_pt1 | contig 37734 bp, 23 predicted proteins | sample YNPCB0061_FD_194587 | JGI IMG/M metagenome (GOLD analysis project Ga0272446, IMG submission 194587) | Hot spring microbial mat communities from Yellowstone National Park, WY, United States - YNP-CB-006-1 | ecosystem: Environmental > Aquatic > Thermal springs > Hot (42-90C) > Sediment | place...
CCCGTTGCGCTTCCCAGCCCGCCTTCAGGTTGTGCCTTCCAGAGATTCGGGTGATCGTGGAGCTGAGCCGGAAATTTCCCTCATCGGTGTAGCCGGTGCTCAATTGCGGGGAGTTGAATCCGTCCAGGACTTCCAGATCCGGCAACATTTTTCTGCCACCCTGGATGGGCTGCGGCCACCGCACGCCGAAGTCGGAAATATCCCGGCCCACGGCGGATGAGTCGGGCTGGGTTTCCAGCCGGTAGCGGGCCAGCGATGCCTGCGATTCGAGAATGGTTTGCGAACCCAGAGTCCAGGTGTGTCGTGCCGCCATCGTGTTCTGGGCCGCCTCGTTGGCGCCTCGGGTGAGGCCCGGCAAGGCACGGGCGCCGCCGCCCACCACCGGGGTGCTGCCACGGGTGCCGAAGTAACTGAACTGGAACCGGTGCAACGTCCCGAGATTATGATCCGCCTTGGCCAGGAACTCGTTGTTGCGCGGCGGGAGGCCGTAATCGAACACAAGACGGTCTCCCAGTTTGGGCACCGTCGGAACGATCTTGGCCAGATTGGCGGCTGCGGGATCGATCAGGCCGGCGGCGGCAATATTGTTGTCCGGGATCGGAGCGCCGGTGTCGGGATTGTACAGAACCCCGGCGTATTCGGAGAAGTCGCCGGCCAGCATCTTTGCAGTCGGGTATCGGGTCGTCGCGCTGGTGACCACGTTCTGGTCCCGGTAATGCTGGAAGGAGCCGAAGAAGAACGTCCGGTCGCGCAGCACAGGGCCTCCCAAGGTGCCGCCCGCCATCTTTTCGCGGTTCAGGCCGCGCGGCAGCCCGGAACTGTTGCGCACCCAGGTGTTCGAGTTCAGGTTCTCGTTTCTGAAGAAGTAGAACGCACTCCCGTGGAATTCGTTCGTGCCCGACTTGGTGATCACATTGAAATACCCGCCGGGCTGCTTGCCGTATTCTGCGGAATTGCTGTTGGTGACGATCTGGATTTCAGAGATCGCGTCTACGTTGGGCATCTGGAGGGATGCGTTGCGGCGCACATTGCTGTTGTCGGCGCCGTCCAGATAGAAGGTGTTCTGCTGGCGCCGCCCGCCGCTCACATTGGCGCTGGCGCCGTCGGCGCCCAGCATTTGCGATCCGCCCGTCATCCCGAACTGCATATCCACGCCCGGAACCATCTCGGCGAAGCGGAGCGGATTTCTCGACGCCAGCGGCAGGTTGGAAAACATACGCGAAGAGAGATTGGCTTTTACCACGGATGACTGAGTGTCGACGTTTTCGAGGGCCGCCGTCACTTCAATGCGCTGCGTCACATCGCCGGGCTGAAGGGTGATGTCGATGACGGTGTTGCGGCCGATCTCCACGGTGACGCTCTGGATTTCGGCGGTCTTGAAGCCGGAGAAGGCGGCGCGAAGCCTGTACGTTCCCGGCGGCACGAGATTGAAGATGTAAATCCCGGCGCTGTTGGACTGGGTGTTGTGCTTGCTGTTGGTGCTGGTGTTGAGCAACTCCAGCGTCACGGCCGGAATGACCGCTCCGCTCGAGTCCCTGACCACTCCTTGAAGACTGCCGGTCGTGACCTGGGCGGACAGCAACAGGCTTGCCAGCGGCCACAGGCAGAGGAAGGTTCTGCTGGACATCGTGTTTCAGATCCTTTTCGCGAGAGATCAAATGCAGCATAGGCGAGGGCCATCCAGACAAGGAAGTAATTCGAGGTAAGTCAACGCTCTTTACGGCGGTTTACACCCACGCGCCCGCTCTCCGGCTTCTCCGGGAAAAGGGCCCATGGAGCAACCGGGATTCAGGCAGGCCGAGCACGGGATGCCCGGCAAGGCCTGGCAGACGAATGCAGGAGACCGGCTGGACTTCCAAAATACCTGCCGCAGCGCAGTGACAAAACCTTCACCAACACTCACACACACCGCCAAGATGCCGCATCTTTGCTGAATGCACCAGCGTCGGGCAGGCCCATGGCGATGCGGCACAGGCGGCCTCTTCCCACGCGGCTCGGAGAGGCCGATCGCCGTTCGACCGGGGCAGACACGCCTGCCGCGCCGGAACAGGGCGTCATGGCCCCTGTTCACGCTCCACGGCGGCATGGCTATCAATTTTGTGCACCAGCGGCGGGAGCGGCGGGTTGCGGCGCGCGAGCCGTCCCGGCCCCGCCCGATGCGCGGCCTTTGCCGGCCTCAGTCCTCCTCCCACCCGCCGCTGCGGCGGCGCTTGCCGTTGTGCAGCCGCTCCTGGCGTTGCCGCCGCTGTTCTCGTCCGCCCAGGCGTGGATTGACTGGCGTGCATTGCAGCGGCGCGACGCGCTTCGCGAGCCTCTCACGGGCATTTGTTGAGCTGCGTCACACCGCGCCCCAATCCGCGCAGCGCAGCATGTGGGCGGGGCCAGACAGCAACACCTCGATGCCGTGATGGCCTGTATCGGACACGAGTTCCGGCCAGTTTCGCTTCTCGACCGGCGCGCGGACTCAGGATTGCCCCTTCAGATCCACCGGTCCCGGAAATGCGCCGCAGGAGCCATCCTCCGGCGGCGCGCCGTCAGGCCATGCCTCAGGCGCCGGGTGCTGCCGCTCCGGCTCAGGGCCGGACTGCCCTGCGGCAAGCCGGGCCGCTTCCTCGAATAATCCGTAGCCGCAACCCTCCAGTTGCCGGTACACCGGCCACGCCAACGGCGCTACAAAACGCTCCAGAAATGTTTTCAACGCCCTCTGTGTCACCTCCACCCGCTCGCCGTCGCGCTGCACGCAAGCATAGGCCAGCTTCAGCTCGAGCCATGCGGCGAAGTCCAGCAGGGCCGGAAGCTGGTCCGGCGCGCAGCCAGCAGGCGGCTCGAATCCGAATGCCTCGTAGAACGCCGACAGTTCGGCCAGCAGGTAACCCGGCTGGATGCCGCCCAGCCAAGCGACGGCGCGCGTGCGCACCGGCCCGGCAGGGCCGAACAGGCGCATCCACAGCTCGGGGCTGGAGCCTCGCAGAGCGGCGCGCGCCAGCTCCGCGTACCGCTCCTCCCGCAGGCACTCGATCAACAGCTCGATTCTCCCCGCCCAGCCGCTGCCGGGATAGGAAAAAACCTGTCCCAGGAGCCGCCAGTGCGCGGCTGCTTCCATGTGATGGACCAACTCGGGAGAAGGAGCTGCCGCGCTGCTCATGACCCTGCCCTCCGCACCAGCGGAATCCACCCCGTGCGCATCTTGCGCGCGCCGGATTCCTGCTTCGAGCCCTGCCAGACAGCGAACGCGACGTGCGTGCGCTGATCGCGCCCCAAGCCTTGCGGCAACGGGCGCCGGATCACGACGGACCAGCGGCTGTTTTGAAACACGCCGCGGCCGCCCGCATCCTGGTTCGGCGCAGGAGACAGCGTTCCCGGTCCCGCCGCCAGCAGAGACTCTACGGGGGACTTTCGGGGACCGGCGCGGCGGTTTCCGCTCGCCATTGCGGGCGAATACAGCCGCTCCATCTCCTGCCGGGCGGCCGAGCCCGGCTCCAGGGGTTTCGCTTCAAAAGGATAGTGGTCGATCGCGGCGTTAGGGTAAAGGTCGCGGATGGAATCGCCGCGGCCGTCAACCCACGCCTGCCAGTCGGCGCGCCAATAGGCGATTTGCACCGCGCGCCCTTCCTGTCCCATCTGCGGCTCCGGCAGATCCGGGCCGCTCTTTTCAGGCAACTGGACGGCACAGGCGTCCACCATGCGCGCCGGACCGGGGGTGTCGTCGGCTGCGTCGTCGGGCCACTCGAGACGGAACGCGATCTCCGCCCCGTTGGTCAGCGCCTGTACGGCCACCTCGGCCGTGGTGGGCGTCAGCACGCGCGGCTCCACGAGGTCTTGCGGCAAAAGCCCGGCCCGGTGCAGCGGAGCGCCGCTCCAGGCGCGGTCATCCGGCCCGGCCGGCAGTTGAGCGGTCTCCACGGCCACAACCTCGTTTGCCAGCTTCGGCCCCCGCGAGCAGGCAGCGGCCGCCAGCAGCAGTCCAGCCAGCCAACCATGTCGTCGTCTCATCGGCTTCACCTCACGGGCAGTTGATGCGCACGAGCTGCGTGCGCGGGTCGCGCGCCGGCCGAACCACGACCGGTTCGCGCAGCGGCACCCGCACGACCTCCGCGCCTTTTTCGTCCGTCCCGATCACCGTTTCCCCCTGCCGGCGGAACCGGCTCACCACCATCTCGGTGGAGCCGAACAGGCATAGCAGGCCGGCCAGGTCTGCGTCGCGCGCCGCCTCGCGGTACGCCTTCACCGCCTGCGCCGCGCCAGGCCCGAACACCTGGCGGTTGAACGATTCCGGCGCGTGAATCGGCGGGATGTAGTAAACGTTCGGTTCCAGGCCGAACTGGGGAAACAGCGGCAGCGCCACCTTGCGAATGTGCACCAGATAGTCGATCGGGTTCTCCGGCCGGGCTTTGTCCGGTGTGGAAATGAAGCCGGCCAGCCGGATCTTTCCGATGCAATTCACAAAACATTGAGGCTGAATTCCTTGTTCGAGTTTCGGGAAACAGGCAATGCATTTTTCGCTGGTTCCGGTCAGCGGGTTGTAGAACACCTTCTTGTACGGGCACCCGCGGACGCATTCCTGGTAGCCTCGGCAGCGGCCTTGGTCCACCAGCACAACGCCGTCCTCCGGGCGCTTGTAGATGGAGCCGCGCGGGCAGGAGGCCAGGCAGGCCGGATAGGTGCAGTGGTTGCAGATGCGGGCCAGGTAGAAGAACCACTGCGCATGCGGCAGCGAGAGATACTCGCCGTGGTCGACCTGGCCCGCGCAATCGTCCTCGCCCGTGTTCGGGTAGGAGTAATCCTCATGCCCGGGCCGCCAGCCCAGCACGCGCTCGCCTGCGGGCGCCGCTTCGAACAGCGTGCGGCCGGCGTAGCGGCCGCCTTCCCACTCCTGCCCGCCGAGCATCTCCAGAAGCTTCACGTCATAGGCCAGCGGGTAGCTGCCGTAGGGCTTGGTCTCGACGTTGTTCCACAGCATGTATTCCTGGCCTTTGCCCGAGGTCCAGGTGGTTTTGCAGGCCAGGGTGCAGGTTTGGCAGGCGATGCACTTGTTGATGTCGAACACGGCGGCGAACTGCCGCTGCGGGCGCGCCTCCGGATACCAGTAAGACATTTCCCGGCCGATTTGCCAGTTGAAGACGCGAGCCATCAGGATTTCCCTCCCTTTTGCCGCACAAATTCTCCCGCCAGAAAGCGCTTCATGGCCTCCGACTCATATCTCGGGCGGATGCCGAGCGCCGCCGGCCGCCACAGGCCTCGACCCTCCGGCCCGCCCGGCTCGGCTTTCGTGATTTTGACGAACGCCTCCCGCGGCGCGCCCGTCGGACAGTGGATGTCCGGTTCGAACCCCTGGCGGATGCCCTGGCCGAACATCGTCTTGTGCACCAGCGAGTCCGTCATCCATGTCGGCTTCAACCACCCGCGCGTGGCCGATTGATGCGAACCGGAGCGGAACATCGCCTGGTAGCCCGTGCGCGGGTTCTTCGCCAGCCCGTCGGGCCGCGACTTCTGCCCTTCCACCGAGCCCGGCGTGGCCGTGTACATGTTGAACCACATGCGCGCCACTCCGCGAGGCGTGCCCGGGTAATAACGCGCCCGGCACAGGAGCCGCGCGAATTCCATGTCCTTTTTGTCTTTCTGCCAGCCGCGGAACGGCCGGTCTTCGGGGTCGGGGTCGATCCAGACGTAATCGCCGTCCTCGATGCCGAGCTCCTTGGCGTCGCTCGGGTTGATGTCCACGTAGCCTTCCGTGACGAACGGCATGCGGCGGTCGTGCCGGTACAGGTCGCCGAAAGGCCCGAACAGCACGGCGATCATGTCGGTGTCGATGGGCGTGGTGTGCGAGCCGTGGCGGTACTTGGGCGTGTGGAAGATGAACTTGAACCCCTGGCTCGCCAGCGGGTGCCGGGTCTTCTTCGCCTCCTGCCAGGACAGCACCACGTTCCGCCCGCATCGCGTCTCGCAACTCAGGTCGTCGCGGCGCACTCCGTAGTCTTCCGGCTGTTCGGGGCGCAGCGCCTCGTGCTTCGGGGCGATGATGATGTTGGGCTCGTAGAAGGTCGAATCCACCGGCTCGCGGTGTACCGGCAGATTCTCGCCGGCGGCGATGAACTCCGCCTCCTCCCGGTAAAACTCCAGCCGCCCGGATTTCGTGTACCACGGCATCGAGTCCGCCACCTGGTCGTAGCCCACCGCCTTGGGCGTCGTGCGGCTGTTGAGCAGCGCCGGAACGCCCTGCTTCGCTTTGGCCTCCAACTCCAGGAAGCGGTAGCCCTTCGTGTTGGTGCTGTGGTCAAGAATCCTTTGCAAGTATGCGTCGGTGCGTCCTTCACGCACAAACTTCCAGTACTGGTTGAAGCGCTGGTCGCCGGTGAGCTCGGCCAGTTTCGACGCCACCAGCGCGTAGACCTCGATGTCGCCGATTGTCTGGAACGAACGTTTCATCGGCGTGCGGGGGAACACCACAAGAAACGGGTTGGTGACCGACGCCGTCATGTCGGGGTGCTTCAACTCGAACCAGGCGTCAACGCCGAAGACTATGTCCGCCCACTCGCAGGAAGCGCTCCACCACCACTCGTTGACCGCAACGAGCTCAATGCGCGGCAGGACGTTGACCACCGTGTTGAAATGCCACTTCACGTTGCCGAGGATCGAATTCGCGTTGGCGAACCACAGGCTCTTGGTCGGCGCCGGGATGTGCGTCTTGCCCGTGAGCAGCTTGTTGCCGACCCGCAGCGGATGATCCTCGTGGTTGTAATAGTGGGCCGACTCGGGCTTCCAGTACTGCCGCACGCGCGCCGGCTTCTCCGGGTCCAGCTCGATGTCGAACGGGTTCTCGTTGATGTATTGCGGCGCGCCGTTGAACAGCGCCACGCGGTAGTTGCCCGCGTACGAGCCCACATTGCCGCCGATCCTGCCGACATTGCCGGTGAGCGCGGCCAGCAGGAAAATGCCGCGATCCTTGTTGTCGCTGTTGAAGAACTGGTTCGGCCCCATGCCGACGGCGAACAGCGTCGTGCCCGGTTCCTTCGCAATGTGCCGGGCCAGTTGCTCGACGGCCGACGCCGGCGCCCAGGTGATCTCTTCCGTCGTCTTCGGATCGAAGTGCGCGGCGTACTCGCGCACCAGATCGAACACCGGACGGCAGCGCACCGTCCGGCCGTTGGCAAGGCGGACTTCGACGCTTCCCTCGAGCAGCGGGTCCTGGACGCTCGAGTTGCGGCCCACATCATCCCGCGTCAGCGCGCGCGGCGCCTGCGCCTTGCGGTCCCACCACACGAAATCGCCCCAGGCGTCGCGCATTCCCTTTGCGACCACAGTCCGGTCCTGTTGGATCGGCGGCGGCTCCTTCTCGTCCTTGCCCAGCACGCGAGTATTTTTCAGCGGAACCGGCGCGGTTCCGAACACATCCTGTGCGCGCAGGCACTGGAGCGTGTCCATGCGCACCAGCACGGGCAGGTCCGTCCACTGGTTCACGTATTGCGCGTCGTAGAGCTTGTCCCGCAGAATGACGTTGGCGAGGCCGAGGGCCAGCGCCGAGGTGGTGCCGGGCCGCACGACGATCACGTCATCGGCCTTGCTGGCGGTGGCCGAGTACTCGCACGCGATGACGACGACCTTCACCCCCTTCAGCCGCGCTTCGGTCAGCCAGTGGGCGTCTGGCATTTTGGTGGTGATCCAGTTCATGCCCCACACAACCGCCGTGCGGCAGTGTTCGACGGCGTTGAGGTCGAACTCCACCGTCTGCTGGCCCGTGACCATCGGGTGGCCGGGCGGCAGGTCCGTGTGCCAGGAGTAATTGTCGAACCCTCTCGCCCCAAGCGCCTTGTCCGGTCCCACGCCGCGGATCCTGGCATCGAGCAGCGCCATGGAATTTGCCAGCCGGTACATGCCAAAGACGCGCGTGATGCCGAGCAGCGGCATTCCGCCGCGAAACTTCAGCGTGCGGACGCCCGCGCCTTCCGTGGCTTCGATCGTCACCGGATCATAATGCTGGGCTTCCAGCCGCTTCTTGCCCTGTTCGCCCGTATAGGTCTCGGCGATGTTCTTCAGCGCGGCCGCGGCAATCTTGGCGGCTTCGTCGTGCGAGATGCGCAGCCACTCGTCCCGGCCCCGGCTGAAGTACTTCCTGGGCGGCAAGCCGTCGCGCTCGCGCGGGAAGCCCGCCTCGTACCACTCTTTGTATCCCTTGCGGATCATGCAGCCATGGACGCGACGGTCGCCATAAAAACGGCGCGTGAGCGCCAGCCCTTTCTGGCACACGCGCGGGTCCCAGCGGTGGCTGGCCTTGTTGCCCGCCAGGTCGGTGGCTTGTCCGTACCCCATCGACGGGCCGATACGCACCACGACGCCGTTGCGCACGTAGGCCTTCAGAATGCAGTTGTGCGTGTCGTTTGGCGCGCACGTGAACGTGTAAATGGAGTCGTGCTTCCACAGATCCCGGTACGCCTTCTCCCAATCCCGGTGCGGGTAGGAAGCCAGCGGGTTCTGGATGGCCTGCAGGCCCCAGGACTCCGCCGTGGATGCCACCAGGCCGCCGAATCCGGCCGCTGTGACCAGGCCGAGAAAATCGCGGCGGGACTTGTCTTGACTCATGACTTGCCTCCTTCGAGGGAACGCAGGAACGCAACAATGGCTTCGACATCGGCTTGCGACAGCGCAGGCCGCACGGGCGCCGGTTCGGCGAAGCCCGCCATCGCCGTGCCGCGGCGGCCGCGGCGGATGGTCTCCACGAGATACGTGTCAGTGGCCGCGGCCAGCAGAACTTTGTTGTTGAGCGCAGGGCCTTCCCCGCCTTTGCCCGAAGGTCCGTGACAACCCGTGCAATACCGTTCGAACAAGGCTCGGCCGCGCGCTGCGACGCCTGCCACCCACCGCGCGGGCCTCGAATCGGGCTGGCGGGTTGTGCCGCCGAGTTCCCTCAAGTAGGCCGCCACCGCGCGGATCTCCTCCGGACGCAGTCCTTCCGGCTTCAGCCAGCCGGGCATGCGGCGTCCGGGGCGGCCGTCCTCGAGCGTGCGCAGGATCAGCTCATCCGGAGCGATGGACAGGAAATCCGGGTGGGCGATGCCCGGAAACGCGGCCAAGCCCGCCAACCTGCGCCCCATGCCGTCCGCTCCGTGGCAGCCGGAGCAGAAGGCCCCGTAAAGCGTCTCGCCATCCGTGGCGAACTCGCGCTCGCCGAAGCGCGCCGCGCGGACCCGGTCCTTCGGCACATACCGCTCCGGCAGTTCGCGCGCGCGCAGCGACAGCGTGAAGAACGTGAGCTGCCGGATGCCTTCTTCAGGCAGTGCGGCAGGCGGCATCTGGGAGCCGGCCACAACGGAAACGGGCGAGCGGAAATGTTCGGCCATCCATGCGCTCACCTGCCTGCCGCCCGGCACGCCGGTGAAATTCAACCGCCCGGGATCTTTCAGGCCCGCGGCGTCCAGTGCCGGCCCGTCGTCCCCGCCCACGCCGTTGACGCGGTGGCAGCCGAGACAGCCCGAGCTCAGAAACACGCTCTTGGCTCGCACGAGCGCGGAGGCCCCCGTGCGCGTGCGCAGAAACATTTCCAGCCGTTTTTGATCTTCCGCGGAGACCGGCGCAAACGACTTCCGCCACGCGCCGCTCTCCGCCTCGGCCTTCTTCACGTGTTTCTCGTGCCACGCCGCGTCGTAGCCGCGGAGACCCGCAAAAGACAGATCCGGCCCCTCCATGCCTCCGCCGTCCGGCCGGATGGTGCCGCCGCGGCCCTCCACGCGATGGCAAGCGTAACAGTCGAGCCGTTCGAAAGCCAGCTCCGCTTCTCGCAGGGGCTTCTCGCCCGGCACGCCCAGCGGGACATGGCACGTCCCGCATCCCGCCCACGACATCTCCCGCGGCAACATCGGCTCCGGCCAGAATGCGACGCGCCCGTGCGCGTCGTCCTTCTCGGTGGCCTGCCCTTGGCCGCCGTGGCAGACGGTGCAGCCGTATTCGGCAGGATCATGAACCACGGGCTTGTGCGGCCGCAGCATTTCCGCCCCGCGCAGCATGGATTCGCCCGGCGCCATGCTCACGTGGCAGCTCACGCAGCGGTCGGCTGCTTTCAGCGCAGGATTCACGATCTGGCGCAATTGAACCGGGATCGGGCCGGACTCACCCCGCGCCTGCTCCTGGATGCGCCGCCACTCGCGGAAGTAGTTTTCCTCGATGGCCGCGGCGGCCAGCAGCCCGAGTCCCAACAGGCTGGAGATCAGCAACAGATACTTGTTCTTCTTCATCTCAGTGCACCGGCCAGTCGGAAGGGGACCAGAAGAACTGCCAGTTCGGACCGCGGAAGTATGTCCCGATCACAGTCAGGACCGCGAACCCGCAGAGAAAACAAGTGAACAGGGCCAGCGCCCCGGCGCGCGTGGAGTTGTAGCGCCGCATGGCCCCGATCGAAAACGCGGCGTAGACTGCCGTCAGGACCGTGCCCGGGTTCAGCACGGTGATGACCAGTTGGTGGATGTTCGGAAACCACTCGCGCAGCCAGCCGAAGCGAATGGCGAACGCCTCGATGAGGATCGCCGCGGAAAACCCGAACACAAGCGAGAACCGCACCAGCGGCCAGCCGCCGGGCCCGCCGAACCAGCGGCCCGTGCCCTCGCTCTCGCGGTCCAGATACGGAATCAGGCCCAGTCCGGCCAGCACGATCGTGGGAATGCCGATGCCTCCCATGAAGGCGCTGAATGAGACCATCTCCTGGAGGCCGAGAAAATACCACGGCGCCTTGGCCGGGTTCTCCGGCACATTGGGATTGGCCAGTTCCTTCAGCGGCGCATCCCAGCAGATGGAAAGCAGCAGGCAGATGCAGATCGTCACCATCAGCACGCCAAGCTCGGCGTAGAACAGGTGCGGCATTGAGGGGACGGTGTTCTCGGGCCCGCGGCCCACCGCCGGAGTGCGTCCGCGCACGATCGCCGCCAGGTGGTAGGTCTTCTGAGGCAGTTCGGCAAATACCGGGTAGGTCTCCTCGTGCCGCTCGCGCGCGAGGATCTCGTCGGCATCGGCCGGGCGCGCCAGGCCGCCGTCCTTGCGCACGCGCCAGAAATGCACGGCCAGCAGCGCGGCCAGAACCAGAGGCAGCAGCATCACATGCAGCAGGTAGAAGCGGATGAGCGCTTCCGCGCCCACCGTGTCCGAGCCGAGCAGAAGCAGCCGTTGCAGTCCGCCTGGGTCGAAATATTCGGTGATGCCCAACGCATCCGTGATCTCGCGAGGCGACTGCGCGATGTTGGTTCCGATGGTGATGGCCCAGTAGGCGAGCTGGTCCCAGGGCAGAAGGTAGCCGGTGAACGACAGTCCCAGCGTTACGACGAGCAGAGCCATGCCGATGAGCCAGTTGAATTCACGCGGCCGGCGGTAGGCGGCCGTGTAAAAGACGCGCGCCATATGCAGGATGACCGCGATGACCATCCCGTTGGCCGCCCAGCGGTGGATGTTCCGGATGAACCGTCCCGTCGGCACGACGAAGTGGATGTCCTTGATCGACTGGTAGGCAGCGTCCGGGTAGGGCTTGTAATAGAACATCAGGAGCACGCCCGTCACGAGCGTGATGAGAAACGCCGCCAGCGTGGCGATGCCGAGCCCCGCCGTCGTGAGCCAGCGCAGGCTCCACCGGTGCGTGCGCACCGAGTGCAGGTGCAGGAAGACGTTGCCGAAGACGAACGTGGAGCGCGAACGGTCCGTGCGCGGGGGGCCGCTGCGGAACGCCGTCTCGAGCATGCGTTTCGGCGCGGCGCGGAGATTCTGGCGAAACTCGCGGAGCGCGTCTTTGGGTTCGGTGGCTGGCATCATGCGGACACCTTCGTTCCTTGGGGGGCCACGGCGCCTTCGTCCACCGTCACCACGCCTCCGCTGACGCTCACTTTGAGCCAGGGCAGCGGCTTCGGCGCCGGTCCCTTGCGCACCTCGCCGTCCGGCGCAAAACGGCTTCCGTGGCAGGGACACTCAAAACCCTCGGCGCCGGGTTTGACGATGCAGCCAAGATGCGTGCACACCAGCGAGATCGCATACACGCCCTCTGGGTCCCGGAACAACGCCACCGCGCGGCCGGGCGGCACGAAGGGCTCGCCCGCGGCCAGCGTCTCCGGCAGCGCCACCTTGAATTTCTTCGACGGCGACGGCAACACGGCCGCTTTCGGCAGCCGCATCATGCCGACTGCCGCGAACAGAAACGACGCGCCCATCGTCCATAGCGCGCCCAGCCCCAGCCAGTCGCGCCGCGGCATGGGTTCGGGATCGAGTCTGGACTGTTTGGCAGTGGCTTGAGTCGTCATTGAGACCTCCATTCGGTGCGGAACGTCACGCGCTCCATCGTGATGGCGTCCACGGGGCAGCGCATTGCGCAGGCGGCGCAGCGGATGCAGCGGTCTTCGTCCTTGAGAATGGCCGAGTCCCCTTCGAGGTCCGCTTCGCCGAGCGCTCCGCTTATGGCCGCTTCCAGTTCCGCCGATGGCAGCAGTTCGGCCAGCGGCACGAGCTTCAGACACTGCGTCGGACAGACGTCGGCGCAGCCGCCGCACAACACGCAGCGCGCGCCGTCGAACACGGGCGTCACGCTGCAGTCCAGGCAGCGCGACGCTTCGCGCACGGCTTCCTCCTCGCTGTAGGCCAGCTCGACCAGCGCACGCGGATCCCGCAGCCGCTCGAATGGGTGCGCCGTGCGCGGCGCCACGCGGCGCAGCGATTCGTAGCCGCGCTCGCGCCGGTAGAAGTGCTCCACCAACGGAACCGTCACCTGTTCGGCCATCAGCTCCCGGCCGGTGAGGAAGCGGTACACAGAGCGCGCCGCCGCTTTGCCGGAAGCCACGGCGTCGATCAGCAGCCGCGTCCCGTGCGCCAGGTCCCCCGCCACGAACACGCCCGGCGCCGAAGTTTGAAGCGTGCGCGGGTCCGCCTTCGGCCAGCCCGGCCGGCCCATTTCGATGTCCGCGCCGCCGGTGGCGAGGAAGTCCACCTTCGGGCTCTGCCCCACGGCCAGCATCACCGTGTCGCACGGCAGCGTGAGCTGCCGCTCCGGGTCAAACACGGGAGCGAAGCGGCGCTGTTCGTCGTACACCCGGAGGCATTTCCGGAAGCGCACGCCTGTGACCCGGCCTTCGCCGTCCCGTTCGATGGCCACGGGGCCCCAGCCGTTGTATCGCTCGATGCCTTCCTCGTCGCCCTCGATGATCTCGATCGTGTCGGCGGGCATCTCTTCCAGGCTTTCGAGCGAAACCAGACGGACCGCAGCCGTGCCAGGCAGCCGGGCCGCCGTGCGCGCCGTGTCGTACGCGATCTGCCGGAGCACGGTGCGCGCCACGTCATAGGCCACGTTGCCTCCGCCGATCACCACCACCTCACGGCCTGCCGGCACGGTCTCGCCCAGCGAAACCGCGCGCAGAAAATCCACGCCGCCGAACACCCCGGGCCCCCACTCGCCCGGCAGTCCCAGCGAGCGGCTCGATTTGGCGCCGACGGCGAGGATCACCGCCGCATGCTCCCTGCGGACCTGCTCGAAGGAGATGTCCCGCCCCACGGTTACCCCGCACCGGATCTCCACGCCCAGCGCGCGGATCACCTCCACTTCCCGCGCAATCACCTCCCGCGGCAATCGGTACGCCGGAACCCCTACCGCCAGCATGCCCGCCGCCACCGGCTCGGTTTCGAACACCACCGGGCGGCAGCCCAGCAGCGCCAGGTCGTGCGCCGCCGACAGGCCGGCCGGGCCCGCCCCGATAATCGCCACTCTTTCTCCGTTTGCAGGGCGCACTCGCCCCGACATGGCCGCGCGGATCAGGGCGGCCATCTCCTCGGCCTCAGCCGCCACCGGCGGCAGGAAATTGCGCACCTCGCGCAACACCACCTCGGCGCCGCGCGCCTCCGGACCGTATTGTTCGCAAACAAAACGCTTCAGCGCGCGGATCGCCACCGGACGGTCCGTGCCGAGAAACGCCCCGTCGTCGTCGACGCGCGGCACTTTCCCTCTCCGGCAGGCTGACTCGCAGGGCGCTCCACAGACGCGCCCGCAGATCGAGGCGAAGGGGTTGGGACCCCGGGCGATGAGATAGGCCTCGTGAAAGCGGCCCTCCGCGATGGCCCGCACGTAGCCGCGCGCATCGGTGTGCACCGGACACGCCACCTGGCAGGAGATCAGCCCTTTGTGGTAGCCCTCGGCGGGCACTTCAACCTGAAGCGGAGTCACTGCACTGGTCTTGAGGATGCCTTGCTCCGGCACCCGTTCCTGCATCCCGATACCGCCACGCCCTGCATGAGGCAAGGAATGGCCCCCTTGCGGCGCGCCTCTGTCTCCGGCTTCTCCAGCAGGCGCAGGAGCGTCCAGCGGGCCAGCACTTTCTCGATGGCCGCGTGGAGCTCCAGCGCCGCCGTGTGGAAGCTGCAAACTTGCGTCTGCTCCCGGCCGGAGCGGCAATAATCGCCGACGATGGCGCCCTGGCAGGCTTCCACCACTTCGAGCAGCGTCACTTCCCGGGGGTGGCGCGCCAGGCGCACGCCCCCGTGGACGCCCCGCGCGACGCCGACAATCCCCGCCCTCGCCAAATGGCGCAGCACTTTGGCCAGATAGGTGGGCGACTCGCCCAGCTCCGCCGCCAGGCGGCGCGGGCTCCACCAGCCGCCGTCAGTCTGCTGCGCCAGAAACAGCAGGGCGCGGATCGCGGAGATGGAAGTCTTGCCGAGCATCGCAAATCTCTGACAATGCGGATAGCATATATCCGCTTTTATCTCATGTCAAGCCCCCTCGCGGCTCCCCGTCCTTCCAGGCGCCCGTTGCAGCCCGGCGAGGCGCCGCTCGAGTCCGGCGAACGCCGCCCGCGCCTCCGCCGCGCCGTCCCAAGCGTCGGCTTCCGCTTTCAGCAGCGATCCCGCCTCATGGAAGCGGCGCGCCGTGTCGCCTTCGGAAGTGGATTTCAGCGGCTTCCATTCAGGACCCCGCGCGGCTCTGACTGCGTCCAGGTGCGTCTGCACAAGGCGCTGGTCGCCGCCGCGAAACGCGAGCCACGCCAGACCGAAATGCGCGGCGTCCGAGCGCGGATTGGCGATCGCAACGCGCTCCAGATGGCGGCGGGCCTGTTCATGACGCCCGAGCAGCAGTTCGATTTCACCCAGCAGCAGCAGGGCCCCGGTCTCTTCGGGATTGATGGCGTGCGCGCGTTCGGCATCGCGCAGAGCTTCCATCATCGCCTCGCGGCTGCGCGCCTCTTCCGCGCGCAGATAGGCGCTGCGGCTGAAGGCGCGCAGGCTCATCGGGTTCTGCCGGGCGAGGATCGAGAGTTCGCGCAGGGCCGAACCGGTGTCGCCCGAAGCCGCCAGCGCGCTCGCCAGGTAATACCGCGCGTCTTCATGCAAGGGGTCGAGGGCCAGCGCCTCGCGGAACTTCGCAGCGGCGGCGGCCGCGTCGCGCGACTGCTTCCACAGCCGCATGCCCTCCTGGTGCGCTTCCCAGAAGCGCAGTTTACGCTCTTTGCCCTCCACGGCGGCCTTCATCAATCGAGGCATGCCGCCGGGCTCCAGTTGCCACCAGGCCTGGGCGCCCACAGTGCCGTATTCTTCCGTGCGGCCGTCAGGCCACCGGACCGCGAGCCGGCCGGCATATTCTGCCGTGCCGAGCCCGATGTGCATCGTGCGCGTGCTCTGCGACAAGTACGATGCGCTGGAAACCGTGCGGCGAAGCGGAGTTTTGCCGATCCATGCCGTGACTACGGCGCCATCGGCCCCGGTCCAGGGACGATCTTTCGGCCCCCGCAGCCGCAGATGAACCGCGCGGCCCTGCCGGGTGTCGTTTCTCAGCAGCCGCAGGCCGCCATCCAGGTCGGCGATTGCCACGTCGAGATCGCCATCGCTGTCAAAATCGCTCACCGCGAGGCCGCGGCTCACGCGAGGCGCCGCGAAGGGCAGCGACGGATCGGCCAAGTGGCGGAACGATTCGCCGCGCACGTTGCGGAAAAGAAACGACGGCATCGCTGCCAGGCGCCGCGGAGCCGTCTCCGTCTCGAAAGTGCTGCCTGCAGCCACAGCGAGATCCAGCCAGCCGTCGCTGTCGAAGTCCGCAAACTCGGCTCCCCAGCCGATCGAGCGCAGCGTCGGTTGCCCGATGCCGCGCATCTCCGCCACGTCGGTGAAGTGGAGTCCCGAGGCGGCGTCTTTCAGCATCTTTTGCTGCGCCAGGAGCGACTCGTACAGGGCGAACTGCTGCGCAATCCAGTGGCTGATGAACAGATCATCGTCGCCGTCGCGGTCGAAGTCGCCGGCTGCAAGTCCCATCGAACCGCGGTACTCATTCACCCACGCCTTCGGCCCGGCGTTTTCGAACCGTCCTCCGAAATTGAGGAACAGACGGCTTTCGCTGATGTCGTTGGCCACGTAGAGGTCCGGCCAACCGTTCTGGTCGAAGTCGTGCCAGAGCGCGCTCAGGCTGCGGCCGGAGGGGTCGTCGACGCCAAGCTCGCGCGCCATTTCCGCAAAACCTCGCCCGCCGAGGTTCCGGAACAGAAGGTTGCGTTCGGCCTCGTAAGACGAGGGGTTCAACGTGTAGGGCACCGCCTGGCCGAACTGACGGCTCACACGCGCGCGGTCGGCCTCCTCGAAGCGGTAGCGCACATAGCCGCAGAGATAGAGGTCCGGCCAGCCGTCGCGGTCGAAATCGCCCCAGGAGACTCCCGTCCAGAAACCTTTTGGCGAGGGCAGCAGCCGCGAGATTTCGAACCGCCCCTCGCGGTTTCGCAGCAGCAGGAGACGGTCATAGCCGGTAATCGCCACGTCGAGCCAGCCGTCGTTGTCGAAGTCCGCCCAGGCCGCACCCATGCCGCGGATACGCAGGGAGGGGAAGCCATTGTAACGGCGAAAGCGGCCGTTGCCGAGGTTCTCGAACAGCAGGGTCTCGGCAAGCTGGTCCTCGCGCGCTGTCAGGGGGCCGCCCGCGCTTACAAAGAGCAGATCGTCGTCGCCGTCGTTGTCGAAATCCGCCCAGGCGACGCCGCCGCCCATGTCCTCAGGTAGCTGAGAGGTGCGCTGGCCGGCAAAGCTCCGGGCTTCCGACAGCCCGGCCTCTGCGGTGACGTCGAGAAAGCGCATCTCCCCCGGCCCCTTGTCCACGGTGCTGTCAAGCGTTCGCGTGATTCCCTCCACCTCCTCGCCCGGCGCGTATTCCGAGCCCTCGCCGGAGCGCAACAACAGCCATACGGCTGTGGCGCCGCATGTCAACACGAGAAGAGCAAACAGGGCGGTCAGCGCCCGCCGCATTCTGCGGCTCAGGCGCGGCGCGCGCGCCGGCGGCGTCTCTGTCGCCGTGCCCATCAGAACACCTCGATGGCCTGCTCGCTGCGGGCGATTTCCACAACGGGCGCGGTGCGTTGCGAGCGGCCGCCCGAAACGTAGTTCAGCAGGAACTGATCGATCTTTCGGTACATGAGCCGCGCCGTCACGGTGATGCGCCCACGCGCAGCGGAGGCGGGCGCGCGGAACTCATGTTCGGCGCTGGTTTCGTTTCGCCGCTGCTGCGGTCGTGCGCTACCCGAGGGGCAGACCCATGCGTAATCGACGAAATCGGAATAGCCGGGGAAGAGGCTGCGGCGGTACCGCACCCCCACCATCTCCCACAGATTGTGCCGGTCAATCAGATTGCCGTGCTGGTCCACGGGTTCTGCCTTGAACAGGAAAGTCCCGGGTTCGATAAAGTGCTCTTCGTTCACACGGCCCGATTCATACACGAGCCGCCCGGCTTCGTCGCGCGCGGTGATGTGGACCCACGATTGGATCATGTCCAGAGGGCCTGTCGGAAAATCGTGGCCTACTTTGTTTGAGGTCAGCGTCACGCGCACCCGCACCGGCTCGCCGGGCCGGACCCGGTCCGGCGCTTCCATGGCAATCCGGACGACCTTGCCGCTGGCCCATTTGTCCTCGATTTCGGGGATCCGGATTTGGCCGCGCAGCCACTGTTCGGTCAGATGCTTGTGCCGCTCCCAGCCCGGCAGATGGAGGACCTCCGGCATGAAGTTGTTGGCCGCCAGGAAGCGGTGGCTGCGGTGCTTGCCGTCCCGCGGGCTGCGGTTGTAATCGGCGCTGTCGCCGGCGGCGGGGTCGCGGGAATCCACCAGCGGCATGTGGCACTCGCGGCACTCGACCGTGCGCCGCGCGTCGCCCTTGACGTTCCAGTGGCTCGCGGCCCAGTTGTCGTACTGGTTTTGCAGCTGCACCCAGCCGACGCGGTTCACCTCCTGATCGATGAACTGCTTGTGGCAGGCCGCGCAATATTCCGGTGTTTTGAACATGCGCTTGCTCAGGCGATTGTGTTCCGCCGGATAGGCGCGGATCAGAAAGTCTCGCGCGATCCGGCCTGCGCCCGCCGCCTCCCACTGCCAGAGATACTCACGCGGCTGCGACATCGTGTAGTTGGCGTTGCCGCGGATGTCGGTTTCGCGGATCGCATGGCAGGCGAGGCACGAGACGCCTTCCTGGTAGCCGGCCAGCCCCGTGAGGTTCTCGACAAAGATGTTCTTGGTTCCGCTGAACAGCGAGATCGGGTCATGGCAACCGCCGCAATAGCGCGTCGATTCCGGGCCGTTCTGCTGCGCCATCACGTTCTGGATCGCCTGGAACACCGTGTCCATCGCCGCGTAGCGGTGGGCGCTGGGACGCCACTCGGCTACGATCTGCTCGTGACAGCCCGCAGTGCCGCAGGTCTCCGAACCGGCCAGAGATTGCGGGTCGATCGCCCGCCCCGTCGCAGTGCGCGCCAGGCTGGGCGCGAACGGGCGGTCTTTGCCGTACACGAAGCGATAGTTCTCCGGCAGGCGGTTGTTCAGCTTTCTCCCGGAGTAGATGCCGCTCGACAGGGCCGGAAGCGAAACGAACAGCACACAGAGACCGGCCGCCCAGGCAAGCCCTCGCCAGGCTTCCCCGGACAATCCCACCTTGCGGCTGCGCAGGAACGCCAGCGCGACGTGCGCCGCGCCGGCCCCCATCAGGCCGAAGGTGGAGATCAGATGCGCGTCGCGCCACGCGGGACTCGTGCGAATGTCGAACAGCGCCTGCGCCGTCACTACGAGGCCGCTGGCCAGGCATACTGCAAGAAAGGCCGCCATGGCATATCCGAGCACCACCACGTCGGATACCGCCTGCTTGCGGTAAGTCCGCCAGTGGCGGATGGTGTAGCTTGCCATCACCCAAAGGAGGGCAGCGCCGCCCGCCGTGTGCAACAGCACATTCCACTGGTTGGCCGGATGGAACGGGAGGAACCGGATCGAGAGCCCCGAGAGCGCAAGCGCTGCCAGTGCGCCCTGCACCAGTACCGCCTGCAAAGAGGTCCAGTCCGCCCGGAGACCGGGCCGGGCCTCAAGCTGGACGCGATTCATGCGGAGCTCCTTTTCGTCGAAAAATGCCGCTCATTAGAGAACGAAGCTTATACAGGTAATACGATCTGGTTAGCTGATTTATGTGGACAACTCATCGACTGAACAAGGTCTGGCGGGCCAACCCGGCGCTCCTCAGCCCCTCTCCGGCGCAGCAACCAGGCTTCCCAACAATCCTCTGACAGAGATATCGGTATCAGAAAATCCGCTGTACGTCAAGAGAAAAGGCGAATGCCTTTTACCGACGCAGCGAGAATTTCTGCGGCCTGATATCCCCGGGGGCCGCCGCATTCAATCGCCGCGCTCCAGGGCGATCGCCCGCGGGAACAGGATGTTGTTCTCGAGATGGATATGCACATGCAGGTCCTGTTCCAGCTCTTCCAGCCCGCGCCAGAGCGCCCTCGCCGTCTCGCAGGCCCATTCCGGCAGCGTGTATCCTGCCGTCAGTTCGCGCAGGCGGGCCAGCGCGCCGCCGGCGCTTTCGTGCTCGCGCTCCATCACGCGGATCGGGTTGGCGATTGTACCGAACGGCACTGGCGGCAGCGGCAGTCCCTGCGATGCCGCCCTGCCATAGCGCTCGATGAACGGGAACAGGATGACTTCCTCCTTGTGCATATGCTCCTCGAGCTCCGCGCGCATGGCGCCGAACACTTCAGACATTGCTTCGAGGCGGGCCGGGTCCTTCGCCCCGTGCACCTCGAGAACCTTTGCCAAGCGGGCGGACAGCGCCGGCAAGTTCAGCTTCAGGTACTCGTGATGGGTCTGGACGATGAAGTCAGCCAGCTCGTCCAGCGGCGCCGTCCGCCAATCCCGGCAGGCTGGCGCACTGGTTTGCGCCCGCTCGATCTCGTCCAGCAGCGCCGCCGCATCCAGCCCCTTCTCGCGCGCCGCGTCCTCAAGGGGCCGGGCGCCGGCACAACAGTAGTCCAAGCCACGCTGCTCGAGAATTCGCACCGCGGCGGTGGAAGCAGCCGCCAGTTCCGCCAGCGGTGTGGATGGGCTCCACGTCATCGAAACTCCTTTCCGACTTACGCTAACCGGGGAGCCCGCGCCCGGGCTGTGACAAAAGTCACAACAGCCGCCGGGCGCCAAAGCTCCCAGGCAACTTCACCGGCCGTGCCATTCCGCGTTCAGGCGCGTGTAGGCGGCCCACTTCTCCGGCAGCTCGTCCGCCGGAAAGATGGCCGAGACCGGGCACACCGGTACGCAGGCGCCGCAGTCGATGCACTCCACAGGGTCGATGTAGAGCTGGGCGGCGGACTCGAAGGCGGGCTCGTCCTTCCTCGGATGGATGCAATCCACGGGACAGGCGTCGACACAGGCGGTGTCCTTTACGCCAATGCAGGGTTCGGCGATGACATAAGCCATGACGGGTTCTCCATGCCCTTTAAGATATACTGTAGATCTATCTTATAGCCTGCGCCGAACGAAAAGCAATATCTGTGATACGCTTTTGCCATGCGGCTCACCGTCCAGTCCGATTACGCCTTGCGGACCCTGATGTACCTGGCAGCCACCGCGCCCCGCCGCGCGACCATCCGTGAAATCGCCGCCGCCTACGGCATCAGCCGCGCCCATCTCATGGTGCTCGTACACCGGCTGGGCGAGTCCGGTTTCCTGCTCAACGAACGCGGCCGCGGGGGCGGAATCCGGCTGGCCCGGCCCGCGGCGCGCATCGGTGTCGGCGAAGTCCTGCGCGCTGTCGAACCGGCTTTCGAGCCTGCCGAGTGTTTCGATGCGCGCCATAACCAGTGCCGCATTACGCCCCGTTGCCGCCTGAAGCGCGTGTTCGCGGAAGCCCTCAACGCCTGGTTCGCCGTGCTGGACGGCTACACGTTGGCCGACCTGGTCAGGCGCCGGCGGACCGAGTTTGTGAAGCTGCGGGAGGGCGGTCGCTGAGCAAGGCGCCGGGGCGGGGCTGGCGGCAGATGCTGCCGCGCGAGCAAGGCGGGCGGGGCCTGTTGCTGCAGCCCTTCGTGGCGGGCGCGGTTCTCGGCCGCCTGCTTCCGAAGGTGTTCGTGCCGGCAGCGCTCCTGTTGTTGGCAGGATTTGCCATCCGTGCTCCGCTGCCCGCGCTGGCCCGAAGCTCGCGTTCCCAGGGGACCGGCGCCAGCAAATTCCGTCCGGCGTTGGCGTGGATCTTCGCAGAAGCCGTAGTGATTATTCCTTGCCTGTGGTTTCTTCGCGGCCGGCTTTCGCCCGCATGGCTCGGCGGCGTGATGGCGGCCGGCCCGGCCTTCACGCTGCCCGCCGTCTGGATCGGCCTGAACAACCGGCAGCGCTCGTGCGTGTTTCAGACCGCCTCCCCCGCCCCCTGCTAATCCGCGCCTTGCAGCCGCAGCCAGCGGCCACCGTGGCGGTACAGGATCACGGAGGCCTTTCCCAGGAAGTGCGATTCGATGCCCTCGTGATCGAGCGGCGGCAGGCGAGGGCCGTGATATTCCCTGTTGTACCGGCGGATGACGGCTTCGTCCGCGGCCGTAATCGCCCAGGAAAACCCTGCTGCTTTGTCGCTCAGAATTTGCATGCAATGGCTTTCCAATCCGCCGAGAAGCGTCTCCGGATTTGTATCCGAATCATCCCGAAAGGCCAGCAGCCTGACTGTCCCGCGGGCGGAGCAAATCACAGCCCACCCTTCGCGCTGCGCGTCGTAAAACCGGCCCCGGATCAGATTCCGCCAGCCCTGCCTGCCGGGCGATTCGAACGCTTGCGGAACCGCGCAGCCCATCCGCTTCAACGTCCCGGCCACGGCGGGAGGCAACTCCGGGAACGCTTCCACCGGGCGCCGCCTGATCTGGCGGCGGCCGGCATTCAGCCAAGCCTGCCATTCCGGGAACGACATCGCGGAAGCGGGCAGCTCTTCGTCCTGGATTTGGCCAGCCCGGCCAAACACATCTTCCTCGCGCAAATGCGGCAGGATCTCCTGCGCCCGCAAGAAACACCGCCGGGCTTCTTTGCGGAACCGGCCGCGCCGCTCCGCGTCCTCTTCCTTCTCGGCGAGTTGATGAAAACGGCGCGCCGCGCGGCGCTGCATCTCGGGGTTCAGCGACTCCTCCAGCAGCTTCCGCGCCTCTGCCGCTGCCTCGCCCGGACCCGTAATCTGGCGCACGCACCACCGGGCGAGCGCCTCTGCCGCCGGGCCATAGTCCGGCTGCGCCTCCAGCGAGGCTTGCAGAAACTCCGGCATCCGCCGCTCGTCATGGCGCTCACACCAGCCTGCGGCGCGCCACGCCACCCGCGGATCATCCGGATTGGCACGCACCGCTCGCCGCCAGGCCGCAAGAATTTCCTCCGTGCGCCCAGGGCCGAGTTCCCCGGGGGCAAACCACGCGGGCGGCCAGTCCAGAAATTCCGATGCCGGCTGGTTTTCGATGAACCAGAGCAGGTGCCCGGCCCGCTCGGCAACCGCATGCGCGCCGCCCTGATGCCACAGCCACGCCGCCAACAACGCCCGGCGGTTTGCATCCGCGGCGCCGGACTCCAGTTCCCGGCGAATCTGCTCCGCGGAGGCGGGCGGCAGGGTTTTCGCCTCTTCGAGCAACGCTTCGCGAAAGGGCAGGGCAGGGCGTTCCGGCCTGGCTTTCCCGGGAGGGCGCACCGGGGCGGCCGGCTCGGGCGTGCGGCCGACCCACAGCAACCAGCCGCCCGCCAGAAGCGCGAAAAGGGCCAGAGGCAGGGAACGCCTCATGGTTCAAGAATACACGCCAAATTCGCGGTTGCATTCCGCAGCTCGCAGCAAATCGTTGTGGCAAGGCCCGCATCCGGCGAGCCGCCTGGCCCGGTCGCTTGCGGCGGCGGCCTTGCCGCTCTTTCCGGGGGAAGCAGGAATGGCCGGGGTCAGGCCGCCGGCACCGGCGTCAACCATCCGAAGCGGTCTTCCACCCGGCCTTCGACGATGTCGAAAAACGCCTTCTGCAACTGCTCCGTGACGGGCCCCCTCGTGCCGCCGCCCACAGGGATCCGGTCCACGCTCCGCACCGGCGTCACTTCCGCCGCCGTGCCGGTGAAGAAGATCTCGTCGGCGATATAGAGCATCTCGCGCGGAATGTTCATCTCCACCACGGGGATGCCCGCTTCCTGCGCCAGCCGCAGCACGCTGTCCCGCGTGATGCCGGGCAGCACGCTCGCCGCCAGCGGCGGCGTGTGGATTTTGCCGTCGCGGATCACGAAAATGTTCTCCCCCGACCCCTCGCTCACATAGCCGTCGCGGTCCAGCGCGATGCCCTCGGCGTAGCCGTCCAGATCCGCCTGCATGCGGATCAACTGCGAGTTCAGATAATTGCCGCCCGCCTTGGCCAGCGCCGGCAGCGTGTTCGGCGCCATCCGGTTCCACGACGACACGCACACGTCCACCCCCTGCGTCATCGCCTCTTCGCCCAGATACTTGCCCCACTCCCAGCACGCCAGGAACACATCCGTCGGGTTGCCCTTCGGCATGACGCCCATCGTTCCGTAGCCCCGCAGCACGATCGGCCGGATGTAGCAGGAGCGCAGACGGTTCACCCGCACCAGCTCCACCTGCGCCTCCATCAGTTGCTCCAGAGAGTACCCGATTGGCATTCGGTAAATTTTGGCCGAATCCAGCAGCCGCCTCGTGTGCTCCCTCAGCCGGAAAATCGCCGGCCCCCGCTGCGTGTCGTAGCACCGGACGCCTTCGAAAACCGAGCTGCCATAGCTCACCACATGGCTGAGGACATGGATCCGCGCGTCGTCCCAGGCAATGAAGCGTCCGTTGTGCCAGATCTTTTCTGTAGGCGTCATACTGTCCATTATGCCAGCATGATAGGAGAGGGCCATGAAGAACCGACGCTGCTTCCTTGTTCTGGCGCTGCTGGCTTTGATCGCCGCGCCCGCCGCTCTTGCGCAAGCCAAGAAGCGCAATCTGCCTCGCCCCGGCTGGAACCTCTTCAGCAAGGAGCAGGACATCGAAATCGGCCGCGAGTTCGCCAAGCAGGTGGAACAGCAGTTCGTTGTGGTCCAGAACCGGGAACTCACCGAGTACGTCAACCGCATTGGCAACCGCCTGGTCGAAAGAGGCGGACTGGAAAAATACCCGTACTTCTTCAAGGTGGTCCAGGAGGATTCGATCAACGCATTCGCCCTGCCCGGGGGCCCGATGTATGTGCACACCGGCCTGCTCAGCGCCGTGGAAAATGAAGCGCAACTGGCCGGCGTGCTCGCCCACGAGCTGTCCCATGTGGTGCTCCGCCACGGCACCAACCAGGCATCCAAGGCGCAGTTTGCGCAGCTTGGCGCGCTGCTGGCGGGCGCGGTGATCGGAGGCGGCTCGCTCACCGGGCAGCTCGCGCAGCTCGGCATCGGCCTCGGCGCCAACTCGGTCCTGCTGAAATACTCGCGCAACGCCGAAAGCGACGCCGACCTGCTCGGCGCCTACACCATGGCCAAGGCCGGCTACAACCCCGTCGAGATGGCGCGCTTCTTTGAGCGCCTCCAGGCCGAGCGCAAAGGCAAGACGCCGAAACTCGTCGAGATCTTCACCGCGTCGCATCCCGACCCCGGCAACCGCGTCAAAGCCATCGAAGCCCAGCTCCCCTATATGCCCCGCGGCTCCTACGACGCCCGCGAAGGCGACCTGAAGCGCATGCAGGAGATCATCGGGAAACTGCCGAAGGCCGCCAAGCCCGCGCAGCCAGGGCAGGGAACTGCGGCGCCGGCGCAACTGCCCAATGCGCCGAAGCCGGAGCGCGTGCCGGTCTCCTCGCGCATGCAATCCTGGCGGGGCGACGGCTTCCGCATCGAATACCCGGACAACTGGCGCGCCGAACGCGCCGACGGCGGCCTCAACATCACGCCGCGCGAGGGCGTCGTGCAGGGCTTCATCGGCTACGGCGTGCTCGTCCGCCGCGCCAAGATCAACAACCGCATGGTCAGCCTCGAGCGCGACACCCAGACGCTGATCGATGAAATGGCCAAGCGCGAATCCAACCTCCGCACGGTCGAGCAGCCCCAGCGCATCACCGTTGGCGGCCGCCGCGCCCTCGTCACCAAATTGTCCAACGACTCGCCGTATGCCGGCGTCCGCGAAATCGACGTCCTGATTACCGTCGATCTCGAGACGGATCTTTTCTACATCATCTGCGTCGCCCCGCTGCCCGATTACCCGTCTTTCGAGCCGGTTTACCAACAAATGATCCGCAGCATTTCGTTCGAGTGAAACTCTGGTTCCACTCCTCCCATTCACCCAATCGGCATCCCGGCCCGTGCAGCCCGCCCCTGCAATCTCGGCCTGAGAACCGCATTTCCTCACCTTCCGTAAAGAGGGTGGCCCCCGGCCAAGGCAGGGGGGAAACCAGCGAATGAAAGGCGCGGAGAAAACCGATTTCCCCTCGCGCTCGCGCGAGGGCCCCAACGCGCTCCATGCGCAAACAGGGCCGCCGGGCGAATGATTTCCCCTCGCGCTCGCGCGAGGGCCCCAACTGTGCTCCGCACGCGGCCACTCCCAAACACGATTCGCGCTTGGCCCAGCCCCGAGAGAATGCAGGGAAACAGTGGATGAATCGAATTGCCGCCAGAGGGTAGCCCCCGGCCAAGGCCGGGGGGAAACCAGCGAATGAAAGGCGCGGAGAAAACCGATTTCCCCTCGCGCTCGCGCGAGGGCCCCAACTGTGCTCCGCACGCGGCCACTCCCAAACACGATTCGCGCTTGGCCCAGCCCCGAGAGAATGCAGGGAAACAGTGGATGAATCGAATTGCCGCCAGAGGGTAGCCCCCGGCCAAGGCCGGGGGAAAATCCGGATGATAAAAGGCGCGAGGAGAAGCGGAACCCGTTCCGCTGCCTCAAGACACCTTGCCTCCCCTCGCGCTCGCGCCAGGGGAAACCTGCTCTGGAAGGGAAAACCCGCAGGCACGGCGAGGGCAGGGCAAGGGTGGTGCGTTCGGGGAGGTCGAGCGGGCTGGGCAGGAGCGGGGAGCCGGGTTCGGCCCGGGCCTAGCGGTCCTCGCGCCCACTCTTCGGTTCCTGAATGTGGTAGAGTGCAAAGCCATGCGATGGCTCATTCGGATCCTCCTCTTGATCTTCGTTCTCGGAGCGGCCGGCGCGCCGGCGCAGACGAAAAAGGGCGCCAAGGCGCCGGCGGTCCAGTTGGTGGACCTGAACACGGCGACGCCGGAACAATTGAAGGCTTTGCCCGGCATCGGGGAAGCGTACTCAGCGAAGATCGTGCAGGGGCGGCCCTATCAGCGGAAAGATGAACTGGTGCAGAGGGGAATCTTGCCGCAGGCGGTCTACGAAAAGATCAAAGACCGGGTGGTTGCAAGACAGAAATAGCTTACGGGCGCTCGCGCTGCATGGGGGCGCGCACGGTTCAGGACGGCGACAGCCGCGCCTCACGATCGGCGCCGGACACGGGTTTTGGCGGAGTAGTCCCAGTCAACTGGAGTCCGTTCCTGCGAGGGGTCAATCGCCTGAGCGCCTGGCGGAAACAGTTGATTGCGGACTGGAATCGAGGGCAGCTTCCTGCTCGCGCTTTTTCCCGGGAATTACCGTAGTTCAACCTCGACTTTTGGGTCCGAGCCGCTGATGATCGGGACTTTGACGGTCTCGCCGCCACGGTGTTTGCGCCAGCCTTGCAGCCATGCCTGCATCCTGGCCGGGAGTTCCCGCCGCCTTCCGCCGGAGGCGCATGTGCCGGAATTCCGCCCTGTGGTTCCCTATCCCCCGGGTTTCCACCCGGCCTCTCGGGTTTTTCGGATGTCCGAATCGGCCGGGATGGGCCACGCAACGGCTCGTTCCTCCGGCCAACGGCTGCTCCGCTCAGGGTTCTGACAACTCAGGTTGCGGTTGTGAGGGCAGGGAGGTGGATGCCGAAGGCAAACCTGTCCAACGCAACCCTCACGCCCGGGCACGGGGGGCGTTTGGGATGTGGCGAGGGTTGGGGAGGCGCGGGGAGCCGGGCTCGGCTCGCGCCTCTCGGCGCTCGCGGTCGCTTCCGGCGCGTGGGGACAGACACCTCCGTCCACGGGTGGACTGATCGAGAAGGGTTGCGGCGGGAGTGGGGCGGGACGGAGGTGTCAGTCCCCGTCGCAGCGCGCGCGCAGGGGGAAAACGCAAACACAGCGGGGGCATGGATGGGGCCCTCGCGCGAGCGCGAGGGGAAATCCGCAAGCAAACGCAGGGGCCCTCGCGCGAGCGGGAGGGGAACATGGCAATTGAGAAGGGAATGGTGCGAGGGCGAGGGGAGCGAGGCCATTGCGAGGGGAGGCCGGCGGCGAAGACTGCTGGCTGAGGTTGGCCGGGGTGGTGGTTTTCGGCCAGCGCGCCAAGGGCGGGGAGGGCAGGGAAGTGTCACATTCTGAATGCGATCTTGTTTGGGCAGAAAAATGCAAGACAGGGGGTGGACGGCGTCCTTCCGGGGGGCGCCGGCCGGGAGGTGACGCCATGACGCGCAAGAACCTGCTGATGACGGTGGCGGCGAGCTTGGTGCTTGCGGCCATTCCTGCGGGGGCGCAGAGCGAGGAGCCGGGCAAAGGCGTGGCCCGGATCAGCCTGATTCAGGGCGACGTTTCGGTGCGGCGCGGGGACTCGGGCGACTGGGTGGCGGCGGCGATCAACGCGCCGCTGCTGGCCGAGGACCGGGTGCTGACGGGCGCGGCGTCGCGGACGGAGGTGCAGTTCGATTTTTACCACCGAATCCGGCTGGCGGCGAACAGCGAGATCCGGCTGACGCAGCTCGAATACCGGCTGTACCAGATCCAGGTGGTGCGCGGCATGGTGACATTCAGCGCGCTGAAGGGCGGGGATGCTCAGGTGGAGATCAACACGCCGGCGGCGGCGCTGCGGCCGGTGGCGTGGGGCGAGTACCGGGTGACGGTGTTTGACGACGACGCCGAACTGACGGTGCGGCGGGGCGAGGCGGAGGTGTTCACGCCGTCGGGAACCGAGCGGCTGCGCCCCGGGCGCACGATGATGGTGCGGCTGACGACGGACAACCGGGCCGAGTTCCGGTATATGGCTGAGATTCCGAGGGATGCGTGGGATGAGTTCAACCGGAACCGCGACCGCGAGCTGAGCCGCGCGGGCGAGGTGTATCAATATGTGAGCCGGGACATCTACGGGGCGGAGGACCTGTACGGGCACGGCAACTGGGTGTATGTGGCGCCATACGGGTATTGCTGGCGGCCGATGGTGGCCGTGGGTTGGGCCCCGTACCGGTTCGGGCGGTGGGTGTGGCTGGACTGGTATGGGTGGACCTGGGTGAGTTACGACCCGTGGGGCTGGGCGCCGTATCATTACGGCCGGTGGTTCTGGTGGAACGATGCGTGGCTGTGGTATCCGGGCGCAGTGGTCGGGGTGCGGCATTGGTGGAGCCCGGCGCTGGTGGGGTGGTTCGGGTGGTCGAGCTGGGGCGGGTTCACGGCCGGGGTGGGCTTCGGCTGGGGCGCAGTGGGGTGGGTGCCGCTGGCGCCGTTTGAGCCGCTGTATCCGTGGTGGGGCCGCCGGTTCGCTGGCTACCGGAGCGTGAACTACATCCAGCAGAACACGACGATTATCAACAACACGAACATCACCAACATCTACCGCAACGCACGAGTGCGGGAGGGGGTGACGGTGGTGCGGGGCGACGACTTCGTGCGCGGCCAGGCGGGGCGTCCGCTGCGGCTGGGCGGGGAGGAGTTGCAACGGGCCAGCGTGGCCCGCGGGGCCGTGCCGTTCGCGCCCGCGCGCGAGAGCTTGCGGCTGGCGGACCGCGAGCCGGTGGTGCGGCAGGCTTCGGTGGATTCCGGGCGGGCGGAACGGTTCTACAGCCGGAGGCCGGTTGAGCGGGCCGAGAGGATCCCGTTCGATGAACAGAGGCGGACGTTCGAGCAGTTGACGGCCCGCACAGGCGGAGCGGAAGGACGGCGGGAGGCGGTGGCCGAACGCAGCGGCGCGGACCGCGGCGTTGCGGGCGGGCTTCGAGAAACCGATCGCCGGATGGACCGTACGTCTGCGGGAGAAGACCGCGGCTGGCGGCGCGCCGGCGAGGCGGCGGCGCGGCCGGAGAGCCGGAGCGGCGAGCCGGACGCGGGATTCAGAACCAGGTCCGGGGAACGGGTCATGGAGAGCGAGAGCACGGGCGCAGGCGCAGGCTGGCGGCGCGCGGATGAGCCAGCGCGGCGGACGGAGACGCGCTCGGGCGAGAGCGACTGGCGGCGGTTCGGCGATCCGGGCGTGGGGGTCCGCAATGCGGAGGCGAACCGGGCGCGCACAGAGCCTGGCGGCGAGGACGCGGGGCGGAGCGGCTCGGGATGGCGCAGCTTTGGCGACCCGGGCCGCGGCGCGGCGCGTTCGGAGAGCCCGCACGGGTCCACAGGAGGCGGGCGCAGCGAGGACGGCGGCGTTCGGGTGTCCCCGGCGCCCCGGAGCGAGTCGCCGCGGTGGTCCACAGGAGGAGAACGCGGGCGCACGGAAACACCTGGCTATGAGGCGCCGCGGGCGGATAACCGCCGGAGCGAGTCGCCGCGGTGGTCCACAGGAGGCGGGCGCAGCGAGGACGGCAGCGTTCGGGTGTCCCCGGCACCCCGGAGCGAGTCGCCGCGGTGGTCGACAGGAGGCGGGCGCGGCGAGGATGGCGGCGTGCGGGTTACGCCGGCGCCCAGGAACGAAGCGCCGAGGATGGAGTCTCCGCGGATGGAGCGACAGGCGGAACCGCCACGGGGCGGGGAAGCAAGGCCCGGGCCGCGCGGGGAGCGCGGCAACTCCTTCGCGCCGATGAGCCGGGGCGGGTGGTCCACCGGCGGTGGCATCTCGGGCGGGGATGCCAGCGCAGGGGCTGCGATGCGGGGCTCGGGCGCCCAAGGCGGCGGCTCATGGCGAGACATGGGAGAGCGGTCTTCCTGGAGTACTGGAGGAGGAGTGGCTGATGTTTCACCTCCATCTGCAAGAATAGGCTCAGATGCGCCCAGAAATGGAGGAGATGCGTGGCGCGGTTCTGCCGGGAGATCGACGTGGAGCACGGGCGGGGGCGTCGTGGATATTTCGCCGAGATCTGAACCCAGGAGCGAGCCGAGGTCTTCTGGTGGCTGGTCCGCTGGCGGCGCGGCTGGCCGTACAGGGTGGGCCGGCGACGGCTTCGGTGGCGTCCGCAGTTCTCCGTCGATCGGAGAGCCGCGCACGGCGCCTTCCTATGGCGGATGGAGCGGCGGAGGTGGCGTCCGGAGCGAGCCGGGCTACAGCGGATCTGCGCCCGGGATCGGCGGCGGGATTCGGAGCGGCGGCAGACTGGGGTCGCCTCCAAGCATGGGCGGGGGTGGAATGCGCGGCGGGGGGAGCTTCGGTGGTGGCGGGGTGCGCAGTGCGCCCTCGATGGGTGGCGGCGGCATGCGGGGCGGCAGGGGGAGGTAGCTTGTCGGTCCTGGGCTGGCGCCTTTCGAGCGGCGGGGAATCGGCCAGCAGCGCGGCTCGAGGGCGCCAACGCCAAGCAGAGGTTTCTGGACAGGGATGGACGCGGGATGCGTCCTTTACTTAACATAATATCGATTCCATGAACTAGAGCCTCCTGTTCCCCAAACCTGCCCGTGCCATGAGGCTGTCGCACAGCAGGCCGAATCGCAGCCCCTCGGTGGGCCCGTGGCCAGTTGGGTCTTCATTCGTCTCAGCCGCCCGACGTTCCGCCCAGCGGCGCCGTGCCAAAGACCACTTTGCGAAACGAACCGAAGAAGCCGCCGGGCAAACTCGAAACCGCTGAATCCGCTGATCAGATTTCTTCCGGCCCCAGCCGTCTCCTCAGCAGCCGCGGCGCTTCGGCCGGTTCCCGCACTTCGATCACGTCGCAGCCCGCGCGCCTCGCGCTTTCCAAGCCTGCCGCAGAATCCTCAAGCGCAAGTGCACGCTTTGCGCCCAGGCGCTCCATTGCGGTCCTGTACGGTTCCGGATCCGGCTTCAGCCGGTGCACCTCGTCCCCATAGACTGCAGCCCCGAACCGCTCGAGCACCCCTTCCGCCCGCAGGATCGGCTCGATCTCCTGCCGGCTGCTGGACGTCACTACTGCCAGGCGCCCGGGTTCGAGCCGCGCCAACAAATCCTTCCACTCCTGGCTGATGAGTCCGCCGCGCGTGGCCATTTCCGCGAACAGTTTCTTTTTCAATGGATAAAATGGCAATAATTCATCCACTGTTCGAGGCGGGTTGGCCAGCGCTCCGAGCCGCGCCAGAAAATCACGGTCGGAAATGCCCACGCAGTGGCGCTTGTAATCTTCCCAGCTCACCTCGAGTCCGGCCTCGCGCAGCACTCCGTTCCAGCACTGCCAGTGCAACGGTTCGGTGTCCGCCAAAACTCCGTCAAAATCGAGCAGAATGGCAAAGAGTCTTTCGTTCATCGCCTCAAACACTTTCATGTATTATCCACAAAACGCAAAGAAACACGAACTATGAGGCCTGTTGCGGGCAATGGAGCTGCGTGGGCTGGCATGCGTGCCATCGGAGGTCATTCCCTCGAACATTGCCGCAACCGGTTGTGACGGCTTCAAGCTGTCCAGCCTGCCGTTTTCATGCTCCGTTGTGACCCGCGCGGGGCCATGGACGGCGGATTTCCAGATTGCGGCCGGGACCTTCAAGGGTCTTGTTCGCGCGGCTGTTGGGTTCCCACAGACCTTCCCGGCCACAACCTCCGCTGCCACGGCCCCGGATTCCGTGATCGAAGCTCGTTGAGGGCCTGCATGGTTGAAAAAAGGCTGCACCGAACCTGGAGGTGGCAGCCCGCACACCCGGGTTTCCGCGACTTGCCGGGACCGGCAGGGCCGGAGGCCGATCGCTGCGCCAAGTCCATTGTTTGCGTCATATTTGTCCTGCCCGTATGGGAAAGGGTTGTGTATCCATTTGTCTTCTATATTCTTTGGTTTCCATCTGTTCAGGCGCTACCAGAGGATTTGCCGCCAGGTGCCGGGCGCCGCTGTCAGCAGCGCGCCCGTTAGCGGCGCAGCCGCTTCAGGCGCCGGCAGCGGCAGAATTCCCTGCCCTGTCCTGCAAAACTCCATGGTAGCCCGGAACGAACAGTCTCCCCGCGGCCATTCCAGGCGGACGCGAGGCCTTCTTTTGCGGCTGGTAGCCTCGATGAGGCGGCAACAGCGGATCTCCGCCAACTCGGCCAATGGCCGGCGAGAGCTGCCCCGATAGCCGGCCTGCCGGGCCGCCCGGCGAAGCAACAGGGTTGCCAGCAGACAGGCCGTCACGCACAGGAAGACGTGCAAGTGGAGGTTCTGACAGGCGCGCCTGGGTTCCTGGTTCTTCTCGCCGATAGCCAATATGACCGGCGGCATGGAGCATGTGGTGAATCTCTCCTTGCAGCGCGAGATCGGTTCGGGTCGCCGTGCCTGGAACGTGGAACTCAGCTACAACGGGAACCTGGGCCGCGAATTGCCCTTCCCCTTCGGTCTGGGCGACTTCCTTCCCGCAGGCGCGGGCCTGGGGGGCAAGACCGTTCCCTTAACCGCCATTTCTCACACCTCCCCCAGCAGAAGGCTCGGAGGCGGCTGGCGAGTCTGGTTGGAGGTCAAAATCGGGCGCTGTTTTTCCCGGTTGCGCCGTGGCTGCCCTTATGCCGGCCGTGCAGCGGCAGATCGGTCACGTCCAGATCCAGCACGATACAATCCGGCGCTTCCTCATGCGCTTCCAGAAACACCTCCACCAGCAGCGCGTCGACCGCCTGCTGCCGGCAGTGAAACTTCTTGTGCCGGCTGGGGGAGTCGCCGCCCAGTTCCAGCCGGTTCAGCGTGCTCTTGCCCGCCAGCGGCGCCTCGCCCACATCGCGCTTGCCGCTCAACAGCGCCAGCAGCGGATCCTGGCGCAGTTCGTCGTGGTCGTTGAGATCCTCGTAGCCCGGCGGCGAGCGCGAAAACCCGCTGCGCCACCATCTCCTGCACCGGATGCCGAACCAGCGATGGGTCCCGATGGTCGTCGAAGCCGGCCGCCAGGCGCTCGATCAGGCGGATGCGGCGGTCGGTTTCCCGCAACAGCAACGCGCCGGTGTCCGAGGTCAACGTGCCGCCGTCGAACCGCGCCACCACCTGCCGCGAAAAATGGCTTTCAAACTCGAGACTGTCTTGGGTACACTCTGTCATAGCGGGAGCCGCGACCTCCTTGGCTTGAAACATTTGCTCTCACAAACGTTTATGCCAGAGTTCGCGGCTTTCCGCCAACCCCTGTGCGAGAAATGGCGGCGAGCGGCTCTCCGCGGAGTTCGAAGCGCTGACCGGTCTTTTCAGCGTGCGCTGCAATCATCTCTCTGATCGCGTCGACACCGCTCTTTGGAGCGCTGGTGGCCCCGAGGAGCAGATTGCCCCGCTCATCGAAGAACGGTTGCCCGTTCGGGTCGATGTAGACGGGGATGATGGCCCCCTCGGCCACGTGAACGTGCTCTCGAGGCACGCAGGATTCGCAACGCGTTTGATCCCCGGCTGGCAGGCGCCGTGCGCTCGCGGCCGGGGAGGCATTTTGTGCCGCTTTTGAAAGCAGTGACCCGGGGGGCGATCACCCACGATCTACGATGTTTGTCAGCGTCCCACGCGCTTACCCAGGCTTTCGAGCAAGCCGGTCATGTCCTCGGCCACTTCGGCGATACTCTTGCCGCCGGTCAGTTCCCGGATCTTCCTGCTGGCCGTCACGGGATCGATTTCACCCGAGCCAAAGGCCTTCAGCACGCCGTCAACTTTCTTCCAGTACTGTGCGCTTTGCTGCATTGCTTGCGCACTGGCAGCGTTCGCGGGGCGAGTGGCGTGCATCAGCGGAAAAAGCTTGGTGGCCATGTCCTTCGAGGTGCCCCGGCTAATCTCCTGCAGTTTCTCCATCCAGTTCAGGTGCGGATCGTTCGCCATGTGCCAGTTCTTAAAACGGGTGACGTCGGCCGCCTGCGTGGCCCAGAATTTGGAAATCTGCGAGCGGTCGCTGCCAATCCACGCCAAGTCCTTGTACGCCTCCGCATGGGCGCTGGTAGTCACCGTTTCCCAGGACCGCGCGGCGCTGCGACCCGTTACTTCCTTGTAGGCGCGATCCCATGCGGACTGGGCATCCTGCTGCCAGGCATGGAGCGAGGCCCGTTTCCCGCCACGGCTCAGCACCTTCACCGCCGCCTCATCCAGCCCAATGTCGTAATCGAGACCTACGGAGCCAGCGCTCGACGCATTCCGAAACTCCTTCAGCGGCGTGGGGCTCCAGCCCTTCTCTTTCTGCATGATCTCGTGGAATCGCGCCTGGGTGCGCTCATGCAGGCCGCCCAAGGTCTTGTTGAAGGCCGACTGCGAAAGAAAGTCGCCCTTGTATTTCAGGAAGTTCTTGGCGTGCATGTTCTCGTGGATAGCAGCGGCCTTGGCCTCCAAAGTCCGCTCCGCGGCCGCCAGTCGCTGCGCCGCGGCAGAGTCACCGCGCCGCGCCGCAATCTGCAATCGCACCACCTCGTAGCGGGTCTTCTCAAAGTCCTTTACCAGCGCGATGCCATCGTTGCGGGCAATTTGCCAGCGCGCCAGATCGACGGATTCCCTGGGGTTCGCCGGCGCCACCAGTCTGCCCCCTCCGGAAATCGCCTTCGACAGCCCGTACTGAACGGCTTTGCCGCTCAGCCAAGTGATGGCGACCGTCTGCGCCGCGCCCCCCCAGCCATCCTGCTTGTAACCCTGAAAGGCCTGGGCAGCGAGGAAAGTAGGCTGCGAGAAGGCCGCCGCGGCCCGCGTCATTCCATCCACCCATCCACCCTCCAATGTTCCCGCGGCGCCCTGGTAGGCCGCGTTCAGCAAAGCCCCTCCCCCTAGCGAGCAGGCCATCATGCCGCCGTCCGCTGCAGCCTTGATGTTCTGCGCCATCTCGAGATAAAGTCCGGCCCGTGCCGCGTCCTCTTCGCTGCGCGCCTGTTCCAGTTGCTGATAGCCCTGCACCTTGTTGAGGAGGGCCTGGGCGATTTCGCGGGCCTTGGGCAGATTCAGATTCGCCATGTCGGCAGCGGTCAGTTGCCGCTGGATAAAGGCCCGCGCGCCATCCACCTCGACCTCCGGCAGCATGGCAGCCAACCGTTGCAGGCTGGCATGCGCGCGCTGGAACTGCTCCAGACGCTGCTGGCTAATCCGCATGTTCTCGACGAACTGCGAGCGTGCATGGTCGTCGAACGGCGAACGCGTATGCACCAGAGTGCCCGTCAGGATGGAGTTCTTCAGATCCTCCTCGGCCAGAATGTCCGACTGCGCGTGGAGGATGCGAAACTCGTAGGCCGCCCGCCGCGTGGGATCCGTCTCCCGGGCCAATTCCTGCTGGTCCGCGATCATGGTGTTGCGGATGATCTTGATATTGGCTTCGATTTCCGCCACTCGCTGGCGCTTCTGCTTGTCGGTGATCGTGTCCTCGGGCGCCAGCACTGGTCCTGTTTCCGGATCGCAGTTGTCTGACCACTGGTAGACGTAGCTGGCCACTTGTTCGATCTCGTTATCGAACACCACCTGGACGATCAGAAACTGCGGGATGTTGCGGTCGCCTTGCAGGGAATAGGTGCTCACCATCTCCTCGAGCGGATTGCCCGCAGGGGTTCCCTTGTCTGGATCCACACCGTTATGGGAGTTCACTTGGGCCGCCATCAGGTGCTGGTTCCGCACAACGACCGCAAAGCGGGTCTCGCCCTTCTGCTTCAGTTCCGCCGCGACCCGGTTGAGGTCAGGGAACCGGGTGCGGAACTGGTCCTCGGGGTAGTTTGGCCCCGATTGCGAAGTGTCGCCGTTATAGATACGCACACCTGCGAGGTACGTCCGTGCCTTGCAGGGATTCGGATCTGTCCAAAGGCTGTAGCGGATGGATCCTCGGGTGCCTGCACCCTGTCCGGTGACCTGTCCCTGGATCCAGAATTCGGCGGGCGTTTCGGGCAAAATCACGGAGGGCACACGCCACTTGAGTGTGTAGCTGGAGGGTTCTCCACCAAAGCCTTTCTGGGTGTAGCGGAAGCTGCCTTCCGTGCCCCTCGCCAGATACTCGCCAAAGTCGGCGAAGGCCGGTTTACCTCGGAACTCGCACTCTCGCGCTGGGTATTCCTGTTTGATCAGTTTGTAGCCCCACACCTTCTTCGCAACGGGTAAAGCCGGCTTGGCGCCGGCGGTGATGAACGCTGCAGCCAGATGCCGGCGGTATTCGGCGCGGAGCTTTTTCTGTTCCGTCAACGGGTCTGCTGGCTCACCCTGCGCCTTGGCTTGGTGGGCCAGCGCCACCAGCCGCGACTGTTGGGCATCGAGTTCCACCTTGTGCTGCGCAGCAAGGGCGAGCGCCGCGCGGGCTCCGTTCTCACTGCCAATGGCGGCTGCCGACATGGCCTCCGCCCAAGCGGCATCAAAGGCAGCCGAGGAGGCCGCAATGGCCGCCTTCAGGTTCACAGCCTCCACCAGCAGCGGGCGGATCGCGGCGAGATCGTTACGCGTCGCCTCACTGGGGTAGAAGAAATGCCCCGCCCACTTCGACTGCACCCGTTTACGCACTTCCGGGGATTCTCCACCCATGAGGATTTCCATGCCCTCGGTGGCCACGGCGGCATCGCCGACATAGAAGCTCTCCGCCAATCCAGCGAGATCCGGCGCACCGGGTATCTGGAAGGGCGGGGCTGCCGCCGCGGCGGGTATGCTGTCGGGCGGCGGGGGTGGCGGCCCCGCATTGGGCCCTGCCGCCTCGGGATTTGCCGGAGCAGCGCCAACTCCGTTGCCCGAAGTGGGCGAACCCGCGCCTCCTGGCGCCGAAGCCGCAGCGGGTTCGCCCTTGACGGCGCGCTTCACCCTGTCGGCGGCACGCGAAATTGCAGATCCCGCCCTGTCAATACCCTGTACAATTTCTCCGGTTTTGCTGTTATCGCGCCATTCACCCTGAATGGGCCGCCCCTGCTGGACACCGCTCTCGGCCGAGCCTCCGCCTCGCCGACTGAGGCGTTTCGCACCCGAATGACCGTTATTGTTGTGCCAAGTGCCGTTGAGAACCTCGCCGTCCTCCGACAGCGTCAGCTCCAACCGTCCGTCCGCGCCTCGCCAAGCCTCGTCCGGCGGACGCCGCGTGTACTGAACGGTGTGCGTCACCCGGTTTCCGCTGATGCTGCCGCTGCCCACCCACTCGCACAGGAAGCCGTTGAGGAGAAAAGACCCCCGTGCGCTGATCCGGCTGCCGTCCTGGGTGTAGGTCACAATAGCGTTGGTCAACTCTGGGCTGTTATCGCGCCATTCACCCTGAATGGACCGCCCCTGCGCAGCCGCCTGGACGGACAGGCCTATCATGAAGAAAATCGTAAGTATACAACTACTATTTCGTGAGAGCAAGATGCTAAACGCCTCCTTGTCGCTAGTATGTGATCTGTCCGGTCCAATTCACACATGATCTGTCCGCTCGAGCCGAGCGGCGGGTGACGCTGGAGGGGTGAAGACCACGCAGCGATACCCGGCCGCGGAAGTGGAGC
>Ga0272446_1001239_pt1:0-20000 | contig 37669 bp, 38 predicted proteins | sample YNPCB0061_FD_194587 | JGI IMG/M metagenome (GOLD analysis project Ga0272446, IMG submission 194587) | Hot spring microbial mat communities from Yellowstone National Park, WY, United States - YNP-CB-006-1 | ecosystem: Environmental > Aquatic > Thermal springs > Hot (42-90C) > Sediment...
TGCGCACGTACCGGACGTAGGCGTCCGCCGGAATGCCGATGGCCTCCGCCGCTGCATCCGGCGTCAATCCGAGCGCCTGACGGCGCGCCTCGGCGCGGAGCGCCAGCGTCGGCGTGCGGTTGAGCGCCCGCCGGATCAGGTGCACCAGCGCCGGCGCCGGCGGATGCCGCTGCAGCGCCGCCGCCAGCCGCCGCGCCAGCGCCGTCTGCCGCCGCACCTGCTCCGGCGCCGGGAATTCGACGACGTGCAGCGTCAACGCCGGGCGCCGCTGCGCCAGCCATGCCGCCGCCTGCGGATGCCGCTGCGCCAACGCCGCCTGCGCCGCCGCGCCAACCAGCCGCTCGCCGCCGCCGATCGCAGCGCCCGCCGTCATCAACGCAGACGCTGCGGCAATGGCGAGAGGAAAAACAGAAGCGGGCGTACGCCCGCTTCTGTTTTTCCTCTCTTCGCCCCCCGCTTTCGCCGCTGCGCAGCGGCGAAAGCGGCACGGACGGCGCAGGCAAGGCGCTGCGCGCGGTCGCCATCGGCGGATCGCCGAAGGATCAGCGCATGGATCACGGATGCATCCTGCGGCGACCCCGCCGCGATCCGCCGCACGACCCAGGGGATCGCCGCCCGGCGATCCCCTGATGAACCGATGCGTTCGGCGCGGGTCACGACGGAATCCGCCGGGCGGGCGGCGCGACGCCGGCGCCATGGCGCTCCTCACGGTCAGCGCCCCCGTCGCCGACGCCCCCCACGTCGCCGCCGTCGCCGCCGCAGCATCGCCCGGCAGCGCAGGCAATGCGGGCATTGCGCCCGCTGCACACACCGCAGGGAGCGCCGCCGCGCCGCCCCGCGCGAACTCCCTCTCAATCCCCCCCGCATGCGGGTGCGTGCGCCAGACGCCCCAGGAACGCCGATCCGCGCCGATCCCGACGGGGCTTCACCCTCCCCGTGTGCGCGGCAGACGACGCCACACGCTGCACCGTGCTGCACTACGATGCAGCGGCACTGCGGGCAGAGCAGCGGGCGCTGGCGCAGTGCGGACACTGGGGCAGTGCAAACAGCGCGCCAGGCACTGGGGCAGTGCAGACAGCGCGCCAGGCACTGGGGCAGTGCAGGCAGGGTATGGAGAAAAGGGGGGGCGCTCTGCACCCCCCTCTTTTCTCCATAGCTCGCTATCAAAAGACGCGCCAACAGACCGGACAGACGCGGCGCCGGGCGCATGCAGACGCAGCGGCGCACGCCGGGAAGCGGGGAACATCGGCGGATCGGCGCACGAACAAAGCAAACCCGGCAGCGGATCACCGGCGTCGGCGTTGGCGCCGGCGCTGCTCTACCAGTTCATCCGCTGGTGAGCGGCGGGTACATCCGCCGCTCATCGGCGGGCGATCCGCCAGTCGTCGCCTGTGATCCGCCCGTGCTCCGCCACTCATCGGCGCCGATCCGCCGGTGAGCGGCGGATATCGGTTCCGAGACGGAAGCATTCTCGGAACCAAACGGGAACCGCCGCCCGGCGGCAGAGCAACGCAGCAGCGCTGGCGCCGCCCGGCGGGGCGCCATTCCCGAACGATCACCGAAGTGGGCGCTGGTCGAATCACGCACGCCTTCGGTCATGGTTCCGCTCCGTCGCGCCATGCCGCCGCCGCGCCGCCGCGCCTGCGTCAGGGGTTCGGCGTGCCGCCGAGCATGACGGTGCTGTGCGCGCCCTGCATCCAGTCCACGTCGGTAATGATTCGGATGCGCACCGACGCCGACCTCGACCGGGATCGGGCTGAGCAGGAAGGCGCGGTGCGGCGGGCTGTTCAGCAACCATTGCAGCGAAAATGCGACATCATGCGCGCCGCAGTGAATTGCTTCGCCTTCGTAACGTCCGGGATAGCCGGACTGCTCCACGCGGTGCCACGGTTCCGTGCCGTCGGTGCCCCGGTGCCCGCGTCCGCCGCCGCAATCGCCGCGCGGCACCTTGTTGATGCCGAGGTCATACGCGTGGCGGCGGGCGGCGAGGGTGAGGAGCAGGTGCTCGCGGAGCGGGTGCAGCCCGTGGCGGACGCGTTCCTCGTTGAGCAGGCGAATGAACTCCAGTTCCCACTGGCGATTGACCGGCGGGTAGAGGTCGAAGAGCGGGTTCGGGCGAACGACAAGCGGCAGGTGGACGCGAAACGCGGCAGTGTCCGCGCTTGCGATCTCGTCAGCGGGCGGCAGCGCGGCCTGGGCGGCGGCGGATGTTGCGATAACGAGCACAAGCGCGATTCCGACGAGTGGCAGGATGATGGTGCGATGCATAGGCGATGGTCTCCTTGAGTTCGTCGCTTTTCTTGCAATCGTTGCCGTCATTGTACAACCGCGCCAGGCGCCGGTCATCGGCGCCCGATCTATGTTGCGACCGCAATCGCGCACATCAATCGAGATCGAGAGAGGCGACGTCCTCATGTCGCACTTTCGTATGCGATACAAAAGCGTCACCTATACGCCTCACTTGTCGCCTGTGCGGGCGCGCCACCTTATTCAAATTTAACCAGACCCACCGAACTAGACTCACGGGCGGCGCGGAGCGCCGCTGGTGCTGCGCCACAGGGCGCTCTTGCACTGCCGGGGGCGAAAGCCCTAGCCGGAGCGCGGACCGACGCGGGCGGCGCGGGCGGCGACGCGGGCGGCGCGGGCAGGGGCGGGCGGCGGCGGCAAAAAGAGATGGACTGTGCCAGCGCGACCGACGTTGCTGGCAGACAGAAAAACCACCCGCGCCGGCGCACGGGCGGGGTCGTCACGAGCGGAACCGGCGATACGGGCGCTCGATCTGCGCGCCTTTGCGCGGGCGCAGGAAAAATGTCGGTTTGTGCGGTGCAGCGGACGGCGCTGGCGGTGTCCCCCCCTCAGTCTCCCCTGTCAGGGAAAACTGAGGCGAGGCAGCCGCCGGCGGTGCGGCGGCGCTGGCCACCGGCGAGGCGTCGGTCACCGGCGGGGCGGCGCTGGCCACCGGCGAGGCGTCGGTCACCGGCGACGCGTTCTCCAGATCGCTGGTGTCGCTGCCCAGCCGGAACAGGTCGCCGTAGGCGCCGTTCACATAGCGCTTCGGATCGATCTCGCCGCATCTCGCCGGCGACTCGTCGTCCTCCTGCGGCGGGTTGGCGCGCAGGCTCAGCACCAGCGCGCCCAGCAGACGGTCCGGATCGCACCGCAGGCGCTCCGTGCGGCGCAGGTGCTCCACGCGCCGCTGCACGGCGTGCAGCGGCAGGTGAGCGAACTCGCGGGCGCACAGCACGCCCAGCCCCTCGAGAAAGCGCTGCGTCTCCGTTGCATCGTTCGACGAGTCCGGCGCCGCCGGCGGCGCGCGCGCTGCGCCTGCTGTGCCATGTCCTGGTTTCTCCTTGCGCTGGTCATCCGGCGGTGCGGTGTTCGTCGCTGGCACGGCGTCGTCCCTAGCGGGCGGCGCGGTCATGGTGTACAGGTTCGTGCGGCGGGTGCGCTGCCAGGTCAGCCAGCCGGCGGCGCGCAATTCGTGCAGCCAGCGCTGCACGCTACGCAGGGTCGTCGGACGAGCGTCGGCGCCCTCGGCGGCATCGGGCGCCCGCCGCCACCCCGCCAGGCGCGCCAGGCGCCGTTGCGAGGGAAACGCCTGACCATGCCTGTCGGTGTGCATGAACAACATGCAGGCGAGCAGGCGCGCGCCGCGCGTGAGCCGCGCGTCGGTCAGCAGGCGATTCGGGACTGCCGTCCATGCTTCGCCCAGATTTACCCGACGCGGGGTGTCACCGGCGGCAGGCGGGGCGTCGCCAGCGTCAGACGCCGTGGCCAGCGTGTAGACGTTTCCACCGGAGGACGATCGCCGCCAGGTCAGCCAGCCGGCGACGCGCAATTCGTGCAGCCAGCGCTGCACGCTGCGCAATGACGCCGGACGCGCCGTCGCGCCGTTAGCCGCCATGCGTCCGAGCGCCTGCGCCAGGCGGCGCTGCGACGGGAACGCCTCGCCGCTGTTGCCGGCGAACATCAGCAGGACGCAGTAGAGCAGGCGCGCGCTGCGGCTCAGCCGCGCATCCTGCAGCAGGCGGTTGGGAACCGCCGTCCACGGTTCATTCAAAGCGATCCGACGGGTGTCGTTGTGTGGGGGCTTGCGTTGTGCTGGTTTTGTCGTATAATTCATATCGTACCGTATCTTGGTGCGGTTTGGTTCCGCACCCATTAGAGCGAGCGTCGTTTTGGTCGGCAAACCTTTGGCGGCGCTCGCTACTCCTTTCTTCCCCCTAACCTTGCGCTGTCAACCGCTTGCGGCTCGGCGCATCGAACTTCTGTGCGGTCGCCTGCTGAAACGTTGCTTAATACTCGCTCGAACGAGCGAATTTGTCAAGCGACTGGCGCAATCTGGCGCGCCTGCATGATTTCCTGGCGCTGTGCGTGTGGTACGTCGTCTTGATCTGGGCTGCATGCCAAACGTCAGCTGCGCGCGCCCTCCGCACTCCCCAGAGTGCGGAGGGACCGGAGGGTCACCGACCGGCTGCGCTCCCTGGCAAGGATGATGGCGGCGATCCGCGCCGCCGCTGATAGCGCCTGCGACGACGACCACGCCTCATGCGCGGCGCCCTCAACCTGCTGACGGACGGCGTGGTCAAGGTGTACAGGTTCGTGCGACGGATGCACTGCCAGGTCAGCCAGCCGGCGGCGCGCAATTCGTCCAGCCAGCGCTGCACGCTGCGCAAGGTCGTCGGACGAGCATCGGCGTCATCGGCATCGTCAGGCGCTTGGCATCCCATGAGGCGCGCCAGGCGCCGTTGCGAGGGAAACGCCTGACCATGCCTGTCGGCGTACATGAACAACATGCAGGCGAGCAGGCGCGCGCCGCGCGTGAGCCGCGCGTCGGTCAGCAGGCGGTTCGGGACTGCCGTCCATGCTTCGCCCAGATTCACCCGACGCGGGGTGTCACCGGCGGCAGGCGGGGCGTCGCCAGCGTCAGACGCCGTGGTCAGCGTGTAGACGTTCACGCCGGTGGAAGAACGATGCCAGGTCAGACAGCCGGCGGCGCGCAATTCGTGCAGCCAGCGCTGCACGCTGCGCAACGATGTCGGACGCGCCGTCGCGCCGTTGGCCGTCATGCGTCCGAGCGCCCGCGCCAGGCGGCGCTGCGACGGAAACGCCTGACCGCTGTCGTCGGCGAACATCAGCAGGACGCAGTAGAGCAGGCGTGCGCTCCGGCTCAGCCGCGCATCCTGCAGCAGGCGGTTGGGCGCCGCCGTCCATGGTTCGTCCTGGTCGTTGAGACGAGCGTCGGTGTTTTCGTCTCTACGTCTCATCGTGCTGCGGACAGAACTGGAAAGCGCATGATCCGCTCCCGCGTCACGTCCGCAGTGCAGACGTGCGCGACGCGAACGCTCTCACGAGTCGGCTGCGGAACGGCGTCCAGCCGGGCCGGTTTGGCGAGGCCGTTCGCCGGGTTGTTCAGACGAGCGCGTCCCTTATGCGCGCGCCTGTGCTGCATGGACACCTGCGGCGCACGTTCGGGTGTGATGCGATCCGTCCACTTCGTCATCATGCCTCCATGTCGCACGGCGCCGACGTCCATCCCCGTTCTCCCGGCTGCGGAGGCGAGCGGAGGCGGCGCCGCGCTGCGCCTGCGGCTCATGCGCGCTGCTGCGCGGCGGGCGCGGCGGCGTCCAGCGCGTGCGTCAGCAGGTGCGCCAGCGCGCCGATCTGGGCGGCGTCGGCGCGGTCGAGCAGATCGACGACCGGGCTAAGGTCCGCATCAGCGACCAAGAGACCGGCCAGCGACACGTTGTAGACGCGCGCCAGCGCCGCTAGACGATGCAGCGGCGGCAGCACCGCCCCGCGCTCATACTGCACGAGGGTCGCATGCCCCCGCAGCCCGGCGCGCGCCGCCGCTTCCCGCACCGTCAGGCGCGCGTGCAGGCGCGCCTCGCGCAACCGTGCGCCGATGATGCGCGCAAGATCGATGGGATCGTCGGTCATAGCAGTCTCTCCTGAATACCGGCGGGCAGGTCGTCGCCGGTGAGCGCACGGTACTGCGCCTGGACGAACTGCACCGCTTCATCAAACCGGTTCGCTGGCAGATCGGTATACGTCGCAATGCCGAAGCGCGCGTTGAACTCCGCCCAACAGCGCCGGAACGCCGCGCTCGGCGGCGACGCAGTGCCGCGCGCTGCGCGCGCCTCGCCCCACGCCTGCACCAGCCGATACAGCGTGTTGCGCTGATCGGGCGAGAGGCGCACATGCATCTGGCGCTCCACCTCATGCAGGCGGGCGCGCAGGTCGTCAACCAGCGGCAGCACGCCGCGCACCTCGCGGATTTGCGCTGCCAGGTCGCGCCAGGCGGCGCGCGCGCGCTCCTGGCTTGCTTCAAGCTGCGCCTGGCGCGCCGCCAGGTCGTCCAGCGCACGCAACGCCCGGTCGATGCGGTCGAGGTCCTGCATGTCCTCGATCTGCCGGCTCGGGGCGTCAGGCAGCCCGGTGAGCGCGGCGAAGGCGGAGCGGACGCTGGCGATTAGGTAGGTTTGCACGTAGCGCAGCCGCTCGGCTGCGTGCGCATTGCCGCGCGATGGACGGACTTTGAGCAGCCAGAGCGGAATATCGTCGAGCAGCAGGCATTCCTGCGTGCGCACCTGGTGGCCGATCCGCAGGCGAAACGGCGTCAGATGCAGCCGGGCGTCGGCGCGGATGGCGCGCAGGTGCGAAGAGAGATTGAGCTGCAGCACCGCGCAGAGATCGGCGACGACCAGGTAGATCGCGCCGTCGGCGGCGCGCACGGCGAGCACGGCGCCGTCGAAGAGCGCAATCGGCAGTTGTTCGCGGGGTATCTGGGCGTCATCAGGCGTCATGGCGCGTCCGTTGGTTTATCCGGCAAACCAGGAGGTGCAGACCGGCATCTCCTGGTTTATCTCGTTAACCGTCCCGCGCAATAATAGCAGTGTTGGTTCACATTGTCAACCATACGTGCTCCGGCGCTGCGCCAGGTACGCTATGAGCGCCTCTTCCATGACCTCGTAGAGTTTGCGCTCTTCCAGCACCGCCAGCACGCGCAGGTCGCGGACGACGTCTTCACGCAGCACGAAGCCGCGATTGACTCGCTTCGGCGCGTTAGCGTCATGCTGCGTTTCGGTGATCCTGCGTTCCTGCGAATGTACTGAAGCGCGTTCCTGTGTTTCAGCGACGATGCGTTGCTGCGCGGATGCGAGGTCACGCGGCGCCGCGTCGCCCCACCGCTGCGCCAGGTACGCTATGAGCGCCTCTTCCATGACCTCGTAGAGTTTGCGCCCCTCCAGCACCGCCAGCACGCGCAGGTCGCGGACGACATCCTCACGCAGCATGTAGCCGCGATTGACGCGCTTTGGCGCAGAATCGCCATCGCGCTTTTCGACAATCCCGCGTTCATGCGTCAGTGCAGACGTGCGTTCGTGCGGAGATGCAGACATGCGTTCCTGCTTTGGTGCGGAAACGCTTTCACGCGGAGATGCAGGTCTGCACTTGTGCGTTTCAGCGCTTCTGCTTTCTTGCGGAGATGCGGACGTGCGTTCGTGCGGAGATGCAGACATGCGCTCCTGCGAAGGTGCAGAAGCACTTTCTTGCGGAGATGCAGACGTGCGTTCATGCGTTTCCGCAGCAGGCGCATCCTCGATAGAGAGGCGCACGCCCCGCCCGCGGCGGATTGCGCGCGGCGGATCGCCGCTCAACAGACGCCTCAGTTCATCTTTATCGGCCATAGCGCTGCTCCACTTCCTCGGCGAGCGCTGCATAGGCCAGGGCGCCAGCGCTCGAGGGGGCGTAGTCGGCGATCGGGGCGCCCGCCGCCGGCGCCTCGGCGAGTTTGGTATTCAGAGGAATAACGGTCCGAAACACCAGATCGCCGTAGGCAGCGCGAATCTGCGCTTCGACGACCTGGCTGAGATTGGTGCGGCGATCCGCCATGGTGCAGACAATGCCGCCGATGGCGAGTCCGGGATTGAGTTTGCGCACCAGCGCGATGGTCGCTTCCAGCTTCGGCATCGCCTTGAACGCATAGGCGTGCGTTTGTAGCGGCACCATCACAGCGTCGGCGGCGGCCAGCGCGTTGAGCGTGAAGAGGCCGAGACTGGGCGGCGGGTCAAGCAGGATGTAGTCGTAGCGGGCGTGGATCGGGGCGAGCGCTTCGCGCAGCAGCAGTTCGCGCCCGACCTTGCCGGCCAGTTCCAGTTCGGCGCCGGCCAGATCAAGCGTCGAGGGAATGAGGTCGACGCCAAAGGCGGTGGTCAGCACGGCGAAGCCGGCGCCCTGATCGGGGTTCAGCAGCACTTCGTAGATCGAGTATTCGACTGCCGCCGGGTCGACCCCCAGCCCTTGCGTCAGGTTGGCCTGGGGGTCGAGATCGACGAGGAGCGCGCGCGCGCCGCGCCGCGCCAGCGCAACGCCCAGGCTGAGCGCGGTGGTCGTCTTGCCGACGCCGCCTTTCTGCATGGCAAAGGCCAGCACACAGGTCATGTCGTTCCGGGAGCAAAAGTGCGAATATGCGTTTCAGCAATGCTGCGATTATAGCACAGATTCGATCTGGGTGTTCCGCACCGCTTCAACCAGGTATGACCGCGCCCGGCATCGCAGTCATCTCGCCGCCGCCGTTCTGGATGGCAACGACCGGCGCGCAGGTCATCGGTTCTCCCGGCGCAACCAGGCATGCATGCGGTTCCGCAGCGCTGCAATGATCGCACGAATGAGGGGCGCGCCATGCGGGAAACGACGATTCTCGCGGCGCGCGCGTCATTCCAGATGCTGCTGCACCGCCGCCAGCACCGCCGCGTCCGGCGTGCGTCCCAGGCGTTGACACGCAGTCACATAATCCCACACGCTGTACGCCATCTGATTGGCGAACGCTGCCGGCAGGCGCTGGAATACGGGAAGCAGCGTGCGCACGGCTGCTTCATAGGCGTCCAGCGCCTCCGCGTGCCGATCCAGCGCCGCAAAGCAAACCCCAAGGACGTTCAGACTGCGGGCGAGGGCGTGGGCGACGGCGCCGGGACGGGCGCCGGCGGCGCTGCCGCCGGGGACGCGCAGCGCGCCGCTAGCAGTGCAATGACCAGCAGCGGCGCGCCCCTGGCAATCAGGCGGGAAAGCCGATCTAGCAACAGGTGCAGCATGGGCAATTGCTCCGGTTATCGTTTTGCGACAGAACAGGGCGCGCGCATGATAGCGCATTGATGGGTATCGCCCGGAGACGATGGTCACCGGTCCGACCAGCGCCACCAGCGCCAGCAGCATGATCAGCGCGGCATCGGTCCGCGATGGCCACACCCACGCCCGCCGACGTTGGCGATCAGACACCGGCGAGGCAGGCGGGATGGAGGGGCAGCGCCCGGCGACACCGTCGGAACCATCGACGGGGGAGCGACGACTACGATGATGTACCGGTTCGGTTCCGTTTCCTCCAACCCGACATACCGAACCGGCAGCCTCTCCCTCCCCGGCTTCCCCAGCACGCGAGGGGGGCGCCGCCCGTTCCCACCAGGCAGCACGGAAGCCATCAGCGCCCTGCTCGTGCCGTGATCAGCTCATCCAACAGCGCTGCCGCGTCTGCCGGCAGCGCGGCACGAACCTGCTGATAGAGCCGCGCCGCATCCCTATTGCTGGCACGCAGACGGTCGCCCAGGGTTGACGGGGCAAGCCCGGCGCCCCGCGCCGCCGCCCGCATCCCGTGTCCCTGGGTTATCAGGAACGCAGCATACGCCAACCGGACCTCAAGCGGCGCCTGCGCCGGGGCGCTGCCTTTCCCGACCGGGGGCGGCGCCGGGGGGCGGCGGCGCAGGCGCGGGCAAACCGGATTCAACGTCGCTGTTCAACTCCTGCAACGCATGCCGCACCGCTTCCTGGCGCTGCACTGCTGCCGCCAGACTCGCCTGCATAACGGGGATCATATTCTCGAGTTCGCGCCGCTCGGCTTCCAGCTGGCGCCGCGTCGCCTCGCGCACTGCCGCCACCTGCGCCTCACGCACGTCCAGTTCGGCGCGCGCTCGCGCCTGATCGACCCGGATGCGCTGCATCTCGCGCGTCCGCTCCCGGTCAATGCGCGCCAACACCCACGCCTGGCGGTTGCGCAGCGTGTCACCGAACGTCTCCCATGCGACCCAGGCAATGCCCACCGCCGTCGCCGTCAGCAACCCGGCAGCCACCCATGCGGTGGTATCGAGCGTCCACCGCACCGCCGTGGCGAAATCGGCGATGATCGGCGATGCGATCAGCACATCATGCACCGGGTGTACTAGCGGCGCCGCCGGCAGCAGCGGCAGGGTGTGGCGCAGCGCGCGAAACGGGTGACGCGGCGCCAGGTCTGCCACATGCAGAACGAACCCGATGAGCGCGATGCTCTCCAGCGCCAGCATAACGCCCAGCGCCAACGCTGGCGATCCGAACGTCGTCGCCCAGAAGGTGAACGCCCCCCAGATACTCACGCTGAGTGTCACGACCGGAATGATCGTCTGCAATGCGATCGTCAGCGTCTCTTCCGGATCGCGCCAAAGAGACTCAAGCAGCGAACGCCACATGGCACGCCTCCTGTTCGTTTGGCGCGTCCGGCGCCAATGCCGCCGGATGCGCAGCCTGATCCATAATAACGACCGGTGCCGCGCCAGGCATCCTCCATTGAGGGGGAACCAGCGGTGTCGGGATGGCGGGGGCGGGCGCAAGCGTCCAGCCCCGCCGTCGCAGCGCATCCCACACTGGGGGCGCCAGGACGGATGCGTCCGGCGGCGCAGCGGCGACCAGCCAGACAAGCACGCGCACGGCACCTGCCGTCAGCGCCTCGACCAGCGCCTCCTGCGCCAGCGCATGCAGCGATCAGCGCGTCGATCCGACCACGACCGCATGCACCCGCCATGCCGCCACATGCGCGTCCGGCCCGCGCACGACGGTAATCACCAGCAGTCTATCGTGCCCTGGCGGTCGCGCGTGGGTGCGGCAGTCGCGCAGCGGGCGCCAGCGCCCGCGCCGCCACCCGCGGCGATTCGCCGCTGCTCTCCGGCGTCCCGCGCTGGGTTCGCCATGATGATCTGCGCTTCATGCTCACGCGCCGCCACTGTCAACTGGCGCACCCACGTCGCCTGCATGGAGGTGTCGCTGTCATCACCGCTGCTGCTCTGGATCATCTCGCACCCACGTCGCCCGCACGAAGGTGTCAGGATGGACGATCAGTCCGGATCGCTGCACGAGGGCATCCACCGTTAGGAAGCCTTCCCCAACCTCCGCGTGGTGATTACGGGCGCCGTCTGGTAATCATCACTCCCCCTGGCCAGGCGCCGTCGGTTTCCTCGACCAAAGGGGCCTGCGTCTGCCACAGCGTGCCGTTAGGGTCGCAACAGCATTCCCGCCCCGGCCTGCCCCAAGGCCACCTGGCTGTCAATAGCCGTCGGCAACGCCAGCGCGACGCGCGCCAGGAAGTTCGTCTTGCTCTCGCCCGTCAGCACGTCCGCTGAGGGACGCTGGGTCGCCGCCACAACATAGATGCCGACCGCGCGCTTTGCGCGCCAGCACCAACAGCGCCGCTGCCAGGTCCGCGCTGGTCGCCGCGAGGAGATCGCCGACCTCAGCGATGACCGGTGCCACGCGCGGCGGCAGCGCCGGGTCCACCTATCGCCAGGTGCCCAGATCGCGCAGCTCCCGGCGCTGCAACTGGCAGGACGCATGTGACGGCGCCGATCCAGCCGACCAGCGGATGGTCGCTGAAGGCGACGGCGCCGCTGGTTTCCCCCACCTCGGCGATAGCCAGGTGCAGCCGCACCTGCAGGGCGCGCCGCCCGATCCGCGCGCCCTGCACAGCGCGGCGTAGGCCGCGCCATAGGTTGCCGCGAAGACGGCACCGCTCGGCAGCAGAATGAGCGACGCCACGTAGCCAAGCGTGGCTGCAGCACTGCACAGCAGCGGAGTCACCAGCATGCGCTGGATGTCGGCATCCCTATCATGCTGGCGGCACCGCATCCGAACGCGGACAATCGCGCAGCTCCAGCGTCACGCTCCGTTCCGTCCGCCAGACGAGGATCACGCAGAGCGCCTCCCCCAGGCGGTTCGGATCGTCGATCATCTGCGGCGCTGGCGCTGCATCGATGTCGCCGCGTTCATCGACGTCCGACGTATCGGCATCGGACGCAGCGGATGCCGCTGCCGAGGGGTCATCATCGCTCCATGCCGCGCGCACGGCGCTTGACGTCCTCAAACATCCTTCCCTCCCTGTTCCAGTCTGCAGGACGCCGTTCAGCAGCGCGTCCCGTTCTCCCGATGCCACCCTATGCCGCGCCCGCCATGCGCCCGTTTTCCACGCACAGTGCATGGTCGGCGTATGGTATGCTCACCTGCGCCAACACAGAGTAGAAAGGAGACCGCATGCCCCGACGATCCTATCCACCGCTCGATGCTGACGCCTGCGCGCGCCTGCGCGCCGCCCGGCAGGTGCAGCGCCTGCGCGTCCGCGAGGTCGCCGCCCGGGCCGGGATCAGCGCAACGACCTATCATCGGATCGAAACCGGCAAGCGCGGCGCGCCGCCGGACACGCTGGCGCGCATTGCCACCGCCCTGAATCTCGATGCCCTGCCAGAGCCGCCGCCGCGCCGCACCGACAGGGACGATGCCTCGCGGCGCCGGGGAGCGCCGGATGCCGCGTTCGCCGCCGCTGCCCCGCTGCTGCCGACCATCGGATCGCCGACACGGAGCCGCCTGCGTGCCATCGTCCGAACGTTGCCGGACTCCGCCGACCGTACCGCACTACTGGCAGCGATCCCTGCGCCGATCACCGAGGACGCCCATGCACGAGACGCCCATCCGCTGATTGTCCTCGGCGACGGCGTGCTGGCCGCCGCCATCGCCGTTTCCCTCAGTGAGCGCCGCCGCGTCGTCTGGGTGCAGCGCGCCGGGGGACCGCCGCCCGCCCTGGCGCTGGCTGCGCCGGGAACGCCGCCGGAGTGGCTCGCCCCCACCACCGACCTGCGGCGCCGCGCCGACCGCGCTGCCGCATGGTTCGGCGCGCTGCCCGCCGGACGCACCGCGCACCCGTCGACCGCCCTGCTGCCGGTTATGCGCGCCCCAGACGACCCGCATGCGGGGCGCGCGGGACCAGACGCGCTCGGTGATGATCCTCTGCGCCTGATCGTCGCCGACATGCGCCGCGTCTGGCGCATCCTGACGACGCAGGCGCGCCGCCGCGCCATTCCCGTGCTGCGCGCGCCATCCGCCACTCCGTTGATCGCGGACGGGCGCTGTATCGGCGTACAGACCCGCCGCCGCACGGTGCTGGCGGATGTGGTCATCCAGACCATCGGCCTGCACCCACAGCCCGCGCTGTGGATCGATCCCGCGCCGCCGGTCGCCGCCGTGCAGGTCGCGCCCGACCCGGACTGTCCGCTCGGGTGGACGATCCGCTTTCCGCTCGACGATGTGACCTATACGACGCGCCTGCCATCCCTCCCCCGGACGGCAGGGGAGGACTCCACCACCCCGCCCGTTCCCGGCGTGACGCCGCTGCACGGCGCATCACGAGCGACCGGCATCGCCGTGGCGCGCGGCTTGATCACCGTGCATGCCATGGGAAGCCAGGGCTTGAGCGCCATCCCAGACCTCCTCGACACGCTGCAGGTGCTCCTCCCGTAGCGCCCGTCCCTCCACCTGCGGAGCGAGGAAGAAACGAATACGCCCTGGGCATCGGCCCGGGGCGACCCCATTCAAATGGCAACGGCGACGCAGGTCACCGGCGACGGCGCCCGCGCATGAACGCTGGCGGCAGTGTGGACGGCGGGTGCAGTGCTGCTGGAGCGCGGCATGCGGACGCGTCCGGCAGACGCGCCGCCTTTGGCGGTGATAGCAGCGACGCTGCGCCAGATGGCGCGAGAAGCGATGCAGCAGGAACGCACCGCTCAGGAACGGCGCGTCGGGGAGGAGATGGAGTGATGGGTGGCAATGACCGGCGAGATGGGGCGAACCTGCGCCGGTTGTACCTCGAGGAGCGGTTGAGTCTCCGCGCCATTGCGCGGCGTTTCGGCTAGACATCGCACGGCGCGGCGGCGGGTGCGGGATGCGGGCATCCCGTTGCGTCAGCATGGGCGCATGCTCCTGCCCCTGGCATTGACGCCGGACGAGGGGGCGCTGATTCGCTGCTCTATTGCGGCAGCGGGAAGATGGTGCGTGGCACGGGCGCGGCATGTGGATGCCGATGTGTTGACCGTGCTGGCAGTGCCCGCACTGCCGGCGGATGACCGGGTGCAGGTCGTGGCGCACGGGGTCGCGGTCGGCAAGTCGGTGCGGACCCTGGCACAGCGGTTGCACTGTTCGACCCGGACCGTGTTCCGCCTGGTGTGCCGGGTGCGGCTGGAGGATCTTTCCGCCAGCAGGGATTACGAGTCGAGAATGGCGGCGCAATGATCCGGCGCGACACTGGCGCATGCGCCGGTGTCGGTGATGATTACCGATGGACGACGCGGCGGATGCGCCGATACTCACAGCGCGTTCGCCGTGTCGCCATTGGTCGGGGGTTGGCAGGATTCTGGCGCGGGGGTGATGGCAATGGCCAAACCGGAGACGACGAATGCCGCGCCGGATGGGGCCCCGCAGCGCGGCGGCGCGGCATCGCCTATCCGGAGGGCGCATCCAGCACCGCTGTCAGCGCCGCGTCCACGCTCGCCAGGTCGGTGATCGTCACCCCGACCGTCTCCCCCAGGCGCACTATGCCTGCAGCGTCCATGCCTGGCGAATCGTTCGGCAGCGCCAGGTCGTGCACCCGCGCCGCCAGCGCCAGCAGCAGCCACCCGCCGGTGAAAAACTGCACCGCCGGAGGATCGGGCGACACCCAGACATGCACCCTGTCCAGCGGCCTCGCTGCCCGCAAGGGCGGCAGCAGATCGTCAACTGGCCACTCCGGCGCAACCTGTGCTGCATCCGGCGTCATCACCGCGCGCGGCGATCTCACCGAAGCGGCACGGCGGCACGCAATGCATCCCCGCTGCGTTTGCCGGGCCCGTCCTGCGGCGCCCGCACCGCCTGCGCTGCCTGCACTGATGCGTGCTGCCTGCACCGATGCAACGGCATCGCACCGGCGCGTCGCTCAGATTGATTTTTCTCTCTTCTGCGCCTCCTTCTCGCCCTCCCCGTCTACCGTCGGCGGCTGCGCCTCCGTCGGTCGCCGCCAGTCGTCGGAGCGCCATGCCAACCGACGGCATCTGCATCTGTCGTAGAATGCAACGGCGGAGGCCCGGCGCGCACGTCCGGCGGCGGGCCCGCCGCAGCGCGACGTTCGTGTCAGCGAAGGCAAGCGCGCGATGAAAACCATCATCACCGAGGGCGGGTTGTTGCCCGCTGACATGCTCGACGCGATTGCTGCCAGCGCGGTGGACGGACAGCGTCCCGACGATTTTGGCATGGCGCGGACGCGCCCCCTCTCCGACCGCATTGCGGCGGCCTGGCAGGCGGCGCGCGCACATCCGCGCCGAACTCGATGCGCGCATCGCGCGGTTGTACGGCGTCTCCCGCGACGACCTGCGCTACATCCTCGGCCCGCACGACGTGGAAGGACCCGACTTTCCCGGCGAGACGTTTCGCGTGCTGAAGGAGAAGGAACTGCGGCAGTACGGCGAGTACCGCACCCGGCAGCTGGTGCTGGCAGCGTGGGATGCGTAACCCACACGCCCAGCAGGGGCGCGACGCCGACCACGCGCACCGGCGACGGCGCACCACGACAGCGGCGACGCGGCGCGCTGCATGCCGCGCCGTCCATTCGCTGCACGCCCATCCTCTCGGCGGCGCATTCAGCGCCGATCCTCCGCCGTCTTGCCGGTGGCGCGACGCTGGTCAGCGGACGGGCGCTGGCGGTCGGCTGCTGCCGTCTTGCCGGTGGCACGACGCTGGTCAGCGGACGGGCGCTGGCGGTCGGCTGCTGCCGTCTTGCCGGTGGCACGACGCTGGTCAGCGGACGGACGCTGGCGGTCGGCTGCTGCCGTCTTGCCAGTGGCGCGACGCTGGTCAGCGGACGGGCGCTGGCGGTCGGCTGCTGCCGTCTTGCCAGTGGCGCGACGCTGGTCAGCGGACGGGCGCTGGCGGTCGGCGGGGACTGTCTCGCCGCGCGTTTGGCGCTCGGCGGCGACGCGGCGCCGGTGGTCCCGCACGAGCGCCGCAAACCGCTCCCGAAACGCGGCGCGACTCTGGAAGACCTTCGGCATTGTGGCGCCTTCCCCGAACAGCCGCCGACGCTCCTTGCTGCTGCACGCCTCGAAGACCAGGCGCAAGAACACGCCGCCCGGCGTCCGCCGCCGCGCGCTGTCCAGCGTGGGCAACCCATCGGCGTCGAGAATCTTGAGCGTTTCGCGCGCCGCCAGTTTCATGGCCGGCAGCCCGACGACGCGGGCGACGCGCAGGATGTCCCGGTAGCCGCGACTGCCCTGACGCTCGCCGAGAATGTCGGCGAGCTCGCGGGCGAAGTGCAGCGCATCGTCGGGGTGCGGCGATGATGGTGCGGTCATAGGTGCGAACCTCATGCGCCCGGTGGTCGGGCGCTGCGGCGCGGGGCGCTGGCGCCCCGCGCGCTTCTGCATCCTGATCGTCCGGCAACGCGACGCATAGCGCCGCGCACTGCATCCATGCGGCGACGACTCCGCCGCCGCTACGCTATAGATGTCCGTATTGTACGGCGATTTGAGGTTCGTTGTGGTTGCGTTGCGTCACCGTTTGCTTAAACACCCCGCCATGCCGCATCACCACGCCGCATACCTGCTCCGACGAACCAACACCGCCCCCAATGTCGCACGCATGGATGCATCCCCTCCGCTCCCACCGCTCCGCCGAATCGCACCGACCGGCGCCGATCACCAGCGGCAACGCGGGCGACGTAGACGACGTGAACGACGGAACATACCGGCGCGGTCTGTCGCAACGGGCGGCAGTCAGGGAGGCGGAGAGAATGGCGGTGTGAGGGCCAGCGACGTTTGCAGCGACGCTCAAGGGAACCGCGTTCAGTTGGTACGAACGAGTTTTTGTTCTGTGTGCTCGTGCAGCCAGCGGACATTCATTTCGGATGACAAAGGGGCGGAACGGTTTTTGGTCGGGTATCGTCCATCGTTTCCTCGGATGCAAACTATTCGCGCAGGTGATAGGTATAAAAAGGGGTCAGATGCATGGATGGATAAAGAACACCGCGATACGCCTAAATGTCATTAAGAAATCTTGAATAAACAGGATATTGCTGTCACTTTGAGACTTTGGGTTCTCGGACGCTCGATTGCTCGCACGAGACTCAATCGTTCGGCAAGCAAGGAATACAACCAAGGCCCGGATTTGATTCTACTTCAATCCCGATAATCCCGCCATTCCTTGCAAGAAACGTCTTTGAAGCGCTAAAAACACGACCACCATTGGTGCAGCGGCGATAACAGAGCCAGCCATCATTAGTTCAAAACGAGTTTGATACTGCTCACGAAATTTAGCAAGACCAATCGGCAAAGTTCGCAATGTATCTCCGGCTGTAGCCACGAGCACCCATAGAAATTCATCCCAGCTCGCCACAAAAACAATGATCGCTAGAGTGATTAGAGCAGGTTGAATGAGCGGCAGTACGATTTGAAAATAAATGCGAAATTCACCAGCGCCATCGATACGAGCCGCATCGAGGTAGTCGTCCGGAACGCTAATGATGAATTGTCGCATCAAAAAAACCCCAAATGCCGACATAGCAAAAGGAACGATGAGTCCTTGATATGTGTTGACCCATCCAAGACCGCGAACGATCAGGAAAAGAGGAATCAAAATTGCCGTAAAAGGTACCATGACTGTGGCAAGGATAAAGAGCATCAGGATATTTTTGCCAGGGTAATCAAATTTAGCGAGGCTATATCCTATCATCGGCGAGAAGAGCAGGTTCAAAAAAACGATGGCTCCCGTCACAAAAACGCTGTTACTCAAATAGCGCATAAAGTTAAAGCGCGCGAATACTTCGATATAGTTCCCCCAATTTAAATTTGACGGCAAAATCTGGAATCGAGTAGAAAAAATCTCATCATTCGTCATAAAGGAGGCAGAGACCATGTAAAGCACCGGCGTCATAATCAGGATCGCACCTGCGAGTAGAGCGATTTGTCCTAACACTACCATGAACAGTCGCGCCATTGATCGTGGCATCTTTATCGTCTCCTAACTTTTCCGAATCTGTGCCTCTTAATCGTTTTGCTGAAAACGCAAGAGACGAAATTGTATGATTGCCAGTGCTAGTAATATCAGCAAAAATATTACTGAAGCGGCACTAGCATACCCCATTTTGAGATACTGGAAGCCATTCTGGAAAATGAACATAGATAAAACGCGTGTTGCCGATCCAGGTCCACCGTTCGTCAATATGTACATCGGTGTGAAAACTTTAAATGCTTCGATGATCGAGATCACCATCACATACAGGAACACTGGCCGTAGTAGAGGGAGGGTGATGTAGAGCAGACACTGCGCTGCATTCGCTCCGTCGATCTGTGCCGCTTCGTAGTAGTCGTTCGGAATCGCGCGTAAACCGGCGATGAAGATCACCATGTAAACAGGAGTACCTTTCCAGATACTCAAAATGATCATGGCAGGCATTGCCGTAGAGGGATCGTCCAACATGCGTAGGCCTGTAATTCCCAACGCCCGAGCTGCAACGGAGAAAATCCCAAAGGTCGGATTATACATTAACAACCATATCAGAGACCAAACCGTCAATGAAATAACAGCGGGAATGTAGTAAACGGTCAAATATGCCTGACGACCGGGAAAAGTTCGGTTAAAAATCAATGCTAGTCCTAATGCAATGAACCAGATGGGAATCACAACACCAAATGAATACAGGAACGAGACCCAGACTGAGTTAATGAATTCCTTATCGGTGAAAAGTCGGCTGTAATTCGTCATTCCTAGAAATTTTGGGTCGTCCAAAAGCCCCCACGAGAAGAGGCTGACATAGAAAGTTTGAAAGAGCGGATAGAGGTAAAACGCTCCGAAAAAGAGAAAAGCTGGCAATGCAAATACTAGACCAAGGCGTTTTTTACGCGCTTCTAGCGTATTGCCTAGTATTCCCCTTCTCCGTTGATGAAAACTTTGGTGGCGTAAGTTTTGCTCTTGTGGAGTGCCGAACATAGTCGTTTATTCCAAAGAGAATATCTCTCTCGTCTTCCAGAATTGGAAGTTCTCCTGGAAGACGAGAGAGTGTAGATTGTTCTCCTAGTCAGTCATTGCCGCTTTCGCCTGGGCTTGTGCGTCCCTGAGGACACTCATCACATCTTCTCCGGTGAGAATCCGGTTCTGAGCACGCGTCCAGATGTCGGAAAGTTCAAAATACTTGGTAGAGCGGAATTCGAACTTCCCATAGGCGTAGTCGGCAAAAATCGTTGCTAGTCGGGGATCAGTTTGGATGTAGTACTCCCGCAAGGGCTTTCCATCGATCTCCGTCTTGCGCGCTTGAACATAGCCAACCTTCTCCCACCACTCTTTCTGTTTGCTGGTGAGTAAGTTGACGAACTCCCACGCCGCCTTTTGTTTTTCTGGCGAGGATTTGGCGCTGACAAACCATGCCCAAGCATATAGTGTGGTTACGCGCTCCTTGGCGTTAGCGAATTGGGGCAGCGGTGCAATATCCCAATTCAAGTTTGGATTCATCGTCTTCAACGGAGCGACGGCCCAGGGACCTCCAAAAATCATAGCGCTGCGTCCGTTGGCAAAATCTTGCAACAAGTCGGTATAGGTTGCCGGATCGATGGCATCTGCCTGACGCAACTTTTGCAGGTAAGTCATGACAGCAACCATCGGTTCTTGAGTGAAGTCAGGCATCCCTTCCGGAGTAATGAGCTCCCCGCCTTTCTGACGTAACATTGGTTCCTGAATGAGGACCGTCCAAATCGGCACGTTGAACGGCCAAGATAAACCGACGCGTTTGATAACATCTCCTTCCTTGACAGTTAATCGGGTGGCAATATCGGCAAGCTCTTCCCAGGTAATTGGTCGATCCTTCGGCAAGGGTTTGATACCTGCTTCCTTCAGAGCGTCTACGTTGTAGATCAAACTGA
>Ga0272446_1001239_pt1:27500-37669 | contig 37669 bp, 38 predicted proteins | sample YNPCB0061_FD_194587 | JGI IMG/M metagenome (GOLD analysis project Ga0272446, IMG submission 194587) | Hot spring microbial mat communities from Yellowstone National Park, WY, United States - YNP-CB-006-1 | ecosystem: Environmental > Aquatic > Thermal springs > Hot (42-90C) > Sediment...
ATCCTCTAACCTACCGGTAAACCGGAAGCCAAAAAGTGGATCGTCACCTCCTAAAAAGGGCGTAATCAATGAGTCGATGACTTCAAACGGTTTCATTGCGTTTTTTATGTCAACCCATCGGGTACGTACTCCTAGTCTACGCAGGGCAGCTTCGAGTCGCTCCTGGAAATCTTCCCAAAAGACGCCAGGATAGCCGTCAATGATAACCTGGCCTGCATCGGCCAGTCGTTGCGCCAGCGCCTCGAAGCCGAACTCGATCTGTCCAGGGCCAAGGTCGTGGGAGGGATAGATATCATACTGATCGGCGACCCGTTCACGGCCAGCCGCGGAAACATGTGCCGGCATAAGGTACTGCGTTGTTTTGCGCCAGGGATTCGGCAGCGCCACGCTCATTCTCCATGTGGAGGTCGTTGATAATCATCTTCGTAGCGCACGATGTCGGTCTGCTGCCAGTTGCCGAAGGCAACCTCCAGCACACGCACCCTCGGCCCGCGGCTGGCGAGCCGATGGCGAGTATGGGCCGGAATCCAGATTTCGTCACCTGGCTGTGGATGCAAAATCTCATCGCCTACCTGCACCTCGCAGCCCTCGTCGAGCACGACCCACAGCTCAGCGCGGCCATTGTGTGCCTGGAGACTAAGGCGCTGCCCTGGCTCGACGATCATTAGGCTAACGGTCACCGGCTCGTTGTGGGCGTATTGCTTGAAGGATCCCCACGGCCGCACGGTATAGCCAACGGCGGGCTTCGTCTTTGGGATCGGCGTGATGGTCGGTTCCGTCATGATGACTGCGCCCCCAATTCTTGCAAAAAGGCCGACCGATCCATTATGGTTGGCTGATTATCTTTTTCTACGACTACTATACGAAAATTGCGTTTGCCTATAGCGCCATAGTCATGGCCAGCTTCGCTCGAAAAGATGCCCCAGTAAACCAACGGCTCCTCACCGATGTTCACAGTGCGATGCGCCGTCCAGCCCGGAACGTAGACGACGGTGTTGGCCTCTAATGGCACCACGCGACACTCACCCGTACGCTCGTCCTCCAAAATCATCAACCCGCGTCCGCGCAGACCGATGTACACCTCAGCGGCGGGCCGCCATGCATGAAAATGCCCTTTGGTCATGAAATACTCGCGGCCGATTTTTCCCGGCATGAGGACGCCAAGTCCATAATGGAGCTGCCCCGTCCCGGTGTGATCTTCAATTGAGGTGACTTGATAGAGCAAGGGATTTTCCTGAAGCCGCGCTCTACACGCTGCCTGATCGGCGAAGCTTGAAGAAAGATCGCGCAGATAGCGCCGTACCGGTGTACGATCCGGAATCGAGCCATCCATCGGGTCAAAATGCAGGAAGTCTGCTAACTTTGACGTGCCCACTCAAATTTCCTGAAAGGGTTGTGTGTTCAAGGGGGGATTTTAGCGATAGCCTACAATAAACAACATCTTTTGTCAAATACAGACAGAGCAAGGGGGGTTGTCCCAACTTCATCGGGAAGGGTCAGGTAGCCAGTCCCATCTGTTTGCAAGCTTGTCTCCATTCCTGTTTCCCGCCCATTCCAGCGCTCCGTAAGGCGAGGATCGCTACTAATCCGTTCGATTTCTAGCGCTACCCGCAGCCCTTCCAGCGCCAGCCAATTCCCTTACACGCGCTCTCCACTATTACACTATTCTGCTCCCAACCGGATACCCTGCCTACCGAAAGGCCGGATAGTCTATCTGTGCTCCATAGGTGTAGCCGCACTGCCGACAGCGCCAGTACGGGCGTCCGCCGTTGCGGGTTTGTGATGAAATCAATTACGCCCGCTGCAGACCGGACGGGGGTAATGAGTTGTGTCCGTTGCAGCGCCTCGCATAGGACGATACAGACGCTGCAACACCGCACCATACGATTGTCAAGTGTCAATCGCAGCATCTTTGTTCGGGATGGCGCGCGCGTTGCTGCCACTGTCACCATTCCGTCTCCCGGCACGGTCCATCTTGTCAACGATCTGCAGCAGCACCGCGCCCAACTGCGCCATGCGCCGCTTGCGCTCCGTCTCCGTCAGTGCCTGATGCTGCGGGGGTTCGGCGCGTTTCGTTGTGTTACGCTGCTTGCTCACAGTGTACCTCCTTCAGCGTGCGATACGTCTCCCGCCTCGCCTAGCGCGCGTGCATGCGCTGCGCTTCGGGCTCTGAGCGCTGCAGATCGGGATTGGCGCTCAACCGGCGCGACAGCGTCGCCAGGCGCGTATCAAGCGCCGCAGCACTCTGCGCCAGGGTCAGTCCCGCCCGTGCGCCTGCGATGATTGTCCTGTATCCCAGTTCAGTTGTTTCTTCTGGTTGTTCCCCAGGTTGTCTGAGGCTTTGAGGACGACCGAACTGTCGCCATGATGATTAACGATTTCGAAGTAGCGCGTCTCGAACGGCTTACCGTTGTTGATTTTCTCAACGGTGAGATTCAATCGCCCGGCGCCATCGGCGCTCAGTTTGAGGACGACGCGGCACGCGGCGCGCAATGCACTGCTGCCGCGCTTGTGCTAATGATAGGCTTGTCGGAGCGTCTTCCCGCCACCCTTTTTATGACAGGCTCGTCGTGGCATTCTCCAGACGCATGTCCGCCGCCATTCCCGGCATGCGGCGCATCCGGCGCGGATGGATGCGCTGCACTGCACAGACCGGCGCAGGCGCCATGTGCGCTCCCGCACGCCCATGCTGCCACACGCTCGCCGCATGGCGCCGTCTGCTCGAACCATTTCAAAAAAGAGCGACGCCCGCCGGTCATGGCGGACGTCGGTCGGTGTGCGCCTCCTGATCGGGCGGCGTCTGACGCGGATCGAAGGTGCAGGGAATAGCGGACACGGTCAAGCGCGTTCTCGGCGTTCTCGCGGTCGGATAATGGGAACGGAGAACATGCGAGGAACGCCTGACATCTTCTGCTCCGAAGCAGGGCGCGCGGCGACAGCGGCAGACACCGCGCCACGGGGCGCTCCTGCTGATCACCGGCAGCGACGGCAGCGGCGCCGTCGTTCTCCTCCGGTCATACCGGTCATAGTGGTCTGGCAGGGAGACATCCTGATCGGGCGACGGGCACGGATTGGAGGAGCAGGACACGTTGCATACTGTCAAGCGTTCTCGGCGTTCTCCCTGCGTTCTCGCAGTCGAGAACGCGGGACGTTCTCCGGGCGGTCCGACGCTAAGATACCGCCGTTCTCACGGCTGGATAACGGGAACGGCGCACGCGGGAGAACGCCTGACGCCTTCTTCGAGACGGAGCGATGCGGGCGGCGCGGCGACGGCAATGACCATGCGATGCAGGGAGCCAACAACAGCGGGTGCCGCATCCCAGGGCAACGGCGGCGGACGCCGCGCTGCAGGGAGATACTGCCGCTCACCGGCGGCGACGGCGGCGACGGCGGCGACGCGGCGCTGACTCCCGGCGGCGGACGCCGCGCTGCAGGGAGATACTGCCGCTCACCGGCGGCGACGGCGGCGACGCGGGCGATGCGGGCGACGTGAGAAGACCCGCGCCGATCACCGGCGGCAACGCGGGCGATGCGGGCGACGTGAGAAGACCCGCGCCGATCACCGGCGGCAACGCGGGCGACGTAGACGACGTGAACGACGGAACATACCGGCGCGGTCTGTCGCAACGGGCGGCAGTCAGAGAATAGAGGGGATGCCAGAGTTCTCCAGAGAGATGGGACGCGGCGGACGCACCGCCGCACGCCGCCAGCGCCGTGCGCAACGACCCTCAGGAGAATCGCGGACGGCGCGGCGAGGGTGCCGAGCATGGCGCACCGCGCCGCTTCTCATGTCAAGCGTTCTCCGCGTTCTCCCGGCGTTCCCGACCGCACGAACGCAGAGCGTTCTCGTGGCGTTCTGACGCCGGGATAACGCCGTTCTCATTCCCGGATAACGGGAACGGCGCGCACGAGGAAACGCTTGACACTGCGCGCCCCTGGCGCCAGGCGGCAAGCGCGTCGTTCCGATTGCCGCCCAGCCGCCGGTACGCCGCGCGAAAACTCTCCCCTGCTGCGCCTGCCTGCCGATAGGCGTCGCGCAGCGCCGGAGCGAGCGCACGCGTCCGCCCTCCGACAGGCGCACCGGCAACGGCAGTGACATTGACCGTCAGATGACCCGGCGGCCGATCCACGCAGACCGTCGCCTGCGCTGCATCATGCGCCGCCGCGCCACCGCCGGTGACCGGCGGGGCGGCGAGCAGCGCTTCCAGCAAGGCGGCATCCGCGCCTGCCCCGCCAGTTCTTCCCGCGTGCGCGGGAGGTTGCGCGGAGCGGGCAATCAGCCGCTCCGGATCGGGCAGTTCGGGCACGTCCATCCGCCGCCGTTCGCCGGTGACGGGATCGTGCAGCAGGGCGATGCGCCGCCCATCGGCATCGCGCAGCATCTCAACCGTCTGGAAGTTGCTCAGGATCGCCGACTTCCCCTCCAGTCCCAGGGTTTTCACCTGGCGATCCTGCACGCCGATGGTCAGGTGCACGCCGAGTTTTGCGCCGCGCCGGGCGATGTCTTCCACCAGGTCAAGCGCGCCGGGGACGCCGGCGACGACATCGTGCGCCTCGTCGATTACCAGGTGCAGCGGCGCAAAGCGCCGCACCCCCTGAGCGCGCTGCGCCCGCCGCGTCTGCACCTCGGCGCGCACAGCGTGCAGCATCTGTGCAATCGCCGCCCGATCGTCGCCATGCCCCGCCGCCTCGCACCCGGGCCACAGTCCGGGAGCAGCATCAGGGTCGCAGACCACCACCCGCGCGCCCGCCGCCGCCCAGTCCGTCGCCAGTTTGTGCAGCAGCGTGGTCTTGCCGCCGCGCGTGTGCCCGATCACCAGACGGTGGGGTTGGTCCTTCAGGGTGGCCAGCAGGTCGGGCGGCGCTCTGTCCGCCTTCCCCCGCCCGCCGGAGGGCGCAGCGGGCGGCACCGGCGGCGCCGCGCCGTCCGTCGCCGCGTCCCGGTTGCGGTCCGGTAGGAGCGCCCGAACTGCCCGAGTGACCGACGGCAGCGCCTCGCGGCGGATTTCCGGGACGGTCAGGGCGCACCCGCCCACGGCGGCGGCGGCGGGAATAAGCCAGATCGGCGAGCCGGGGAAGGAAACGGTGCACATGCCGGCGGCGCTGCCGAAGACGAGCAGACACGCGCCGCGCGCCAGTTCGTCTGTCGTGATGAGCGTCATGCCGCATCTCCTTACTCGATGACGACCGCCCGGACGCTGCGCGCGCCGCCGCGCAGCAGCGCCAGCACACCGAAGATGATCACGGTGATGCAGCACACGAGAATCGCCTGCACGCCGACCGACACAAACAGGCAGAAGGCGGCGGCGTAGACGACTTCCAGCGCGCGATTGGCGGTCCATGTCGCCGCCAACGCCGCCGCCTTGCCCCAGTCGGTGACGTAATCAAACACGATCGACGCCAGCAAAACCAGGTTGAGCAGCGGATGGCGCACAGTCGGGAACGCCAGTTCAAACAGCGACGGCAACAGGGTGAAGCCGGTGAAAATGATGCCGGTCAGCAGCGCGCCGACCGGGAGATCAAGGACGCTTTCGGCGCGCCCGGACATCTCGTAGATCACCGGTGCGGCGGCGGTGCGCAGTCCGGTGGTGAACTCCCACGTGGACGCCAAATCGAAGACGACCCAGATCGGGGTCAGCGCCAGCGTAATCAGCCCGAAGACGACCACCATGAAGAGCGCCGGCGCCGGGTCGAGGCGAGCGCACGCCGCGCGCGCTGCGAGCACATAGGAACGAACATCGAGCAGACGGGTGAAGCACGACTGCTGGATCATATCGTAGGCGTTCATGCGCATCTCCTTTCACGTCATGGCGCTACACGCCGTATAATGGCGCTGCGGCGCTCTCATCCCGAGCGTTCGCGCCCTCCGGCTTGTAGCGGTCTCACGCGGTCGCAAGCCGGAGGGTCAACCGATCACTCTTCAAAATGCGCTCAAGCTCCTCAACAGGGATGTAGAACTGTCGCCGCCCCGGACGGATGGCTTTCACTTTCCCCAGCTTGATCCAATTCAGCACGGTGCGCTCGGTGCAGCGGATGCCCGCCTCCTGCAAGCGTTTGGCGAACTCCTCCGCCGTGAGATATCGCTTTGCCTGCTGATCGCTCACATATCGCCTCCCGTTCGTTAGATCACATAGGCGCATCATAGCACGATTAAGAGCAATACGTCAAACGGATGCCGTTTATTGACATGTAGCAGAAATAGCAGACGAAACGACTCCGGCGCCGGGGCGGGCGTAGCGGGTCAGGAGGGCAGCAGGAGCGCGGCCACCTGGTCGCCGTAGGGATTGTCTTCGCGCCGCAGCGCGGCAAGATAGCGCGTGGTGGTATCCAGGCTGCGGTGGCCCAACCGCTGCTGCGTCGCCGTCACCGGCGCGCCGGCGGCGTCCATGGCGCGGGCGAAGGCGTGGCGCAGCGCGTGGAAATGCACCCCCAGGCGGCGGCGGCAGATATTTTGCAGTTGGCGCGGGGTCAGCGGGCGCAGCGCCGGCGGGCGCACCGGCGTCCAGAGCGGCGCGTCGGGCGACCGGGAGGCATCCGCGCCGGGGCGGGCGGCGAGCCAGGCGCGCACCGCCTGCGCCACCGGCGCGGGCAGGGCGTCACGCTGCGTGACGCCCCCCTTGCAGCGGTTGAAGGTCACCGTGAGGCGCGCGCCGTCATCGGCGAGGTCGCCCTGGCGCAGCGCCGCGACTTCGGCAAGGCGACGCCCGGTGGCCAGCGCCAGCGCCAGGAGCGCATAGTCGCGCAGTCCGGCCAGGGTCGTGCGGTCGATGGCCGCCAGGCGCGCACGCACCGTCGCCGCCGCCGGCGGCGCTGCGCGATACGGATCGACGACGCGCCGCTCGACGCGCTCGGCAGGGTTGGCGGGGAGCAGCCCGTGACGGACGGCGTAGGCGTAGAAACTGCTGACCACGGCGCGGCGCCGGTTGTAGGTGGCGGCGGCGGGGGCGCCGCGGTCGGCCCAGGCTTGCAGCGCCAGGGCGAGGGCGCGCGGATCGGCGTCGAGGTCGAGTCCGGCGCTGTGCAGGGCGCTGCGGAAGGAGGCGAGTTCGGCAGCGTAGGTGCGGGCGGTGGCGGCGCTGCCGGACCGCCCCTGCTTAGCGGCGAGCCAGGCGGCGATCAGGGCGTCGAGGGCGGCGGCGCGGGCGGCGCCGGCGGCGCCAGCAACGGGGGCAGGGAGGTCGAGCGCGACCATCAGAACGCTCCTTTCAACTCACGAAACGGCATGTTTGATTCGCCTTTCTTCTCATGCGATCACGCTATCGCCCCGATCCTATCGTTCCGCACCGGCCTTGTCCACATCCGTCCCGCCGCCGACCACGCCTCGTCGCGCAGTGCGCCGCAGACCGCGCCAGACGGCTTCTGCGGCGCGCATGGTCCGGCGCCCTTTTTTCCACTTGCCTTGCCGCTAATCGACGCTCCTGAGCCGTCCTGCGCTGCGCGCGACGGGGCGCAGGCGGTCGGTCTGCGACGCGCCGCCGTTTGCGCCGGACCGCCGCCGGTCTGCCGGCGCTCAGGAGTGAGGCGGGCGCCAGCAGTTCGTAGAACCGCGCTTCTGCGAACTGTGCCTGCCCACCCCCGCGCCGCCGGGGGCGGCGCGGGCGCCGCGCGGCGCGCTGCGTCGCCGCTCCATGCCAACCGACGGCATCTGCATCTGTCGTAGAATGCAACGGCGGAGGCCCGGCGCGCACGTCCGGCGGCGGGCCCGCCGCAGCGCGACGTTCGTGTTAGCGAAGGCAAGCGCGCGATGAAAACCATCATCACCGAGGGCGGGTTGTTGCCCGCCGACATGCTCGACGCGATTGCTGCCGGCGCAGTGGACGGACAGCGTCCCGACGATTTTGGCATGGCGCGAACACGCCCCCTCTCCGACCGCATTGCGGCAGCCTGGCAGGCGGCGCGCGCGCAGTGGGCGCTCTTTCAGACGCACCTCGCCGATCTGCCGCCCCACGATTCGACCGCCACCACGCTCACCCGTGAGTACTGGGCGATCCCGCTCCTCCGCATCCTCGGCTATACCCTGGAGCGCAACCGCCAGGCGCCGGTCGTCGCCGGGCGCACGTATGCCATTTCGCACCGCGCTGGCGACGCCGACGACGCGCCGCCGATCCATATCACCGGCGTGCGCGTCAGCCTCGATGTGCGCCCGCCCTCACCCCCCCGAACCCCCCCGCGCGCGGGGGGGACTGGAGGGGTGCGGATGTCGCCCCACGCGCTGGTGCAGGAGTACCTCAATGCGACCGACCACCTGTGGGGGATCGTGACCAATGGCGTGCGCCTGCGCCTGCTGCGCGAATCGGCGCGTTTCACCCGCCCGACGTATGTCGAGTTCGACCTCCAGGCGATGCTGGAGGGGGAACGGTTCAGCGATTTCGCCCTGCTCTATCGCCTGCTCCACCGTTCGCGCCTGCCGCAGCGCGCCGCCGATGCGCCGGAGTGCTGGCTCGAACGCTACCATCAGCAGGCGCTGGCACAGGGCGGACGGGTGCGCGACCGCCTGCGCGACGGGGTAGAGCAGGCGCTGAAGACGCTGGCGAACGGATTGCTGCGCCACCCCGCGAATGAGCGCCTGCGCCGCGCCCTTGCCAGCGGCGACCTGACCCCGCAGGCGTTCTACCGCCAGGTGCTGCGCCTGGTCTACCGCCTCCTCTTCCTGATGGTCGCCGAGGAGCGCGCCCTGATCGCCGCCACGGGGGACGACGCCGACCGCGCCCTCGCCATCTACCATGCGCACTACAGTATGGCGCGGTTGCGTCGGCTGGCGGAACATGCCGGCGTCGCAGCGTCGGCGGGCGAGGGAGGGTACGGCGACCTCTGGATCGGACTGCTCGCCGCCTTCCGTATCTTTGAAGGGAGCGTCAGCCGGCGCTTCCCGATTGCACCGCTCGACGGCGACCTCTTCAGCGAAACGGCGTGCCCGCATCTGACGGCGGAGACCCGCATGGCGAACGCCGACCTGCTCGCCGCCATCCGCGCCCTCGCGCTCTACCACGACCCGGAGAGCCGGACGCTGCGCCGGGTGAACTACGGCGCGCTCGATGTCGAAGAACTCGGCAGCGTCTACGAGGCGCTGCTCGACTATCGCCCGGTGATCGCCCACGCCCCGGCGGGATCACCCGACGTGCGCTTCGACCTGATCCCCGGAACGGAACGCAAGACGACCGGCAGTTACTACACCCGCCCGGAACTGGTGCAGGAACTGATCGCCAGCGCGCTGGAACCGGTGCTGGCGCAGCGCCTGGCGTCCGCCGGACGCGACGCTGCTGCGCGCGAAGCGGCGCTGCTCTCCATCCGCGTCTGCGACCCGGCGTGCGGATCGGGGCATTTTCTGCTCGCCGCCGCCCGGCGCCTGGGGCGCGAACTGGCGCGCATCCGCGCCGGCGATGATGAGCCGTCGCCGGCGCAGTTTCGCCACGCTGTGCGCGACGTGATCCGGCGCTGCATCTTCGGCGTCGATCTCAACCCGCTGGCGGTCGACCTGTGCAAACTGGCGCTGTGGATCGAAGGGCACGCCGCCGGGTTGCCGCTCAGTTTCCTCGACCACCACATCCGCTGCGGCAATTCGCTCGTCGGCGCACCCCCCCAAAACCCCCCCGCCAGCGGGGGGGCTGGGGGGGTGGGCATCCCCGACGAGGCGTACCGCCCGATCCACGGCGACGAGAAGGGGATCGCTGCGGAGCTGCGCAAACGCAACCGCGCGGAGCGCGATGCGTACACCCGCGACCGCGCCGTGCAGGAGCGCATGTTCGCCGACGAACCGACCGACACGCCCCTGGCGCGCGCGCTGGCGGCGCTCGACGACCTGCCGGACGAGAGTGTGGCGGCGGTGCGCGCCCGCGCCGCGCGCTACGCCGACCTGCGCCGGGCGCACCTGCGCGAACGCGCGCGCGACGACCTGTGGACGGCGGCGTTCTTCCAGCCGTTGACGCGCGCCAACGCGCCGTGGGTTCCGACGACCGCCGATGTGATCGACGCCGATCCGACCGGGCGGAAGGCGCTGCTGGCGGGGGGGCTGGCGCAGGAAATCGGCTTCTTCCACTGGGACCTGGAGTTCGCCCAGGTGTTCGCCGACCGCGGCGGGTTCGACGTGGTGCTGGGCAACCCGCCGTGGGAGATGCTCCAACTTGATCCGCAGGAATTCTTTATCGGCAAATCACAGGAGATCGTGAACG
>Ga0272446_1001240_pt1 | contig 37655 bp, 33 predicted proteins | sample YNPCB0061_FD_194587 | JGI IMG/M metagenome (GOLD analysis project Ga0272446, IMG submission 194587) | Hot spring microbial mat communities from Yellowstone National Park, WY, United States - YNP-CB-006-1 | ecosystem: Environmental > Aquatic > Thermal springs > Hot (42-90C) > Sediment | place...
CCGGTCGGCGTCGAGATGCCGCGCCCGGAGCCGAACTGGAACGACTGTATTTCGATCCACTTCTCGTAGCCCTTGGCCGTGACGTTCCCCTCGATCCCCTCGTAGTGCATGAAGATCGGCATCGGTTCCCCCTTTCAGCATGGCCCCGGGTTCTCACGCCCGGACGGCCGCAGGAATTCATGAGATACGGACGATAAAATTACACGAATGCGGAAACGAGTTCCAGCCGGCCCGTCATGCCGCACTGCGCCGGTCGCGCCTATGGTCCGGCCTGCGGGAGTGTGGAAAAGCGAACGGCGTTCCGTTGCCGGAACGCCGCGCCCGATCCTCCGCCGCGGCGGATGACCTCACATGGTGGTCGCCTGGCCGATGTCGTAGCCGACCTTCATCTTGGAGGCATCCTTGCCGGCGACGTCGCTGCCCGTGTAGCTGTACTCGAACTTCGTGAAGTTGAGGCTCAGGCTCTCGGAGGGTGCGCCGTCACCGCCCGAGGAGACCGAGTAGCCGGAGACGAGCGTGTTCTCGAACTTGTACATGCAGAGCTCGGCGAGCTCCTTGCCGGTGCGGGTCATCACGACCTTCACCATCTTGCCCTCGTTGCCGATCAGCCCGGCCTCGAAGAGCTTCGGCGAGGCCTTGTCCATCAGCTTCGTGACGACGACCTCGGAGACGGAGGGGGCGGAGGCCTCGCGGTTCTCGGCGCCGCCGGTCGGCGTCGAGATGCCGCGCCCGGAGCCGAACTGGAACGACTGTATTTCGATCCACTTCTCGTAGCCCTTGGCCGTGACGTTCCCCTCGACCCCGTCGTAGTGCATGAAGATGGGCATCAGCGCTGTCCTTCCATTCGTCGTTGCGGTCACGGCACGATCGGGGCCTCGCCCCGGCGGCGCGTGTCAGTCGAGAGCGTAACGGAACCCCCCATCGGAATCCAGACCGACATGGGCCTTGCCGACGGTGCCCCCATCGGCGAGCCGCTCGAGGATCAGCCCGGAGAGGGCCGGCAGCATGGTGCGCGAGAGGATGTTCTCGACGTTGCGGGCGCCGGAGGCGCTCTCCTTGCAGCGCGAGGCGATGGCGTCGACCACCGCGTCGTCCCAGGTGAACGGCGCGCGGTAGTTCTCCGCGAGCCGCTTCCGGATCCGGCCGAGCTGCAGCAGCACGATCTGGCGGATGATGCTCTCCGAGAGCGGGAAGTAGGGCACCAACGTCACGCGGCCGAGGAAGGCCGGCTTGAACGACTTGAGCAGTTCGGGCCGGATCGCCTCGGTGAGCCCGGCCGGGTCGGGCATCGTGTCCGGGTCGGCGCAGAGCTTGGCGATCGTGTCGGTCGCTGCGTTCGACGTCATGATGATGATGGTGTTCTTGAAGTCGATGTCGCGGCCTTCGCCGTCCTTCATGTTCCCCTTGTCGAACACCTGGTAGAAGATGTCCTGCACCCCGGGATGCGCCTTCTCCATCTCGTCGAGCAGCACCACGGAATAGGGCCGGCGGCGCACCGCCTCGGTCAGCACCCCGCCCTCGCCATAGCCGACATAGCCGGGCGGCGAGCCCATCAGGAGCGAGACCTTATGCTCCTCCTTGAACTCGCTCATGTTGATCACGGTGAGGTTCTGCTCGCCGCCGTAGAGAAGGTCGGCGAGCGTGAGCGCCGTCTCGGTCTTGCCCACGCCCGAGGTGCCCACCATCAGGAACACGCCGAGCGGCTTGCGCGGGTCGGACAGCTTGGCGCGGCTCGTCCGCACCGCCTCGGCGATCGCCTCGAGCGCCTGCGGCTGGCCGACGATCCGCTCCTCCATCCGCGCCTTGAGCGACAGGATGGTGCGGATCTCGTCGGACTGCATGCGGCCGGCGGGAATGCCCGTCCAGCTCTCGACGATCTCGGCGATGGCGTTGCCGTCGACAACCGGGTGGATCAGCGGCTGCTCGCCCTGCAGTGCGGCGAGCGCCGCGCCATCGGCTGCCAGCGAGGCCTTCAGCGCGTCCTTGTCGTCCGCCTCGCTCGGGTTCTCGATCCTGCCGCGCGTCTCCTTCATGCGCGCGACGATCTCCTGCTCCTTCTCCCAGCGCTCCTCGAGGGCGGCAAGCTCCTCGGCCGCCTTCGCCCGCGCCTCGAGGAGTTCGGCCTTGCGCGCCGAATGGTCGGCGCCGGCGGCCATCTCGCGGTCGAGGATCTCGACCTCGGTGTCGATCAGCCCGATGCGGCGGCGGCGATCCTCGATCGGCGCGGGGATCGCGGCCTGGCTCATCGCCACCCGCGCGCACGCGGTGTCGATCAGCGACACCGCCTTGTCGGGCAGCTGGCGCGACGGGATGTAGCGCGCTGAGAGCTTCACCGCCTGCTCCACCGCCTCGTCGAGGATCCGCACCTTGTGGTGCTTCTCGAGCGTCGAGACGAGGCCGCGGATCATCGCGATCGCCACCGGCTCTGCCGGTTCCTCGACCTTCACCACCTGGAAGCGGCGGGTCAGCGCTGCGTCCTTCTCGAAGTACTTCTTGTACTCGGCCCATGTCGTTGCGGCGATCGTGCGCATCTCGCCGCGGGCGAGCGCGGGCTTGAGCAGGTTCGCCGCATCACCCTGGCCGGCGGCGCCACCTGCGCCGACCAGCGTGTGCGCCTCGTCGATGAACACGATGATCGGCTTGGGCGAGGCCTTCACCTCGTCGATCACGTTCTTCAGCCGGTTCTCGAACTCGCCCTTCACGCCCGCACCGGCCTGCAGCAGGCCGAGGTCGAGGGTGCGGACGGTCACGTCCTTCAGCGCGTCCGGCACGTCCCCCTGCGCGATCCTGAGCGCGAAGCCCTCGACCACGGCGGTCTTGCCGACGCCGGCCTCGCCGGTGAGGATCGGGTTGTTCTGCCGGCGGCGGGTCAGGATGTCGATGACCTGGCGGATCTCCTGGTCGCGGCCGAGGATCGGGTCGATCTTGCCCGCCTTCGCGCTCGCGGTCAGGTCGATGGTGAACTGGTCGAGCGCGGCGGTCGAGGCCGGCCGGCCGGGCGCTCCGCCCGCGGAGGCGGGGGCTGACTCGGCCAGCGCGGGGGCCGAGGCGGCTTCGCTGCTGTCCTTGGTGATGGCGTCGAAGTCACGCTTCAGCGCATCGGGTGGGATCTTTGCGAACTGCGCTGAGGTGTCGCGCGCCGACCGGCCGAGCGCCTCGTCTGACAGCAGCGCGAGCAGGAGGTGGCCGGAACGGATCTTCGCCGCCCCGCGCTCGAGGCTCGCGATCAGCCAGGCCTGCTTCATCAGCTCGACCACGTCGGGCGAGACCGAGGGGGCGCGCGCGTTTCCGGTCTTGAGCCGGTCGAGCACCTTGACGAGGTCGGCGGCCAGCCGGCCCGCGTCGGCCTCGTAGTGGCGGAGGATGGCGGAGACGTCGTTCGTCGCGTCGTCGAGCAGCTTGGAGAGCCAGTGCTCGATCTCGATGTTGTAGTGGCTGCGCGAGAGCGTGAGGCCGGCGGCCGCCTCGAGTTGCCGGCGGCACTGGTCGTCGAGCCGTCCGACCAGCGCCTTCAGGTCGATCGCCGCCACTCGTTCCCTCCAAGCACCGTTCCGGAAGCCCTGCAACGCGAGGCGAGCCGAGAGTAGGGACCACGCGCCCCGATTGTCCAGTGGCCCGGTTCTCGGGCAATGTGATGGCGCTCACACGCGGAGGGAGTCCATGGCGATCGACGGCTTCGACCTTGAGCGCCTTCTCGCACCGATCGAAGGGGACAATCCCGCCGGCGCCGACCCGCGCGCCGACTTCTCCGCCACCTCGCCCTACAACCGGCTGCGTGACGCGCGATCGGAGGCGCGGGCGGCCGAGCGGGCGATGGACAGCGCCGCCGAGGAGGCGGTGGTGCCGCCGCAATGGCGCACCATCCGCGACATCGCCGACAAGCTGCTCGCCGAGCAGGCGAAGGATCTCGAGGTCGCCGCCTGGTACACCGAGGCATTGCTGAGGAGCCATGGCTTCGCCGGCCTCGGCGCCGGGTTCCGGCTGATGCAGGGCCTCGTGGAGCGGTTCTGGGACGTCCTCTACCCGCTGCCCGACGAGGATGGGATGCTGACCAAGGTCGCCCCCGTCACCGGGCTCAACGGCGAAGGCGGGGACGGGGCGCTGACGCAACCGATCCGGAAGGTTCCACTCCTGCGCACGCCGGAGGGCAATCCCCTGGCGCTGTGGCAGATCGAGCAGGCCGACGCGCTCGAAAGCCTGGAAGCGGCGCGCAAGGAGGCCCGCGTCGCTGCGGGGGCGCTCACGTTCGACGCGGTCGCCAAGGCGGCCTCCGCCATGCCCGCGGCGCACTGGATCGCGCTCGCCGGCGCGCTGAGGGAGGCCCAGGCCGCCTGGGCCGACCTTGCCGCTGCGCTCGATGCGCGCGCCGGAGCCGATGCGCCGCCGACCTCGCAGATCCGTGACCTGCTCGAGGCGGCGCTCGCCACCGTGGTGCGGCTTGCCGGCGACAAGCTCGCGGCGGCGGAGGAGGCGGCGGCCGTCGAGGCGGCCGAGGCGACCGGCGAGGCTGCACCGGCCGGCGGGGCCGGAGGGGGCGTTGGCCGAACTGCCCGCCCGGGCGAGATCGCGTCGCGCGAGGACGCGCTCAAGCTGCTCGAGGAGGTCGCCCGCTGGTTCCGCCGTACAGAGCCGCACAGCCCCCTCTCCTACACGCTCGAGGAGGCCGTCCGCCGCGGCCGGATGACGCTGCCCGACCTGCTCGCGGAACTGATGCCGGACGAGGCAACCCGGTCCGGCTTCCTCTCTTCCCTCGGCATCCGGCCGCCGCCGGCGCCGGAGGAGTGAGGGCGCCCTTGGAGCGGGGACCGCGGGAGTGCGCGGACCTGCGTGGCGCGTGACGCGCGGCACACCGGCCCCGCAACGACGGCGGCGCGCGTTGACCGGGACGTTGCGTGCCACGTATGGTTGAACGGTGGCGCGTGCGATGCGGCCGGCGCCACCGCCCCTGTGCGTGCCCGTGAGGCGCGCGAGGCGACAGAGGTGCACCGCCACGAGGGAATGGAGACAGTCGGATGGCCAGTGTCCACGAGAAGCTCACGCGGGTGCGCAGGCCGCGCGTGCACATCAGCTACGAGGTCGAAACGGAAGGCGCGATGGTGGAGCGCGAGCTTCCCTTCGTCGTCGGCGTGCTGGGCGACTTCTCCGGAGACCCGACGCAGCCGCTCCGCCCGCTCGCAGAACGCAAGTTCGTCCAGATCGACCGCGACAACTTCAACGATGTGATGGCGCGCATGAATGTCGGCCTCAACCTCAAGGTCGACAACAAGCTCGCCGACGACGGCAGCCAGATGGGCGTTCAGCTCAAGTTCAACAGCCTTGACGACTTCGAGCCCGGCCGGATCGTCGAGCAGGTGCCGGCGCTGAAGGCGCTGCTCGAGACGCGCAACAAGCTGCGCGACCTGATGAGCAAGGTCGACCGCTCCGACGAGCTCGAGGGGCTGCTCGAGCAGGTGCTGCAGAACGAGGAGAAGCTGAAGTCGCTTTCGGCCGAGCTCGGCCTCGAGAAGAAGGAGGAGTGATCCGATGGCCGAAGCGCAGACCCAAGGCGCCGCCGCGGCGGGCACGGCTAGCGTAGAGGCGCCGAGCCTGCTCGACGCCGCGATCGCCGCGACCAAGCAGACGGAGAAGGACCGCGCGCAGGAGCTGATCAGGACGCTGACGGAGGAGGCACTCAAGGGCACCGTCACGTTCAGCAAGAACCTGCAGGTCACCTTCAACGCCGCGATAGCGGCGATCGACCGCAAGCTCTCCGCCCAGCTCGCCGAGATCATGCATGCGCCCGCCTTCACGAAGCTCGAAGGGACCTGGCGCGGGCTGAACTACCTTGTGATGAACAGCGAGACCGGCACCGGCCTCAAGATCCGCGTGCTGAACGCGACCAAGCGCGAGCTGAACCGCGACCTGACCAAGGCGACGGAGTTCGACCAGAGCCAGCTCTTCAAGAAGATCTACGAGAACGAGTTCGGCACGCCTGGCGGCGAGCCCTACGGCGCGCTGATCGGCGACTACGAGTGGACCAACCACCCCGACGACATCGAGACCCTGAGGCTCATCTCGAACGTCGCCGCGGCTTCCTTCGCGCCGTTCATCTCCGCTGCCGGCGCCGGCCTCTTCGGCATGCAGAGCTGGACCGAGCTCTCCAAGCCGCGCGACCTCGCCAAGATCTTCGACACCGCCGAGTACATGAAGTGGCGAAGCTTCCGCGACACCGAGGACAGCCGCTTCGTCAGCCTCGTGATGCCGCGCGTGCTCGCGCGCCTGCCCTATGGCGCCAACACCAAGCCGATCGAGGAGTTCGGCTACGAGGAGGCGCCGTTCGACGAGGCGGGCGCGGCGAAGCCGATGGACCATGACCACTACTGCTGGATGAACGCCGCGTATGTGATGGGCGCGCGGCTGACCGACGCGTTCGCGAAGTACGGCTTCTGCACCGCCATCCGAGGCGCCGAGGGCGGCGGCAAGGTGGAAAACCTGCCGACCCATCTCTTCACCTCCGACGACGGCGACCCCGACGCCAAGTGCCCGACCGAGATCGGCATCACCGACCGGCGGGAGAACGAGCTTTCGAACCTGGGCTTCCTGCCGCTCTGCCACTACAAGAACACCGATTACGCCGTCTTCTTCGGCGCCCAGACCGCGCAGAAGCCGAAGAAGTACGACCGGCCGGAGGCCACAGCGAACGCCGCGATCTCGGCGCGCCTGCCCTACATCATGGCGACGAGCCGGTTCGCCCACTTCCTCAAGGTGATGGCGCGGGACAAGATCGGCTCCTTCATGGAGGCGACCGACTGCGAGGCATGGCTCAACCGCTGGATCGGCAACTACGTCAACGGCAACCCCAACGCGGGGCCGGAGATGAAGGCGCGCTACCCGTTGCGCGAGGCGCGCGTCGAGGTGAGGGAGATCCCTGGCAAGCCGGGCGCCTACAACGCGGTGGCCTACATGCGGCCCTGGCTGCAGATGGAGGAACTCACGACCTCCATGCGCATGGTCGCTCGCATCCCGCAGAAGGCCTGACGCCGGGCGGGGCGGTGCCGATGCCCGAGGACGGCACGGCGGACAGCGCTGCCCCGCCGCCCGAAGCCGCGGCAGCTGGCGCGGCGGCTCCGCTGCGCGAGGCGGTGCTCGCCGGCGCCATCCTCGGCAGCGCCAATGCCGCGACGGCCGAGGCGCTCGCCGCCCTGCTCTCCGGCGCCGTCCCGGTCGCGGAGGCATGGTTCGGCGCGGAGGCCGAGGCGCTGCAGGCGGACGGCGAGGCGTTCCGGCTCGCGCTCGACCGTGACATTGCCGCGCTCGACCGGCTCATCGGCGCGCAGGTCGATGCGATCCTGCACCACCCGCGCCTGCAGCGGCTCGAAGCGTCCTGGCGGGGCCTCGCCTGGCTCGTCGAGCAGGCAACCGGCCTGCCGCGGGTGAAGATGCGCCTGCTCCACCTGCCCTGGGCGGAGCTCGTGCGCGATCTCGAGCGCGCGATCGAGTTCGACCAGAGCCGGATCTTCGAGAAGGTCTACGAGGGCGAGTTCGGCACGCCGGGCGGCGAGCCGTTCGGCCTGCTGATCGGCGACTATGCCGTTCGGCATCGCCGCAGCGCCGACAGCCCGACCGACGACGTCGCGGCGCTCGGCGCGATGGCGGGCGTCGCCGCGGCAGCCTTCGCGCCCTTCGTGGTCGCGGCCGATCCGGCGCTGTTCGGGCTCGAGGACTTCGGCGAGCTCTCCGGCGTGCGCGACCTCGCCGGGATCTTCCGCTCCGCCGAGTACGACCGCTGGCGCAACCTCCAGGCTCTCGAGGACTCGCGCTTCCTCGGCATCGTGCTGCCGCGCGTGCTCGCGCGCCTGCCGCACGCGAACGACGGCACGCGGGCTGACGGCTTCGTGTTCGCCGAGACCGTTCTGCGGCGGTCCGCGCGGGGGTGGACCAACGCCGTCTATGCCTTCGCCGCGGTGGTCGCGCGCGCTGCCTCCGCCCATGGCTGGCCGGCAGACGTGAAGGGAACCGACCGCGACCGGATCGGCGGCGGCCTCGTCACCTCGCTCGCGATCGAGCGTTTCGCCTCCGATCGCGCCGGCGTCGGCCCCCGCTTCGCCACCGAGGTGGCGCTGACGGACCGGCAGGACCAGGAGCTCTCGGAGCTCGGCTTCATCCCGCTGACGGCGTTGCGCAACACGCTGGAGGCCGCCTTCGGCGCCTGCCGGTCGCTGCAGGTCGCGAAGTCCTATGTCGGGGCGAACGCCGGCGCCGCGAATGCGAATGCGCGGCTCTCCGCGCAGCTCTCCAGCATGCTCTGCGTCAGCCGCTTCGCGCACTATGTGAAGGTGATCGGGCGGGACCGCGTCGGCTCCTTCGCCACGCCCGAGGACTGCGAGGCGGCGCTTCAGAAGTGGATCTCGGGCTACGTCAACGCCAACACGCGTGCCGGGCCCGAGATGATGGCGCGCTACCCGCTCGCCGACGCGCGCGTCTCGGTCTCAGAGCTGCCGGGCAGGCCCGGCCATTACGGCTGCACCATCCACCTGCAGCCGCAGTTCCAGCTCGATGACGTCGCGGCGACGTTCCGGCTGGTCACCGAGGTTCCGGCAAGGCAGGCAGCATGAACGAGGCAACGACACCGGGCGCGCTCTTCCAGGCCGGGCGGCTCGACGACGCGATCGCGGCAGCGAACGCCGCCGTGCGCGCCGCACCGGCCGAGGCGGGCCCGCGGCTCCTGCTCGCCGAGTTCCTGCTCTTCTCGGGGAACGCCCAGCGCGCCGACACGCTGCTCGATGCGCTGACGACGATGGAGCCCTCGGTCGCGGTCCCCGTCGCGGCGTTCCGCCAGCTCCTGCGCGCCGAGGAGGCGCGGCGCCAGGTCTGGTCGGAAGGCCGCGTTCCCGAGTTCCTCGGCGCACCCCCCGCGCACGTGATGCGCCTGCTGGAGGCGCTCGTCGCGCTGCGCGGCGGCGATGCGGCCGAGGCGGCACGCCTCACGCGGGAGGCGGAGGCCGGGCGCCCGCCATCGTCCGGAACGCTGGACGGTTCGGCCTTCGACGACTTCCGCGACGCCGACGACCTCTGCGCCGGCGTGCTCGAGGTGCTCACCACCACGGGCAAGTACTTCTGGATCCCGACCGAGCGCATCATCGAGGCGCATTTCCACAAGCCCGAACGTCCGCGCGACCTCTACTGGCGGCGCGTGACCCTGTCGGTGCGCGAGGGGCCGGAGGGCGATGTCTTCGTTCCCGCGCTCTATGTCGCTGCGGATCCGGCCCAGCCCGACCCGATCCGTCTCGGCCGGGCGACGGAGTGGATCGGCGGGGACGGGGCCCCCGTCCGTGGCATCGGCCAGCGCATGTTCCTCGTCGGCGAGGAGGGAAGGACGGTGATGGAACTCTCCGAACTCGCCTTCTCCGGCGCCTCGTGAGTGTGCTTCCGCCGCGGGTGAGCGGATGCCGCTGAGGCCGGCCGACCGCCAGCAGCGCGTCCAGCTCTCCGTGCTCGACCGGCTGCTCGATGGCGACCCGGAACGGGTGGACGAACGACCGCTCGGCCCGGCCGAGACCCTCGCGGCGTTGCGGCGCGCCGCCCGGCGGGATCTCGAGGCGCTGCTCAACGCGCGCCAGCGCTGGCGGTCATGGCCGGCGCCGCTCACCGAGCTTGCCGCCTCTCCGATCAACTTCGGCGTGCCCGACTTCACGTCCGGCTACTTCGCCTCCGAGGACAGGCGCGAGGCCTTCCGGCGCGCCGTCGAGGCGGCGGTCGCGGCCTTCGAGCCGCGGCTGAAGGCGGTGAAGGTGACGGTGCTTCCGTTCGCCGACGAGACCGACCGCACGCTGAGGCTCCGCGTCGAGGCGCTGATGCTCGCCGACCCCGAGCCCGAGCCGGTGAGCTTCGACACCACCTTCGACAGCGCCGCGATGGCCTTCGTCATGCAGGGAGCGGACGCTGGCTGACATCGACGACATCCTGCCGTTCTACAACCGCGAGCTCGCCTACATCCGCAAGCTCGCAGCCGAGTTCGCGGTGGTGCATCCGAAGATCGCCGGCCGCCTCCGGCTTGCCGCCGATGCGGTGGACGACCCCCATGTCGCGCGGCTGATCGAGGGCTTCGCCTACCTCTCCGCCCGCGTGCGCCACAAGCTCGAGGACGAGTTCCCCGAGCTGACCGACGCGCTGCTCGGCATCCTCTACCCTCACTACCTGCTGCCGTTCCCCTCCTGCTCGGTGGTGCAGTTCACCGGGCTGCCGGGCGCCACCGCGCCATACCGCGTGCCGGCCGGCACCTCGCTCGACACGGAGCCGGTCTCGGGCGAGCGCTGCCGCTTCCGGACCTGCTATCCCGTGACGCTCCTGCCGGTGGCGATCGACCAGGTGCGCCTGTCGGGCCTGCCGCTCCAGGCTCCGGTGAACCGCGCGGGGCGGGGCGCCGTCGCCTCGCTGCGCATTGCGCTGCGCTGCCTCGGCGCCGACATGACCTTCGCCCAGCTCGGCCCCGACAGCGTGCGATTCTTCCTGCGCGGCACCGCCCCCGTCGCGCTGCCGCTGCACGAACTCGTGCTGAACCACACGGTCTCGGTCGCGGTGGCGGACGGGCCGAACGATCCCGCTCCGGTGATCCTCCCGGCCGATGCCGTGCGCTCGGTCGGCTTCGGCCGCGACGAGGCGATCCTTCCCTGGCCCGCGCGCAGCTTCTCGGGCTATCGCCTGCTCTCCGAGTATTTCGCCTTCCCGGAGAAGTTCCTGTTCTTCGACGTCTGCGGGCTCGACGCCAAGGCGCTCGTCTCCGGCGGCAACCGGATGGAGATCTTCCTCTATCTCGACCGCGCGATGCCCGAGCTCGAGCGCACCGTGGGGTCGGATGCGCTTGCGCTCGGCTGCACGCCGGTGGTCAACCTCTTCCCGCAGCGCTGCGACCCGCTGCCGCTGGACGGCACCGCGACCGAGTTGCGCGTCGTGCCGGATGCGCGAAGGCCGCGCGCGCTCGAGGTCTGGTCGGTCGATGCGGTGCGCGAGAGCCGTCCCTCCGGCCTTGCGCGGCGCTGGCTTCCCTTCTACCGGCTCGCGGCCGATGCCGCGCTGCCCGGCGGGGCGGAGCGCGGCGAGGCGGGCGAGGAGGAGGCGCCGCGCTGGCACCCCGTGCGCCGTTCCGCCACCGCGCCCCTCACCGGCTCGGAGGTGTTCCTCGCCTTCGCCGACCGCGGATTCGACCCGGCCCTGCCGGCGGAGGGAACGCTCTCGGTCGACGCCACGTGCTTCAACCGCGACCTGCCGGCGCTGCTCCCGTTCGGCGGCGGCCGGCCAAGGCTGACTGCGGTGGAAGGGCTCGGCGGGGTCTCGGCCATGGCCTGCCTCACTGCGCCGACGCCGACGCTGAGGCCGAAGCTCGCAGGCGCCGGGGCCTGGAAGCTCGTTTCCCACCTCGCGCTGAACCACCTCTCCGTGACGGGCGGGACGGCCGGGGCGGCGGCGCTGCGCGAGATCCTCCGCCTCTACGACCTGCGTGAGCTGCCCGAGACGCGCGCGGTGATCGAGGGCGTGGTGTCGGTCAGCGCGACAGAAGGGACGGCGCGTGCGCCGGGCCGCCGACCCGGCGCCTTCGTGCGCGGCCTCGACGTCCGCGTCGAGCTCGACCCGCGCGCCTTCGCGACCGGCGGCTACCTGTTCGCCGCGGTGATCGAGCGCTTCCTTGCGCTCCATGCCGCCGTAAACAGTTTCGTTCGCACAACGGCGGCGTTCTCGGGCCGCCCGGGCGTGATCCGCACATGGCCTCCCCGCGCGGGCGAGTCGCCCCTCCTGTAGCCGCGGCGCTCGCGGCCGAGCCGCAGCGCTTTCCCTTCCTCGAGGCGATGCGCGTCCTCGAGGCGGCCGAGCGGCGCGCCGCGCGCGACCCGCGGCGGGAGCCGAGGAAGACGCTCGGCGGCGATGCCGATCCGGCGGAGGAGCTCGCGCGCCTCTCCTCCGCGCTGTCGCTCGCCTTCCCGGCTTCGGAGGTCGTCGCCTTCCGGCCGGAGGAGGAGGGACGGAAGGCTCGGCTGGTGCTCGCCTTCCTCGGCCTGGTCGGCCCTGGCGGCATCCTGCCGCGGCACTACAGCGAGACGGTGCTGTTCGCCGCCCGCGCGCGCAACGAGGCGCTGCCCGCCTTTCTCGATCTCTTCGTCCACCGCGCGCTGTCGCTCTACCTCCGGGCCTCGACCAAGTATCGGCTCGCCCGGCTCGTCGAGGCGGCACCTCCCGGCGAGCAGGACGCGGCAACGGCCGCGCTTGCATCCATCGTCGGCTTGGGCACCGAGGGGCTTTCGGGTCGGCTCAGCGTTCCCGACGACGCCATGGTGCACTACGGCGGGCTGTTTGCGCAGCGGCCGCGCTCGGCCTCCCGCCTCGAGGCGATGGTGGCGGACTTTCTCGGCCGACCCGTCGAGGTCGTGCAGATGGTCGGCACCTGGCTCGTGCTGCCGCCTGGCGAGCGCACGCGCCTTCCAGGCCCCGGCCTGCCGCGGGGGCGGCATGCACGGCTTGGCGCGGAGGCGGCGCTCGGCGTGCGGGCGTGGGACACGCAGGGCCGCTTCGTTCTGCGGCTGGGGCCGATGCCCTATGCTGCCTTCGCCGCGCTCATGCCGGGCGGACCGGCGCTCGAGCGCCTCGTCGACCTCGTCCGCGCCTATGTCGGCCCGACCCTTGGCTTCGCCATCAACCCCGTGCTCGCCGGCAGCGAAGTGCCGCGGCCGAGGCTCGGACAAGCGGGCCCCGAGGCGCCGCGGCTCGGCTGGAACGTATGGCTGCCGCGCACGCCGCGGTCGGGCGAGGTGCCCAGGCGCACCGCGCCGGAGGCGGTGTTCGATGCAGCGGCGGTCACCGCCTTCAGGAAACGCGACGGGAGCAGGGCATGAGCGGCTGGAGTGGCGGCTACGTCTCGGACATCGACTACCTGCCGAGCTTCTTCGCGTTCCAGGCGCCCGCGCATCTCTCCCTCGCGCTCACCGTGTCCGGGTTCGATGCCGAGCTGCCCGACGAGTTCGCCTACTGCGAGCTCGGCTGCGGCCTTGGGCTTACGGCCGGTGTGATCGCCGCCGCCAACCCGCGCGCGCACGTCGTCGCCGTGGACTTCCTGCCCGCCCACATCGCCACGGCCCGGGGGCTGGCCGCCGAGGCGGGCCTTGGCAACATCGACTACCTCGAGGCCGATTTCGCCGAACTGGCCGATGCGCCGCCTCCGGGGCTGCCGATGTTCGACGTGGTGAGCCTGCACGGCGTCTGGTCCTGGGTCTCTGACGAGACGCGCGCGGCGATCGTGCGGTTCCTGGCGCGGCGGCTGAAGCCCGGCGGCATCGTCCACATCGGCTACAGCGCGCTCCCGGCCTGGACGCCGATCATCGGCCTCAGGCGCTTCCTCGCCGACGTCGCCGCCACCGTCCCGGGCCGCTCGGACAAGAAGATCCTCGCCGCGCTCGACGCGGCGCGGCAGCTGAGCGCCGCCGGGGCGCGCCACCTGGCGCGGTCCGACTGGGTGCAGCGCATCCTCGACCCCGAGAAGTCGACGCTGCCCGTGGTCTATCTCGCCCATGAATACCTGAACGCGAACTGGCGGCCGATGTTCGCAGCCGAGGTGGCCCAGCTGCTCGCGCCGGCCAAGCTCAGCTACGCCGCATCGGCGACGCTGCCCGAGAACTACCCCGATCTCTGTTTCTCGGCGGAGCAGCGCGACCTGATCGAGGCGCTACCCACCGGGGAGGCGCGGGAGACCGCGCGCGATCTCTGCCTCGAACGCGGCTTCCGGCACGACATCTTCCTGCGCGGCCCGAGGCTGATCCCAGAGCATGTGCGCAGCCGCCGCCTCGCCGCGCTCACCCTCGCGCTCGTGAAGCCGCTCGATGAGGTCAGGTTCTCCGTCGAGGTTCCGGGCGGCACTGCGACGATGGGCGAGCAGACCTACCGGCCGCTGTTCGAGGCGCTCGCGGAGCGGCCGCGGCAGGTGGCCGAGCTGCAGCGGCTGGCGGCTGGGGCCGGCACGCCGGTCTCGGCGGTCGAGCTCATCGGCATGCTGGTCGGCAGCAACCAGGCGGTGCCGGTGCCGCGGCCCAACGCCGCACCGGAGGAGGGTGCCCGCCGTTTCGCTGCGGCCGTGACCCGGGCCTGGGGTTTCCCGGGCCGGGGGCTGCAGTTCGCCATCCCGAGCCCGCGGCTCGGCTCCGGCATCCCCGCCTACCAGGTGGAGATGCAGACCTATGGCGCTATCGCGGCCGGCTGCGCGCCGGAGGCGGCGATGGTGTCGGACTGGATCGGGGGCGAGCTCGCGGCCCGGGGCGAGGGGGTGCTGATCGACGGGCAGCCGGCCGAGCCGGAGGCGGCCCGGCGGAGGATCGAGGCTGCGGTCGGCGAGGTGCTGAGGGAGCGGCTGCCGCTGTGGCGCTCGCTCGCCGCGGTGTGACGACGTTGCGGGCGACACCGCCCTCCCGCGGCGCAGAGCGCTCCTGCCGCAGGTGCGACAGTGTGACAGGCGCACATTCTTGGCGTCCGGGCATCCGTGCTACACTTGCTGACGAAAGCGAGGCGCCGGACGGCGCCGCTGGATCTTGGGAGAGGTCACCATGACGCTTCACCGCCACCTGCGGCCCCTTGCGGCCGCCGCGCTGGCCGCGCTGCTCGCGGCCCCGGCCGGCGCGCAGCCGCGCGATCCGTCTGCGAACGAGATCATCGACGCGCTGCGTCCCAAGCCCGGGCAGTTCCAGCCGGCCACGCGCGGCATCCGCCCGGTCTCGCCCCAGCCGGCCAGCCCGGTGCCAGCCCAGCCGGCCGCCGCCACGCCGACCGCGCCGATGCCGACCGCACCCGTCGCCACGCCGCCGCCCGCGCCACCCCCTGCGATGCAGCCCGCCCCGGCGGTTCAGGCGGCGTTGCCAGCCGCCGAGGCGCCCTCGATCTCGCTCACCGTGCAGTTCGCCACCGGCTCCGCCGCGCTCACGCCGCAGGCGATGCGCGTGCTCGACGAGCTCGGCAAGGCGCTGCTCAGCGAGGATCTGCGGCCCTATCGCTTCCGCATCGAGGGCCACACCGACACGACCGGCTCGCGCGCCGTCAACCAGGCCCTCTCCGAACGCCGGGCAGCCGCGGTGCGCGGCTACCTGACGCAGAATTTCGGCATCGAAGCCGGCCGGCTCGTCGCGATCGGACTCGGCCAGACCCAGCTGGCCGTCCAGACACCGGATGGGGTGGACGAGCCGCGCAACCGCCGCGTCCAGATCGTCAACATCGGCGGCTGATCCCTCCGGTGGCCGCCCCGATGCACAGGCGGCCTGACCCTGACGCAACGGTCGTCCTGAGGCGAACGCCACCGCCCCGGAACCGGGGGCGAGCGCGGCTTGCGCTCGTCCTCGCGGCGGTGCTCGCGCTCGGCGGCGGAGGCCTCGGCCTGTTCCTGTGGCAGGGGCGCGAGGCGCCACTGCCCGCACCCACCGCACCCGAGGCGCACCGCCACGTCGCGAGACTGGCCTCGCCCCTCGGCATCCTTGCCAACCGGGCCGAGGCTCTCACGATCTTCAGAGTCGATCAGAACCCACTGATCGTCGTTCTTGATTTTCCGTCATTGACCGAACAGGGGCGGATGCTGAACCGCATTGCCGCGCTGGTCGAGAAGGCCGGTCTGCCGCGTGACCGCGTGCTCGATGACGGCGCGCTCGCGGCTGCGATCGCCGCCCGGGGAGAGACGGTCGAGACCTTCTATTTCGGGCACAACTACCGCGCCGCTGATCTCCTTCGGTTCTTCGCTCTCTCGGCGGCGCAGGGGATCGCCCTGAACGGGGAGGAGAGGCGGCTCGCTGCGATCCTCGTCGATCTCGGGATCGCGACGCGCGGCGCGGACGGTGCGCTCGCGCTCGCCGAGGCGGCGGCGGTCGTCACCGTTCCAGGGCTCCATCCGGCCGACCCTGCCCGTGGGCTCATGTTCGCGATCGACGCAGGCGTCCGGGAGGCGATCCTGCGGCATGAGCTCAGCCACGGCGAGTTCTTCACCAACCCGGCCTATGCCGCGCATGTCGCCACCTGGTGGAGGGAGCGGCTCACCCCGCGCGACCGCGCGCGCCTCGGCCGCTTCCTCGCCGAGGGCGGCTACGACCCCGAGCTCGAGGAGGTGATGATGAACGAGGCGATGGCCTACCTGATGCACACCCCCGATCCGCGGTTCTTCTCGCCGGAAGCCGCGGGGCTCGATGCCGAGACGGTCGACCGGCTGCGGGCGCGCTTTCTCGAGGGGATGCCGGACACCTGGCTCGCCCGCATGGCGTGGCCAGGCGGATACTGACCGGTCCTCAGCGCTCGGCGACGTCCACCATCAGCACGCGCGCGGCGATCCGGCCGCCGGCTCCGCTCCGCAGCGCGGAGGCGAGCGCGGCGAGATAGTCGTCCGATTGCTCGAACTCCGGCCGGGAGGTCGCGAACAACGGCCGTTCGGAGGCGACGGCGACGATCATCTCCGTGCCGTAGGGCGGCCCGACCTCCCAGCGCGGGCCGCCCGACGCCGGGTCGCCGAGCGCGACGCGCACGCCCGGGCCGAAGGTGCGCGCGGGATCCGACGGCGTCGGGTGGAGGTGCACGACCTCGCCGTCATGCGTGAAATAGGAAACCCGCAGGTAGGAGGCGAAGCCCGGCATGGCGAGGGTGACCGTCAGCAGGTCGCCGAGCACGAGCCTCGTGCGGCCGCCGGGGAGAGACAGCCCGAGGCCGGACGGGGGCGCTCCGAACGCATCGGCATAGGGCCGCAGGAGATCGAGCGCCGGGCAGTAGGGGCCCTCGAAGCCGCGCACACCCCAGTCGATCGCGCCCGGAGGCACGCCGGCCGACGCGAGCCGGAGCCTGAGCGCCGCCTCGCCCCCACCAGCCTGGGCATAGCCGGTGAGCCGGGCGCGGTTCGCGCCCTCCATGTCGCCGCCGATCATGGCGCAGCGCGCTTCCGACAGCACCCCCGCGATCGCCGACCGGAGGGCGCCAGCCGCAGGCGCCGCTGCGACCTGCTGGGGGGGAGCCGGCGCAGGTAGCGGGTCCGGCGGGCGGGTCGGAACGCCCGGCGCAGCGGGAGGGGCGGTGACGACTGGCGGCGGCGTGACCGGAGCGGGCGAGGGTGCAGGGGCGGTCGCCACGGGCGGCTGCGGCTGGGCGCGCGGCGGCTCAGGCGCCGGTGTCGCCGGCAGCGGCTGGGCGGTGACCGGTGGCGGCGCGGGCTGCGGCGCTGCTGGCGCAGGGATCGGCACCGTCGCCTGTGTCGCCGCAGCCTGTGCCGGGGCCTGGGGTGCGCCCTGGGTCGGGGCGGGGGGCGGCGGCACCGCTGGCCGAGGCGGCGCCTGGGCCGCGGCTGGCGGCGGCTGCGGCGGCATCGACGGAGGAGAAGCCGGTGGCGGGGCCGGCGAGAGTGTCGGCGGCAGGACGAGCGGCGCCGGCGCGGTGGAGAACGGCGAAGCGGGCGGGGATGTGGCCTGAGACGGGGCCTGAAAGGGGGCTGGAGCGGGCGGCACGGGCACCGCCTGCTGCGCCGGCTCCGGCAGCACCCGCGGCGGCGGTGCGAGCGCCACGGGCGGCGGTGGGGGCGCTGGCTGAACCGCGGCGGCGGGCGGCGAGGGGCCCGGAGCAGGGGCGGGGGGCTCCTCGCCCCGGCCAAGCAGCAGGAAGGCCGCGAGGCCGGCGGCGACCACCGCGCCAGCACCGCCCGCGATGAGCCCAACCGGCGTGCCGCTTCTCGGCGCAGGCGTCCCGGCGGGTGCAGCCGTCGGCTGCTGCGGGGCCACGGGTGCGGCAGCGGGGCGGGCGACCACCGTCGCCTCGGCGTCCGAGCCGCCGAGCAGGCCGAGCAGCGGGTCGCCCGCCTCGTCCTGCTTCATCGCGGCCGCGATCGCCTCGCGGAAGGCGGCGGCGCTCTGGTAGCGCTCTGACGGGCGCTTCGCCATCGCCTTGCGCACCACCGAATCGAAGGCAGCCGGAACCGACCCTGCGATCTCCGACGGCTTGGGCGGCTCGACGTTCAGCACCTTGTGCATGATCGCGGTGAGGTTGCCCTCGAAGGGCTTGTCGCCGGTCAGCAACTGGTAGAGCACCACGCCCGCGGAGTAGAGGTCGGTCCGCGCGTCGACCGGCTCGCCGCGGAACTGCTCGGGCGACATGTAGGCGGGCGTGCCGAGCACCGTGCCCGCCTGCGTCATCGTCGAGCTCTCGATGCGGGCAATGCCGAAATCGGCGACCTTCACCTGTCCCGCCTGGGTGAGCATCATGTTGGCGGGCTTGATGTCTCGGTGCACGACGCCCTTCTCGTGCGCGTGCGCGAGCGCGGCGAGCAGCTCGTCCATCACCCGCGCCACCTGCGGCAGCGGCAGGCGCTCCCCGGCGTCGAGGCGGTTCTTCAACGATCCGCCGTCGACATGCTCCATCACGATGTAGGCGAGGTCGCCCTGTTCCCCGTAGTCATAGACGGCGACGATGTTGGGGTGCGAGAGCCGTCCTGCCGCCTGCGCCTCGCGCTTGAAGCGGGCCACCTCCTCGGCGTGTTCGGCGTCCTGGTGCTCGAGCCTGACGGTCTTGATCGCGACGATGCGGTCGATCACCGGGTCGCGCGCGCGCCAGACCGTGCCCGCCGCACCCTTGCCGATCGCCTTGATGATCTCGTACTTGCCGAGACGCTCGATGTCCATGCCCAGCCCGTCTCCGTAGCGTGCGCGATCCTAGACCGGGGCGGGTGCGATGCGGAAGGACGCCTGCGCTGACCGGCTGCCCAAGGCCGCGCGGGACCTGGGCCGCCTGCCCAGTGCCGTGCCCGCAGCGGCGGCACGACGTCGATCGGCTCAGCAGCTGACGCGGCCGTCAGCGCCGCGCGCTCCTCTTCGCCGGGAGGGGCACGACGACCTGGGCAGAAGCGGATGAGCAGGTCATTCCCCGCGGCCGCGGCCGCATCGGCGCTTGCCGTTCCGGGAACAGCGACGGCGCAGCAGGAACCGATCAGGATCGGCATCCTGGTCGCCCTGGAGGGCGCCTTCGCGGACGGCGGCGGAGACGGCATCCGCGGCGTCGAGCCCGCCTTTCGGACCGTGAACATCACGATCGCGGGCCGGCGCATCGAGACCATCATCGCGCCGACGGACGCCCGCCCCGACACCGCCGTCCGCCAGGCGCGGAAGCTGATCGGGCAGGACCGGGTGGACTTCATCGTCGGACCGCTCTCGGGCTCGGAGGGCATCGCCATCCGCGATCACGCCAGGACCATTCCGGACGAGACCTGCATCGACGGCAGGCCCGGCGCGCGCGAGACGACCTGGGGTGATGCGGCGCCGAACCTCTTCCGGTTCCGCACCGATCGCCTGCAGTGGGGCGCGGGCCTCGGCGAGCATGTCGTCCGTGCCGAGGGCCGGCGGAAGATCGCCACGGTGGCCGCCGGCTACTCGTTCGGACACACGAACGTCATGGGCTTCGCGATCCACGTCTGCGGCGCGGCGGTGTTCCTGCGCCATCCGCGCGTGCGGATCTGGATCCTGGTCGAAGCCCGCATCGCGAAGGCGCTCGGCGCCTCGCGCGCGCCGATCCGCGAGGCAATCCGGCGGCTATCGCAGGAAGGGCTGATCCAGGGCATGGTCGCGGCGGCGCGGACCGCGCTGCGTCAGCGCAGCTTCAGCCCGCTCGATGACAAACTGGCCGCACTGAACCTGCGGACGGGCGGTCGAGACGGCCCGCTTGCCACCCAGGCCGGGCACATGCCGGGGCCTGAACTCTCCGGTCGCGTGGTTCTGCGCGGGATGGGCAACGGGGCCCTTGCCGCGCCTGTGGGACTGGATGCCTTGAGATGCTCCCCGTCAGTCGTCCCGGCGAACGGAGAGGCAGGTTCTCAGTCGCCCCTCGTGGGGCGGCGATCGCCGCGGCTCACCGCCAGCTACACCACGACACAGGACACGACCCCTCTTTCAGGATCAGCGTGTCCAGCGTCAGCTCGGCCACCGCCTATCGCAGGCGCGCGTTCTCACGCTCGAGCGCCTTCAGACGCCGTGCCTGGTCGATCTTCAGGCCACCGTATTCACGCCGCCAGCGGCAGTAGCTCTGCTCCGTCACGCCGATCGCCTTCGCCGTATCGGTCACGCTCCTGCCCTTCGCGATCAGCACCTCAGCCTCGCGCAGCTTGCCAATGATCCTCTCGGCGCTGTGCCGCTTCCTCGCCATCGCACCCTCCTCCGTCGGTCCGAACATACGTCCCGGACCACTCAGAGGGGGGAGGGGCAATGCCCAGATTTCGCAACACGGCGTGCGGGTTTTCTGCGGGTTTGCAGCTGGCGGGCGAGCAGTGCCAGTAGCCAGGCTCGGCCAGTGGCCAGGCTCGGAGAGAACGGGGCGGGAGAGAGTGATCATCGGCCGTCGTTCCGACGCCGCATCGGCCAGCAGCGGCGCGGGTGCCGCCGAAGACCCGCGCCTCAGGGCGCGGCCCGAGAGCAGCGAGAGAGTTCAGGACGTGGAGGGGTGGCGTGACGATCTCCACGCGCCTCGAACCCTCTCTGCCAACACCAGTGCTGGCATCAATGCTGGCATCAGGTCCAGCCATCGCCACACCTTCGCGACGGCATTCCTTCCAGCCCCCGGCGCCACGACGCAAGAAGGGCCACAGAACAACGCTTACGACGGGGCCGCGCCTGGCGCCTCCTCAGAGACGGGCGCGCACCTCGCGCGCCACCGCCTCCGGGGTGATGCCGAAATGGCGATAGAGCGCGTCCTCCGGCCCGGAGGTGCCGAAGCCGCTCATGCCGACGAAGCCGCCCTCGGGACCGACATAGCGGTCCCACCCCAGCCTGACAGCCGCCTCGACCGCCACGCGCACCGTCTCCGGCCGGAGCACGGATCTGCGGTAGGCCTCGTCCTGCTCCTCGAAGAGCGCCCAGCAGGGCATCGAGACCACCGCCGTCGGCACGCCCTCGGCCTCCAGCCTGTCGCGGGCGGCAAGCGCGATCGCGACCTCGGTGCCGGTGGCGAGAAGTGTGGCGCGCCGCGCGCTGCCCGAGGCGTCGGCCAGCACATAGCCGCCCCTGGCGGAGAGGTTTTCGCCAGCGGTCGCGCTTGTCCGCACGGGGCCGAGCTTCTGGCGCGGGAAGACGAGGCAGGAGGGGCCGGTGCGGCGGGCGAGCGCGAGCTCCCACGCCTCCGCGGCCTCCACGCCGTCTGCCGGGCGGAAGACGAGCATGTTCGGAATGGCGCGCAGGCTCGCGAGGATCTCCACCGGCTGGTGCGTCGGGCCGTTCCGGCCGATGCCGATGCTGTCATGGCTGAACACGAACACGGTCGGCAGCCCCATCATCGCCGCGAGGCGGAAGGTCGGCCTCTCGTAGTCGGCGAAGACGAGATAGGTGACGCCGATCGGCAGGACGCCGCCATGCGCGACCATGCCGTTCAGCATCGCGCCCATCGCATGCTCGCGCACGCCGTAGTGGATGTAGCGCCCGCCGCGGTCCTCGGCCGTGAAGGCCGAGAGCGACCGCTTGTGCCGGGTTGCGGCCTCGAGGTCGGGTGCGCCGCTCAGGAGCTCGGGGATGGCGGCGGCGAGACGATCGACGATCTCGCCGGAGAACAGGATCCCGAACTCGCTCCGCCCCGCCGCCTCGCGCGCATAGGCGCGCAGGCGCTCGCGCCACCCCTCCGGCAGCCGCCCCGCCTGGAGACGCGCGACCAGCGCGCGCTTCGCCTCAGGCAGGGCGGCGACGCGCTCGGTCCAGGCCGCATGCTCGGCCTGCGCCCTGAGCCCGGCCGCACGCCAGGCCTCCAGGATGTCCTCTGGCACCGCAAAGGGGCCGCCCTGCCAGCCGAGACGGGCGCGCGCCGCATCGGTGTTCGCGCGGGTGAGCCGGCAGGCATGAGCGCTGCGTGTGCCTTCGAGCCCTGGCATGCCGCGGCCGATGACGGTGCGGCAGGCGATGAGGGAGGGACGCGGATCGCCCTTCGCGGCGACGATCGCGGCCGAGACCGCCTCGATGTCGTGTCCGTCGACCCGCTGGACATGCCAGCCTGCGGCGCGGAAGCGCGCGTCCATGTCCTCGCTGGTCGACTGGCCGACATCGCCGTCATCCTGGATCTGGTTGTCGTCCCAAAGCCACGTCAGCTTCCCGAGCCGGAGGTGGCCGGCAAGCGAGATCACCTCATGCGCGATCCCCTCCTGCAGGCAGCCGTCTCCGACCAGCGCATAGGTGCGGTGATCGACGATGCCCGGGCCGAGCACATGGTTCAGATAGGCCTCCGCCACCGCCATGCCGGCGGCGTTGGCGATGCCCTGGCCGAGCATGCCTGTGGTGATCTCGATCCCTGCCTCCGGCTCGCGCTCCGGATGGCCTTGGCAGATCGAGCCGATCTCGCGGAACGTCTGCAGCGCCGAGAGCGGCATGTGTGCGTAGCCGGTGAGGTAGAGCAGCGCGTAGAGCAGCATCGAGCCATGCCCGTTCGACTGCACGAAGCGGTCACGGTCGAACCAGGTCGGGTCGGCCGGGTTGAAGCGGAGGTGGCGGGTGAAGAGGGCGGTGGCGATCTCGGCCGCGCCTAGGGGCGTGCCCCAGTGCCCTTCGCCGACGCGCTCGCACGCATCGATGGTGAGGATCCGGATCGCGTCGGCCATGCGCTGCGGATCGACATCCGACATGTCGCTTCCTCCCCTGTCGCGCGCCATCCCTGACGTGCAAGAGACTCAGCGGCAAGAGAGAATTTTGCGCAGGAGGGTGAAGCTGGTTCATCCTCGGACAATGAGACCGCACCTGCCCCTGTCCGCCCTGCGCGCCTTCGAAGCGGTGGCGCGCACCGGCTCGTTTCGGGCCGCCGCTGCCGATCTCGGCCTGACGCCGAGCGCCGTCAGCCATGCCATCCGCGGCCTTGAGGCCCTGCTCGCCGTCCCGCTGTTCCTGCGCGACGGGCGCGGCATCCGTCTGACGCCGCAGGGAGAGACGCTGATGGCCCATGTCGAGCGCGGCTTCGGAGAGCTGCGCCTCGGCATCGGCGCCATCGCCGCGCGCGGGCCGGAGCGGCTGCGACTGCACTGCGCGCCGAGCTTCGCCGCGCAGTGGCTGGTGCCGCGGCTGAAGCGGCTTCTCGAGGAGCATTCGGGGCTCGAGCTCCGCATCGCAGCTGGCGCCGATTACACGCGCTTCCACGGCGACGAGTTCGATGCCGACATCGTCTACGGCTCGCCGCGGCCGGAGCAGTATGGCGCCCAGGCCTTCCAGGCGCTGGTGGTGATGCCGCTCGGCGTCGAGACGGTCACGCCGCTCTGCGCCCCCTCCCTTGCCGGCGCGATCCGCACCCCCCGCGACCTGCTCGGCCAGACGCTGATCGAGAGCGTTGTGAAGAAGGTGCGGTGGCCCGACTGGTTCTCGGCCAACGGGCTGATCGCTCCGGAGAGCACCGGCCCGCGTTTCGACCGGAGCTTCCTGTCGCTCTCCGCCGCCGCAGAGGGGCTCGGGGTGGCGCTCGAATCGCTCCGTTTCGCGGAGCGCGAGCTTGCCAGCGGCCGGCTCGTCCGCCCGCTCGCCGGTGTCGCGGAGGACGTCACCTATATCGGGCACTGGCTCGTCTTCCCGCGCGCGCGCCGCTACGCCCCCGCTCTGCGGCTGTTCATCGAGTGGCTGGGCGGGGAGCTCGGCGTGCCGCTCGACCTTGCGGCGCTGGACAAGCCGCAGCGTCATTGATGAATCGAGTTCACCGGAGCGCGGGTTTTCCTCACTTGCTGGTGAGGCTGGCAGCCGGGATAGTGGACGTCAAAGGGACCGTGGGAGGAAACCGGTGCTGCTCGCCAACAAGACGGCTGTCATTTCCGGCGCCGCAAGCGAACGCGGGATAGGCCGTGCGACCGCGCGTCTCTTCGCCGAACACGGCGCGCGCGTGGCGATCCTCGACATCGACGAAGCCGGTGCCGCCGCTGCCGCCGCCTCGCTCGGGGAGGGTCATCTCGGGCTGGGCTGCGACGTTTCCGACCCGGAGAGCTGCCGGCGGGCGGCGGAGGCCGCGATCGCGGCGTTCGGCCAGGTCGACATCCTGATCAACAACGCCGGCATCACCGAGCCTCTGAGGATCATGGAGATCGGGCCTGAGCGGTGGGGCCGCGTGCTCGATGTGAACCTCTCCGGAGTGCTCTATCTGAGCCAGGCCTTCATCCCGCACATGCGCGCGCGCAGGCAGGGGGCGATCGCCTGCATGAGCTCGGTCTCGGCCCAGCGCGGCGGCGGCATCTTCGGCGGGCCGCACTATTCCGCGGCGAAGGCAGGCGTGCTTGGGCTCGCCAAGGCGATGGCGCGCGAGCTGGGCCCCGACGGGATCCGCGTGAACTGCGTCACTCCCGGCCTGATCCAGACCGACATCACCGGCGGCAGGCTGACGCCGGAGATGAAGGAGGAGATCAGGAAAACCATTCCGCTGAACCGGCTTGGCGAGGCGATCGACGTGGCGCGGATCTATCTTTTCCTTGCCTCCGACCTCTCCTCCTACGTCACCGGCGCGGTGATCGACGTCAACGGCGGCATGCTGATCCACTGATGCCGAAGCCGCCCGCCAACGCCCTTCCGCTTGCCGAGCGCGCGCGCAGGATCCGGCTGCACGCGCTCCGGATGGGCGAGGTGCAGGGGCAGGGCTACATCGCCCAGGCGCTCGGCATCGCCGATGTGCTCGCCGTCGCCTATTTCCACGCGATGGCCTATCGCCCGGAAGACCCGGCCTGGGAGGGGCGTGACCGGTTCCTGCTCTCGATCGGCCACTACGCGATCGCCCTCTACGCCGCGCTCGCCGAGGCCGGCGTCATTCCGCTGTCGGAACTCGAGACCTATGGCTGCGACGACAGCCGCCTGCCGATGTCCGGCATGGCCGCCTATACGCCGGGAATGGAGATCACCGGAGGCTCTCTCGGCCAGGGGCTCACCGTGGCCGTCGGCGTGGCGCTCGGGCTCAGGCGCAAGGGCTCGCCTGCCGCCGTCTATACGCTCCTGTCGGATGGCGAACTGAACGAGGGAGCGACCTGGGAAGCGGCGATGTCGGCCGCGCATTGGCAGCTCTCGCGCCTGATTGCGATCATCGACGTGAACCAGATGCAGGCGGATGGCCGTTCCTCCTCCGTGCTCGGCTTCGAGCCGCTAGAGGAGAAGTGGCGCGCCTTCGGCTGGCACGCGCAGCGCGTGGACGGCAACGACATCCCGAGCCTCGTCGCCGCTTTCGATGCGGCGCGCGCGGCGGCCGTCGCCGCCCCGCGCGTGATCATCTGCGACACGCGCATGGCCCGCGGCGTGCCGTTCCTGGAGGCGCGGGAGAAGAGCCACTTCCTGCGCGTGGAGCCGCACGAATGGGCCGAGGCCATCGCCATCCTCGAAGGAGCCGCAGGATGACGGCGGCGGGGAGGCGTCTGACGACCTCGGCGATGATCGCCTCCCTCGCTGCCGAGGGGCAGAAGACGGAGGCCGCCCCCTTCGGCCACGCGCTCTGCCGGCTCGCCGAGGCCGATCCGCGCGTCGTCGGCATGACCGCCGATCTCGGCAGGTACACCGACCTGCACGTCTTCGCCGACCGCTTCCCGGACCGCTTCTACCAGATGGGCATGGCCGAACAGCTGCTGATGGGCGCTGCCGCGGGGATGGCGCGCGAGGGCTTCATGCCCTTCGCCACCACCTATGCGGTGTTCGCCTCGCGGCGGGCCTACGACTTCATCTGCATGGCGATCGCGGAGGAGCACCTGCCGGTCCGGATCGTCTGCGCCCTGCCCGGGCTGACGACGGGCTATGGCCCGAGCCACCAGGCGACGGAGGACATCGCGATCTTCCGCGGCATGCCGGGCATGGTCATCGTCGATCCGTGCGACGCGCTCGACATCGCCGAGGCCGTGCCCGAGGTCGCCGCCCATCCGGGGCCGGTCTACATGCGGCTTCTGCGCGGCAACGTGCCGCGCGTGCTCGACGGCTACGGCTACCGGTTCCGCCTCGGACACGCGGCGCTGCTGCGCGACGGGGCGGACGTGCTCATCATCTCCTCGGGGATCATGACGATGCGAGCGCTCGAGGCAGCCTCGCTGCTGGCAGCGGACGGGATATCCGCTGCGGTGCTGCACAGCCCGACGATCAAGCCGCTCGATTCCGGAACGATCCTCGCCGAGGCGGGGAAGCCGGCCCGGCTCGTTGTGGTTGCGGAGAACCACAGCGAGATCGGCGGCCTCGGCGAGGCCGTCGCTGCGCTGCTGTTGCGCGCGGGCTTCGCCCCGCACTTCCGCCAGATCGCTCTGCCCGACCGGTTTCTCGATGCCGGCGCGCTGCCGACGTTGCATGAGCGTTATGGAATCTCCGCCACCGCCGTCGCCCGGCGCATCCGGGAGTGGCTCTGACGCCGAAACGGTCTCGCCGATGCCGGCCCTGCGGGGGCGGCTGACACAAGCGGGCTCGAGAGGCCCGCGGACCACCAGGACAGGGAAGGAACGATCACCATGACAAACTGCTTCAGGATCACCCGCAGGGGCGCTCTCGTCGGCTCGGCCGGCCTTCTTGCCGCCCCCTCGATCGCGCACGGGCAGGGGCAGGTGCGGCTGACGCTCGGCCACAACGCCGCGCGCGGCAACCCGCGCTGGGTCGCGGCCGATCACTTCGCCGAGCTGGTCAAGACGCGCTCGAACGGCCGCATTGAGGTGCGCGTCGCAGGCGCGGCACAGCTCGGCGACGACCTCGCCATGCTGACGGGGCTGCGCACCGGCACGCTGGACATCTCGGTCAACAGCCAGGGGCCGGCCTCCTCCCTGGTGCCGGAGATGGCAGCGCTCGGCCTGCCGTTCCTGTTCGCGACCAATGCCCAGGCCTACCGCCTCGTCGACGGCGCGGTCGGTCAGAACCTCGCCCGCCGCTTCGAGCCGCTCGGCCTTCTGCTGGTGAGCTACTGGGACAACGGCATCCGCCACATCACCAACAGCCGGCGCCCGATCGTGAACCCCGAGGACCTGCGGGGCCTGAAGATCCGCACCCCCGCCGACCCGGCGACGATCGACACCTTCCAGGCGCTCGGCGCGGCGACGCAGCAGATCAACTTCTCCGAACTCTACGTGGCCCTGCAGCAGGGCGTGGTGGACGGACAGGAGAACCCGCTCGCCAACATCCACTCCTCGAAGCTGTTCGAGGTGAACCGCTTCATCTCCCTCTCCGCCCACAAGTGGGAGTGCACGCCGGTCCTCGTCAGCCGGATCGCGCGCGCGCGCCTCAGCGACGCGGACTGGCGCCTGCTGCTCGATGCGATGAAGGAGGCCGAGGCGATGAACCGCCGGATCATGGTGGAGAGCGACGCGACGCTGCTCGCCGAGTTCAAGGCAAACCCCAACGTCGCGGTGAACGAGGCGAATCAGCCGGCGTTCCGCACGGCGACCGCCGGCGTGCTCGATGCCTGGGAACGCCGTCCGTTCGGTGAGTTCGTGCGCGAGGTCAGGCGCGCGGCGACGGCCTGAGCGCCGCGCCGGGAGCGGCGCTGTGATGCGTATCGTGCTCGGCGGGGCGGCGGCGATCGATCGCGCCGTCGCCCTTCTCTGCAGTGCGATCATCGTCGCGAGCGGGCTGCTCCTGCTCGGCGTGCTTGCGGCCAACGTGATCGCGCGCTACGCCCTGGGCATGGGCGGCTTCGCCTGGGCGCAGGAGATCCCCGAACAGGCCTTCCCCTGGTTCATCGCCGCAGGCGTCGTGCTCGCCGCCCAGGCCGGCGCGCATATCGCCGTCGACCTCCTTCCGCGCGCGCTTCCCCCACGCGGTCGCCAGGCGCTGATCGTGCTCGTCAACGCCCTCGTCGTCGCGGCCTATGCGTGGCTTGCCCTGCTTGCCCTCGAGGTGGCCGAGATCGCGAGGCAGCAGCAGAGCACGATCCTGCGTATCCCAGGCAGCTACGGTTACTGGGCGATGGCGATGCTTGCGGCGCTGACCGCCCTCTCGGCGGCAACGATCGCGGTGCGCGTTCTGCTCCTTGGAGCGGACGCTGCTCCCGAAGCCGCCCCCGAGGACAGCGTAACGTGACGCGCCCTGCCGCGGAGGGTCCGGCCGCATGAGCCTCGTGCTCACGCTCGTCTTCTTCGCGCTGCTCGTCCTGTCGGTGCCGGTGGCGCACACGCTGGTGATCGCCTCCGGCGCCGCGCTCTGGGCAGACGGCGCGCTGCCGCTGCTGCTCGTCGTGCAGCAGATGTTCGCGCAGACGCAGTCTTTCCCGCTGCTTGCGCTGCCGTTCTTCATCCTCGCTGGCGAGCTGATGATGTCGGGGCGTCTCGGCCAGGGGCTGATCGACTTCGCCTCCGCAACCGTCGGGCACTACCGGGGAGGGCTTGCGAGCACCACCGTGGTCGGTTCGGTGGTGTTCGGCGGCGTGTCCGGCTCGGCGGTGTCGGATGCCTCGGCGCTCGGCTCGGTGCTCATCCCGTGGCAGAGGCGCGAGGGCTATCCGGCCGCCTTCGCAGCGGCCAACAACGCCGCTGCCGCGACCATCGCGATTCTCATCCCGCCCTCGATTCCGATGATCCTGTATGCGCTCGTGAGCAACGTGTCGGTGGGCGCGCTGTTCCTCGCCGGCGTGCTGCCGGGGCTGATGCTCGCTGCGGGATTCCTGATCGTCTGCAACCTCTCGGCTCGGCGCCGCGGCTTTCCGGTGACGCACCAGAGGCTCGGCCGCGGCGCGTTGGCGCGGCTCGCCCTCGCCGCGTCCCCGGCCATCGCGATGCCGGTGCTGATACTCGCCGGCCTTCGTTTCGGCATCGCGACGCCGACGGAGGTCTCCGTCACGGCGGTGCTCTACGCCCTCCTGGTGGCCATGGTCGTCTATCGCGACATGACGCTGCGCCGCTTCCTGTCGGCTCTCGTCAATGCGGGCCGGGCGACGGGGGTGGTGATGCTTGTCATCATGGCCTCAGCCGCCGTGGGCTGGATCATGACCTTCGTGCAGGCGCCGCAGGCCTTCGCCGCGTGGGCCACCGGGACGCTTCGGGAGCCGTGGCTGATCCTGCTCGCGATGAACGGCATCATGCTGGTGGCGGGCATGTTCATCGATCTCCCCGCCGCGATCCTGCTGCTCGGGCCCATTTTCGTGCCGCTCGCGCAGTCGATCGGGCTCGATCTCGTGCAGCTCGGTGTTGTCATGGTGCTGAACCTCGCCATCGGCCTCTACACGCCGCCCGTCGGCACCACCCTGTTCATTTCGACCACGATCGCCCGTGTGCCCATGCTGCGCGCGGCGCGCGAGCTTCTGCCCTTCTACGCGGTCGGGCTCTCGGTGCTGCTGCTGTTCAGTTTCGTCCCGGCGCTGACGCTCCGGGTATGAGGGCCATCCGGGAGGCTCTGTTTCGGGCTGAGGGCTTTGCGGACAGGCGCCGAAGCATGATGCGGCTCATGGCCATGCGGACGAGGGCGACTTCGAGCAGCGCACCGACGTCGCCGGGACGCTCATCCGCATCGCCGCCACCCCCACCACGCTGCACCGCATCGCCTGACCCACAAGACTGTTCAAACACGCTCTAAGAGACTGAAAAGCCGACTTGTTTAGCCCGTGCTGCAATCGCCCAAGTCGCCAAGTTCGGAAAGACAGGCGCCGGAGGGAGCCGTTGCCGGACGTCGTTCCGCTTCCGCATCCGCCACGCGGCGTCGGAAAACGGCGGAAAACCTTCGCCTCACGGCGCAACCCACCGGCGGAGAGACGGTCCGCAGCGACTGCGAGTGGCGTAGGGAGTGCACCCGGATTCGAACCGTCGCCGATGCCGGCGATCGAGCCGAGGCGGAGCGTGTCGCCTCGCGCATCAAGGCGCGCTCACCCCGCGATCCCCGCCGTCGAACAGGGTCTCCAACAGCGGGCAGTCCGGTGTGGCGCCGTCATCACAGCACGCGATCAGGCCGGACAGCGCCCGCTCCATCCGCTGCAGATCCGCAAGCCGCGCACGCACTGCCTCGAGATGCCGCGCCGCGAGGTCCCGCGCCTCGGCGCAGGCGTGATCCTCCTGGTCGATCAGGTGCAGGAGTGTCCGCACCTCGTCGAGGGTGAAGCCGAGCTCGCGCGCGCGCCGCGCGAAGCCGAGGCGCATCAGATGCGCCATGCCGTACATCCGGTGACCGCCCTCCGACCGCGCGGGGCGCGGCAGGATGCCGGCGCGCTCGTAGTAGCGGATGGTTTCCACATTGCACCCGGTGCGCCGCGACAATTCGCCGATCGGCAGCCGGGGCGCGAGATCCGCCAGCTTGGCCTGGTCCATGGACTGCATTTTCCCCTTGAACCTGTAGTCGCTACAGGTCCCATGCCTGCGTCCTGACGGCAAGGCCCGGCGCTGCGGCGCCGGGGATGGCCAGGATCGAAACGGACGATGGATGTCCATGACACGCGGGAATGCCAGGACGGCCGAGGCCATGCAGGCGCCGGAGGCCAGCGAGACAGGGATGACGATGGCGGCCCTTGGCGGCGTGCTCGGCGCGATCGCGGCCTCCTCCTGCTGCATCCTGCCCCTGGCTCTGTTCAGCCTCGGCGTCGGCGGCGCCTGGATCGGCAACCTCACGGCGCTCGCGCCCTATCAGCCGATCTTCCTGGCCGTCACGCTGGCGATCCTCGGCTTCGGCTTCTGGCGCGTCCATGGCGCGCGCCCGGCCTGCGCGACGGGGGCGGCATGCGCGCGGCCGCTCCCGCGCCGCCTCGTCAAGGCCGGCCTATGGTTCGCGATGGTGCTGACCGGCGCGGCCATCGCCTTCTCCTTCATCGCCGACGCGCTTCTCGACTGATCAACCCCGACCCGAAGGAGTGGACCGACATGACACGACCATTTCGCCGCCTGATCTTCACCGCCGCGCTGCTGCTGCCCGCGACCGGAACCTTCGCCGCGGAGCGCACGGTGACGCTGGATGTCGAGAACATGTATTGCGCCGCCTGCCCCCACATCGTGCGGCAGACGCTGCTGCGCGTGCCGGGCGTGCAGCGCGCCGAGGTCTCCTATCGCGCCCGCACGGCGACGGTGACCTTCGACGATGCGACGGCCGGTGTCGCGGCGCTGACCGCTGCCACCGCCGAGGCCGGTTATCCCGCAGGTCTGCGCGCGGGCAGATCGTGATGGCGCGGCGTGCGGTGCGCCCGGCCGCGGGGGCCACGGGTCATGGATGACCGCAGGCTGATCCGGACCGGCGCCGTCGGCGCGGGGATCGCCGCGATCTGCTGCGCCACGCCGGTGCTCGGGGTGGTGCTCGGTGCGGTGGGGCTGTCCGCCTGGGCGGCCGGGGCGGACCTGGTCCTCATCCCCGTCCTCATCGCCTGCCTGGCGCTGGTCGTCATCGGCGCGCTGCGCCATCGGCGCGCCAAGGCCTGCTGCGCCGATGACACCCCAGGCACGACAGGAGGCCGGCCATGACGGATTGCTGCGCCGGCGGCGGCGGGGGGGGCGATGGGCATGACCTGGTCGTCGTCGGCGCCGGGTCGGCCGGCTTCTCGGCCGCCATCGCCGCGGCCGAGCAGGGCGCGCGCGTCGCGCTCATCGGCCATGGGACGATCGGCGGCACCTGCGTCAATCTCGGCTGCGTCCCGTCCAAGGCGCTGATCCGCGCGGTCGGCGCCGTGCACGAGGCCGGCCGCGCCGCCCGCCGTTTCGCCGGGGTGGAGAGTGCGGCGCGCATCGCCGACTGGGCCGCGCTCATGGCGCAGAAGGAGGCGCTGGTGGCCGCGCTGCGGCAGGCGAAATACGCCGACCTGCTGCCAGGCTACGAGGGGATCACCTACATTGAGGGCCGCGCCAGGCTGGCCCCCGGCGGCGTGGCCGTGGGCAGCCGCCACCTGCGCGCCGAGCGCATCGTGCTGGCCACCGGCGCGCGGCCGGTCCTGCCGGAGATCCCGGGCATCAGGACCATCGGCGCGCTGGACAGCACCGCCGCCCTCGCGCTCGCGCATCTGCCGCGCTCAATGCTGGTGCTCGGCGCCGGCTATGTCGGGGCGGAGCTCGGCCAGACCTTCGCGCGCGCCGGGGTCGCGGTGACGCTGCTCTGCCGGAGCCGCGTCCTGCCGGAAGCCGAGCCCGAGATCAGCTCGGCGCTGGCCGAGGCCTTGCGCGAGGAGGGCATGACGATCCTCGACGGCGTGCGCTACGAGCATGTGGAGCGGCAGGGCGGGGAGGTCGTGCTCACCATCACCCGCGCCGGCCGCGCCGAAACGCTGAGGGCGGCGCATCTGCTCGCCGCCACGGGCCGGACGCCGAACACGGAGGGGCTCGGCTTGGCGGAGGCGGGTGTGGCGACATCGCCGCAGGGCGCGATCCTGGTGGATGAGCGGATGCGCAGCAGCGCCCCCGGCATCTATGCCGCCGGCGATGTCACCGGGCGCGATCCCTTCGTCTACATGGCGGCCTATGGCGCCAGGATCGCCGCGCGGAACGCGCTGAACGGCGACAGCCTGCGCTACGACCGCAGCGTGATGCCCGCCGTCGTGTTCACCGACCCGCAGGTGGCGAGCGTCGGCCTGACGGAGGCGGCGGCGAGGGAGGCCGGGCATGAGGTGCGGACCTCCGTGCTGCCGCTCGCGCACCTGCCGCGGGCGCTGGCGGCGCGCGATACGCGCGGGCTGATCAAGCTGGTGGCCGATGGACGCACGCGCCGGCTGCTCGGGGCGCATCTGTTGGCGCCGGAGGGCGCGGATACGATCCAGACCGCCGCGATGGCGCTCCGCGCCGGGCTGACCATCGAGGAGCTGGCCGAGACGATCTTCCCCTACCTCACCACGGTCGAGGGGCTGAAGCTCGCCGCGCAGGCCTTCGAGACGGACGTCACCCGGCTGTCCTGCTGCGCGGGCTGAGACCGGCAATGGCGCTTCGAAGCCGCCAGGCCGGCGCGGCCATGCGGCGGCGCCGGTGCCGCTGCTCGCGGTGGTGGTGTTCCTCATCGCCCTCGGTCAGGGCGGGACGCTGGCGGGCGCGCTGGCCGGGCTTGCCGCCGTGGTGGCGGTCTTCGCGGCCTTCCTGGCCGGCGCGCTCGGGCTTGGCCTGCTGCTGGCACGCGCGTTGCGCCTGACGGCGGCGTCCGGCCGGGCCCTCGCCTTCAGCCTCGGGACGTGCAACTCCTTCGTCGTCCTGCCGCTCGCGCTCGCGCTGCCGGCCGAATGGGCGCTCGCGGCGGCGGTGATCGTGCTGCAGTCGCTGGTCGAGCTGTTGGGGATGCTGCTGTTCCTGCGCCTCGTGCCGCGGCTGTTCAGGGCCGGCGGCGCAGCGTGACGGGCCGGCATGGGTCAGGCGGCGCGGCCTCAGCATGGGGCGGGCAGCGTGATGCTGGCGCGCAGGCCGCCCTCGGCGCGGTTGGCGAGGCTGAGTCGCCCGCCATGCGCCTCGGCGATGGTCTGGGCGATCGCCAGCCCGAGGCCCACACCCCCCGTCTCGCGGCTGCGGGAGCGTTCGGCGCGGTAGAAGGGTTCGGTGACGCGCGCGATCTCCCCGGCGGGCAGGCCCGGGCCGTCATCCTCGATGCGGATCTCGACCTCGCCTCGTGTCGCGATCAGGCTGGCGCGCGCGCCTCCGCCATACGTCACGGCATTGTCCACGAGGTTGCGGATCGCGCGCTTCAGCGCCGCGGCCCTCGCTTCCGCCACGACCGGGTCGAGCCGGCCTGCCGTCACCGGCAGGCCGGCATCCGCCATGTCATCCACCAGGCTTTCCAGCAGCGCGGCAAGATCGGTGCGCCGCCGCGGCTCCGTGACCGTCTCGTCGCGCGCGAAGGCGAGCATGCTGGCGATCATCGCTTCCATGTCGCCGATGGTCGCCAGCATGCGCGCGGTCTCCTCGGTCTCCGGCAGGTTCTCCACGCGCAGGCGCAGCAGCGTCAGCGGCGTGCGCAGGTCGTGCGAGATCGCCGCCAGCATCTGCATCCGGCTTTCCAGCAGATGGCGCAGCCGGGACTGCATCTCGTTGAAGGCGCGGGCGGCGCGGCGGGTCTCGGTGGTGCCCTCCTCCTCGATCGCCGGCGTGGCGACATCGCGCCCCAGACGGTCGGCGGCGGCGGCGAGCGCGGCGAGCGGCCGTGTCGCCTGGCGCACCGCGAGGATCGACGCGCCAAGGATCACCACGGCCATGACCGCCATCGAGAGAAGGAACTGCAGCGAGACATCGCCACCGCCCTCCGGCAGCCCGGCCCGAAAGGCGAGCCACGAGCCGCCGGGGAGCGGCATGAGCGCGGTCACCTCCCGCAGCATCGGCATCCCCGCCGCCATCGGCCCGCCCTGCCAGGGCCCGCCGCCGCGCCATCCCGGGCCCATCATCGGCGCCGCCATCGGCGAGGTCCCGGCGGTCACCCCGACCCTCGGCGCCGGCAGATCGGGCGCGGGGGCGATACGGGCCAGCATCTCGCGCAGCGCGCGCGCACCGACGGCCTGCTCGGCCGCGGCATCGAGCGCCGGTGGCGCGGCGAGCTCGCTGATCCGGAAGCCGGCATCCGCGAGCGCCCCGGCCAGCCTGGGCCGGGCCTCGGGCGGGGCCTCGCGCAGCAGCCGCGTGGCATTGGCGATGCGCTGCGCCACCGCGAGACCGCCGACCGCGCGCACCGCCTGTTCGCGATCCGCCGCGTAGATCCAGTAGCCGGCGGCATGCGAGGCCATCAGTCCCACGAGCAGGATGGCCAGGATCCGCCCGAACAGGCTGGCCGGCACCAGGCGGTTCATGCCCGTCTCACGCCCGGGGTGAAGATGTAGCCGCCGCCCCAGACGGTCTTGATCAGCACCGGGTTGGCGGGATCGCGTTCGATCTTGCGCCGCAGACGGCTGACCTGCGTGTCGATCGCCCGGTCGAAGGACGCCGCGGCGCGGCCCCGCGCGAGGTCGAGCAGTTGCTCGCGCGAGAGGACGCGCTGCGGCCGTTCGACAAAGGCGAGCAGCAGGTCGTATTCGCCGGTGCTGAGCGGCACCGTCACGCCATCCTGCCGCAGCAGGCTGCGTGTCGCGGTATCCAGGGTCCAGGTGTCGAAGGCGAAGGTCGCGGGTGGCTTGTCCGGCGCGCCCGACGGGGGCGCGCGGTCCCGGCTGCGCCGCAGGACAGCGCGGATGCGCGCGATCAGTTCGCGGCTGCCGAAGGGCTTCGGCAGGTAGTCGTCGGCCCCCATCTCGAGCCCGATGACGCGGTCCACCTCCTCGCCCTTGGCGGTCAGCATGATGATCGGAATGTCGGATTGGGCGCGCAGGCCGCGGCACAGCGACAGGCCATCCTCGCCCGGCAGCATGAGGTCGAGCAGGATGAGGTCGTAGCGGCCATCCTCCAGCGCGCGTCGCATCGCCCTGCCGTCGGCCGCCTGGCTGACGCGGAATCCCTCGCGCGTCAGCGCGCGGGCGACCAGGTCGCGCACCTCGCGGTGGTCGTCCACGACGAGGATGTGGGGAGCGCTATCCATGCCCGCACCTTACCCGCTGCGGATGCTTCGTCGTTTGTGAAGTGATGTCGGTCTGTGGCAGGACCGGCGCCTGACAAGATCTGTCACAACTTCCCCCTCCGCCGACAAACATCGCTGACACCGGCCTGCTTCTCTCCACCCATCGCAATGGCCCGTCCAGGACGGGTGGAGGAGAAGACGATGAGCGGAAAGACCCTGATGCTCGGCGGCATGATCGCAGCGGCGCTGGTGGCGGGTGGCGTGGCGCTGGCGCAACCCTTTGGCGGCAGCCACGGGGCGGGTCGCCACGGCGACGGCCCGCGCTGGATGCAGGCCCAGCGCGGCGAGCCCGGCGGGCATGGACCGGGCATGGGCCGTCAGGGGATGGGACCGGGCATGGGCCGCGGCGAAGGCATGGGCCGTGGCATGGGCATGGGTCCTGGCATGGGCGCCCGCGCCAACGGCCTCGATGCCGCGACCGGACCCGAGATGCAGGACATCCGCGCGATGTTCATGAACAACGACAGCATCCGCCGCACCGTCGAGAACCTGCCGAACGGCATCCGCACCGTGACGGAATCCGACGACCCCCGTATGGCTGACGTGCTGCGGCGCCATGTCGCGGAGATGGGCCAGCGCATCGAGGAGGGCCGCGACCCCGGCCTGCCGATCGAGAGCCCCGAGCTGCGCTTCCTGTTCGAGGCGCGCGCCCGCATCACGAGCCACTACGAGGTGACGGAGCGCGGCATCATCGTGGTGCAGACCTCCGAGGATCCGGCGGTGGTGGCGGCGCTGCAGAAGCATGCCGCCGATGTGAGCGACCTTGCCGAACGCGGCCGCGTCGCGGCGCGCGAGGCGATGATGCGCAACCGCTTCGGCGGCAGCGCAGCGCCGGCACGCTGACCAGGGCCCGCCCTGCCGCCTTGCTGCGGGGCATTGTCTCATTGACCCTGGCGCGGCGTGAGGCAGCCATGTCCTCGCGCCGCGGAGCGTCACATGCCACCGATCGAACCGACCGCGCCGGTTGTCTCCCCCGGCTTTCTGCTGCTGATCCCGCTGCAGCTTGACCGGGACGTTGCCGATCTTCCGGCAATGGCCGGGATCGAGCCCCATCCACCCGGTTGGACCGCCGCCCGCGCTGCGGCCTTCGACCAGGCGGCGGCCCATCTCCTCGGCCGCCAGTTTCTGCGCCAGGGCCGCATCCGGCGTCAGCCGCTGGGTCGCATCGCCCTCTCGACGCAAGCGGCTGGCCAGCCCGGCGCGGGCGATGTGACGCTGGTCACGCACAGCGCCGGCGTCGCCCTATGGGAAGTCTGGCTGCCGGCGCCGGCGCAGCCGCTCGATGCCGGGCGGTGGATCGGCTGGCTCGATCCGGACGCCGCCGAGGGCATCGTGGCGCCGGCCTGGGCCGTCCTGTCCGGCCTTGGCTCTGCGCTCGGCGCCGAACCGACCTGGCCTGGGCTCTGCTTCCCCCATATCGTCCTGCGCGCGCCGGATATGCCGCTCGCGACCCTGCTGGAGACCGAGGCCGAGGCGCTCGTCCGCCTATTAATGCTCGACCGCTCCGCCGTGGCGCTCAAGCCCGAGATCGTGGCTGCGACGCTCGAGGCCGACCACTGCGCGCGGCAGGACGGCATGACGCTGCTCGCCCGGCGCGCAGCGCTCGACATCCATGCCCGGCAGCGGGCGAGGGCCTTCCCGGACGCCGACGGACAACCGGCGCAGAGCGCCCTGCCCTTCATCATCACGGTCGAGACGCTGATCCTGGAGCGCGCGGCGCTCTCTAGGCTGTACGATCGGCTGGTGCGCGCGGCGCCGCAATCGGTCGACTCGCTGCTGGCGCTGAAGCGCGATGTCTATGGGGCGCTGGAGGAGTATTACGGCGCCACGCTGGCGGGATCGCGTTTCTCCGACTCGGTGAGCGCAACCGGAGAGGCGCTGCTCGGGATCACCGACCTCTACGAAGCGCTGATGGAGCGCCTCGACGGCCTGAGCTTCGAAATCACGACACGCTACCAGAACCGCATGACGCTGTTGCAGTTCTGGCTGACCATTGTCTTCGGCGCCACCGAGATCGGCTTCATCGCATCGAGCATCGCGACCTGGCACTACAGGGCTGAACTCGGCGCGGTGCTGGCGTGGACGGTCGGCGCGGCGGTGGTCTCCGGCGTCGCGCTGGTCATCATCCTGCGACGGTGGACCAGATGACCCGAGGCGGAGATCATGAGATGACGCAAGCACCACCCATGCCGCGCTCGCTTGGCCTGCTGGACCGGCTGCAACCCCTCCTTCTGATCGGTGCGATCGGCCTTGGGCTCGGGCTCGCCGCCGGTGCGCCGGACCTCGCGC
>Ga0272446_1001241_pt1 | contig 37639 bp, 28 predicted proteins | sample YNPCB0061_FD_194587 | JGI IMG/M metagenome (GOLD analysis project Ga0272446, IMG submission 194587) | Hot spring microbial mat communities from Yellowstone National Park, WY, United States - YNP-CB-006-1 | ecosystem: Environmental > Aquatic > Thermal springs > Hot (42-90C) > Sediment | place...
AAGCGATTCTTCTTTAAATACAAATACTAACCTTCGCAAAACATTATCTAAAATTAGGTAAAAAAACGCAGCAGAAAACCTTATAGACCAAGCATTGGATATAATCAAAAAAAGCAAAGGAGAAAATAGCTTGCCGTATGCTATCTGCCTGAACAATAAAGGAATAATCTATCAAACCCCAAGACCAATCCCTGCTCAATGAAATGTACAATTACCATATCAATTTGAAGGGTTTACTGCTCAATGAAACTACCAAAGTAAAAGAGCAAATTTTAGCAAGTAATGATAAAGCCTTGATTGACCTGTACTTAACTTGGATTGACCAAAAAGAAATGTTAGCGAGCCATTATTCTATGAGCAAAGAAGAATTAGCAGAAGAAGGCATTGATTTGGATTCTTTGGAAAGTGCTAATAACCGAATAGAAAAGCAACTTTCTCAAAAATCTGCTCTTTTTAGCAAGGGATACGAACAGAAAATTTACGACTTACAAAATATCAAGCAAATACTCAATCCAGAGGAAGCCGCCGTAGAAATAATTAGAGTAAGAAAATTCGATAAAAAGTTTACTGACAATATTTGGTATGTAGCCTTAATTCTGACCAAAGAAAAGGAAAATCCTCAAATTGCTGTTTTGGACAAAGGCAAAGAAATGGAAGCACAGCATTTTAAATTTTACAAGAATACTATCAAAAACAAAATCAATGATACCAAATCGTATGATATTTATTGGAAACCAATTCACGACTTGGTGAAAGATAAAAAAGTAATTTATCTTTCCTGCGACGGGATATACAATCAAATTAATATCAATACTTTACAATCTACTACAGGCAAATATTTGTTAGAGGAAAAAGAAATAGAAATCGTTGCAAATACGCGTTATGTACCTGATGCAAAAGCGGTATTTTCAAGTCCTAAAGGGGAAAAAGCCATCTTGATAGGCTTTCCTCATTATGGAAGTGAAAATACTATTACCTCCTTGCCCGGTACCAAAGTAGAGGTAGAAAAGATTAGTCAGATTTTAAAAACTAATAAATTGCAGACCAATCTATTTCTTGCTGAGTCTGCTGCAGAGGAAGAGGTAAAAAAAATAAATAATCCTAAAATTTTGCATATTGCCACACATGGTTATTTTTTAGCAGACTTAGAAAATTTTGGAAGAGAAAAAATTTTTGGTGTATCTACTGCCAAAGCCAAAGAAAACCCACTCCTGCGAGCCGGGCTAATGCTTGCGGGAGCGGAAAAAGCACTCAATCAACAAAATACAGAAGTCAGAGGACACAATAATGGTATCCTTACTGCCTTTGAGGTAATAACCATGCAACTTGACGATACTGACTTGGTGGTGCTAAGCGCTTGCGAAATAGGACTTGGCGATGTCAAACACGGAGAAGGTGTATATGGTTTACAACGTGCCTTTCAAATTGCAGGGGCAAAGTCTATCATCATGAGTTTATGGAAAGTAGATGATGCCGCTACACAAGAGTTAATGCAAAACTTTTACACTCAATGGCTTAAAACCAATGATAAAAATAAGGCATTTATCCTTGCTCAAAGCGCTATCAAAGCAAAGTACAAATTCCCTTATTTTTGAGGAGCTTTTGTATTAGTAACTCATTAGCAAGCACAGATTTAGCCTTCATATACTTCTAATTCTTTGAGTTCTCTTTCAAAGCCACCCGAAAGAATAGGAAACCTGCACCATGTTTTAGGGTCGAGGTTTTTATCGTCTAAGTGGAAAGAAGGTGCATAACGCTCTCTTTTCCATTGGTTTCTACACCAAAGTTTAAAAAATTTGGCTACCCAAGCTTTGAGCTGTGTTTTAGCATATTGTGGGTATTTCATTTGCAAAAGTATGTAACATTCCAAAGGCATTTTCTTATCACGAATCGCCGCTTCTTCTATGGAATCAAGCAAGTCATAAGGCATTAAGTCCTCCTCATCGGTTTGCTTATTTTCCAAAGGTCTTAACTCTGCCGTAGGTTGCTGTTCGTTTACATATTGGAGGGCAGGAATCTTAAAAAACTCATCTGTCCCTTTCATATCGTAGCCTACTTTTTCTAACCATCGCAGCCACTGCCTTAAAAATGCCTTGTCTATGCCCGCAATAGGGCTTAGCCCTCCCGAGGTATCTCCGTCCATAGTAGCATAGCCTACGGCTGCCTCTGAGCGATTGCTTGTAGAAAGCAATAAAGCATTTTTAATATTAGCAAGCATCCAAACACTCGGGGCGCGTACCCTTGCTTGAATATTTTGGAGAGGAATATCATCAGTCTGCCAGCTTAACTCCCTGCCTATGGCATTGGAAATCAGGTAAGTATATTCTTTGTAAATCGTATTGATATTCAACTCATAAAACTCTGCATTGACCGCTTTGGCTACTTCTCTTGCGGCTGTTTGTGTTACGATAGAACTATTCTCGGTAGGCTGATAAGCCGTAGTAATCAATTTGCGAGCAATTTCATCGGCGGTTTGGCAGTGTTGAATTTCTTTGATATAGGCTAACTTTTGCTTAAACCTTTCTAAACCAATACTTTCTATGCCCATTTTAATCATCAAATAACAACAACAAGTAATCGCTGAGGAATCTGCTCCTCCACTAAGAGAAATTACAAAACCCTTGGAGTAGCTTTTTCTCATGTAGTCAAATAGCCCTAATGCCTGCACTCTGGCAAATTCTTCTTCCTGCAAATATTCACTTTTTTCCCAAGGATTGTCCAAAATTTGGGGACTTTCAGGTAGAATCTGAGGATAGGCAAAGTCGACTTCTATGCAGGTATCTTGCATATCCGGAACGTTAAAGACAGTACTTGCCTGTGCTTGCGCCATACGGGCTTCTGCAATGTCGATAACAGCACTTGTTACTAAATAATCGTCAAAAGTAAGCCTTTCGCCTACGGCAACCAAATTGCCAGAGGAGGCAATTAGTGTACCTCCGTCATAAATAGCTCTACCTGCTTCATTGCCAAGCAAATTAGCATAAATATAGGCTGTGCCAAAAGCTCGCGAACCTTCTAAGACAAATCGCTTGCGAATGTCCAACTTAGCAAAAGCAAAATGGCTCGCACTTGGGTTCATGATTAAATCTATGCCAAACTTATACAATTTCCGTCCTGGACGGTTTGCTACCCAAGCATCCTCGCAAATTTCAAAGCCTATTTTTACTCCTCCTACGTTATAGTGAATATCGCCTAAGGGATAAGATTTTTTATTCCCTTGTTTATCTGTAATAGTAATATCTATTTTTTCATCTTCGGGCCAAGGAGTAAACCAACGCGGCTCGTAGTGAATCCCATTTCCTGCTAAAAATCTTTTGGCAACAAAACCAATAATTTGTTGATTAACTACGAGGCAAGCAGTATTAAAAATGCGATTTTGGTACATCAGGGGCAGTCCAAGGCACACGACCATACTGCTCGTATGCGGCAAAATCTCATGCAAGACCTCCATAGCCGTTTGATGTACGCCAATAGAGTAAAAAGCATCTTCGCAACCGTAGCCTGTAATGCAGAGTTCAGGCAGGCATAAGATACTTACTTTTTGCTTACGAGCTTCCTCTATGGCACTGATAATGTTTCGTTTATTATTTTCCCATGCCAAAGGAGTCTGATTCAATACCGCCCCTGCAACTTTGATGAGTTTCATACTTTTATTTTTATTTGAAATGTATTTATAGATAAAGCTATATGAGATTAATATTCGCCACCAAAACTACCCACTCTTTTTGCCTTATAAATAGTAAGATTTCACTCCTATCGGAGTTATAGGGATTGTCTTTTTCTTCTTTTGCTACAAATATCTCAGCCCTACGGGCTTTTTAACATATAAGGTTTTTAAAACTTTTCACTTGATTATCCATGATTAGTGCTTTTATTGTTTTATCAAAAACTACTGTTTATCGAGAGTATAAAAATGCTTATGCTCTAAAGCCGTTAGGCTTGTTATTTTTATACCAAAATAGCATATACCATAGCTTAATGCCGTAGGCGTGATATTTTATTTTAGCCTTTACTAAAAAAATACTATTGTTTGAACATAAAACTTTAAGAGATTGCGTTTAAAATTCTGCATATAAATTTTACCTATCTGTATCTATAAAACACTTTAAGGTAATTTACAACAATGCGAACTTAGTGTAAAAAATACAACGCAAAAATTAACCATTAAGTTAAGAAAATTTAGTATATTTTATTGCGTAAATTTTTATATTTTAGAAAACTATTTGGGTGCATAGACATTTATTGCTATGTAACATTTATTAGATTTGAATATTTAACGTTTGGTGCTTATTTTTGAAAAAAGCATAATCAAAAACTTTTACGATAATGGTATTGCCTTTATTTCCATTAAATTTAGTGGTTTTCCCACAAGAAGAGCTCAACTTACATATCTTTGAACCACGCTACAAGCAGTTAGTCAATGACTGTATAAACCAAAAATCGACTTTTGGAATCCCTGTATTTTTAGAAAATAAAATCCAAGAGATTGGGGTGGAAGTACAAATTACGGCTTTGGTCAATCGCTATCCTGACGGACGCATGGATATTAAAACGCGAGGTGAGCGTATTTTTCGCTTAAAAAGCTTCTTTAATCCTATGCTCGGCAAAATGCATGCAGGAGGAGAGGTAGAATTTCTTGAATCAGAGGAAGATTCAGACATGTTGCAACGCCTACTTTTTATTGAGGCAGTTTCTCAGCTATATGAAATCCTTAATGTCAAAGCTGAACTGGAAAGCGATGTGCCTTTTCTCTCTTACCAATATGCCCATAAAGTAGGACTTTCGCTCAAACAAGAGTATGAATTACTTACTTTACTTACTGAAAGTGAACGCATAGAATATTTGACGGAGCATCTTCGCAAGTCTATTCCTATTGTCAGAGAAATGGAGCGGACAAAACAGGTTATCCGCATGAATGGACACTTCAAAAATTTAGACCCACTCAAATTTTAGTGTACCTGATATTTCCGAAGTTCGGGTTTATGGGTTCGTTTTCTTTTTAGCTCGTAGTCATGGATTATCCTGCCCAAATTAGCTAAAAATGGATAACCTATGCTATCATACTCATATACACCATCGTTGAAAATTTGATTTTCGTTGACGTGAATGACTGCTGAGAGCATAAACTCCACTTGGTTTTCAAAATCGACAATGTAGGCGGTATCTATCAAATAACCATACGCATTGCCTACTTTGTTAAAGATACGTATTTTGTCTGGCTCTACTTTCTTTTTTCCATCTCCATACAATAAAAACTTAACGTAATAATCGTTGTAGGTAGTATCTTTCTTGTAATTAGGGTAATCACATTCTCTTGGCAAAATGGACAAGCACTGATATAAAAATCGATAGTCCTCCTCTGTTAGATTAAATCTTTGATTTTCAGGAGTAATTTCTGGGAACATTACTGATTTCAGTATCTCGTGCAGATTTTCCAAAGAGATATAATTACTGTTAGTAAAGTCCATTGGTTGATTGACTAACTCGTTTTGGCGTATGAAACCCTTACCTGTTATTTGATTTTTTAGTTTAAAAGAATAAGACTTCTTGTTGTAAGCCAATGCTTGCTTATATATTTCATGTTCTCCTTCATAAAAAGAGATAGGATTAGTATATCTGGCACGCTCTCCGCCATCGCCAATAGATAGCCGATGTGTAATTCTCAAATCTTGAAAACCTTTTTGATATAGCTTTTCATTCAGGTATTCCTGCCCTAAAAACTCGTATAGCCTATTAAAAGCATCATTATCGCTTACGGCAAATAACTTTTTGATATAGTGAGCGATAGAAGGGTAGTAGTCCTTTGCAGTCGAGTCATACACTACTTTGGTTTGTCCTGCATATCCACTGTCTATTCTCATGCGAGTATATTTATTTAAGCCATTGATATTAAGTTCATTAAGTTTTTCCAAAGCAAGAAAAGCGGCAGGCATTTTTACGGTACTTGCAGGATAAAAATAAAACGATTTATCTACCCGATAATGAAAGTCTTTGAAAGTCGGAGTATTTTTTTCATCTCTATCTATTTGACTATAAATAATTTGTATTTGGTATTTTGCAGGATTTTGTAGTACTTGGGCAAATAGGTTTTTGTTGTTTTGCAAGAGCTGTTCTAAGAGTTGCGTATCAACTTTTTTCTCTTGGCAGAGAGCAACAAAAAAAAGACATAGAAAGAAATTGAGTAAGAGTATTTTTTTCATAATTATTATCTTTGAAATGCTTAGCCAAAGTTAAGCAAATGTTTTTCTCTTTCAAATTTCTTTTGTGCAATCTTTCCCTTAAAACCCATAGTTCAGGACTACATTATAATTTCCCATGTCCACTTTGTTGATACGGTAGCGTTCGTTGTTGTATAGTTCTCCCCTATTGATTTTGTAAACTGCCAGAAGTTGTACATCTAAACCTTCTAACAAACCTTTGAAACGGTAACGCATTTCTGCATTGATTTGGAAAAAGGAAGGCATACCGTATTTATTTAGGCGTGCATTTTTTACGTCGGGTAGTTGATAGTGTCCTATGCCTCCCTCAAAACGCAGTCTTTTTTGTGGAATTTGATGGACAAAATACAGATTGAGAGCATGTACATCTCCAAATCCATCACTGCGTTCCCTTTTCATGAAGGTAAAAAATGGCTCTAACCCCCATTCCCTTGGCGAAAGAAAACGGCTGTCTGCGGTAATTCGAGTATAGTTAAGCAAGAATTGGGTATGATTTTTTTGATAAGCAATTCGTCCACTGAAAGCCCAAGAGAATGAATTAGGTGTGATGTAAGTTTTTGCCAAATCTTCATTTCCCCCTTGGTTTACCGCATCTTGGCGATTGACTTGGAAAGCGAGCAGGATTTTATCTTTGCTTTGTAGTAAAAAGTTTTTTTCTACTTGGGCAAAAGCAAGGTTGTAGATATTGTCCAAAAAGTAGTTTCTTAGAGTAATTTTTACTTGGTCTTTAAACTGATAATATCCTCCTACAATCAATAAACCTTTGCTTGTCAGGTTATTAGCGTAGCCTGAACGCGAGCCATCAGGGTTTATGCCTGTGGGATAGATGCCTATGGATTCTGCGATGCTATACCACTTTTGCGTAGAGCGAGGAGCAGAGCGGTACAAATACCCTCCTTCCCAGTGCAAATTGTCTTTGGGTTGCGAGTCTATCCAAAGTCCTTCTACAAATGAGGGACGCATTCTACCGTCTTGCGGGTGAATGTAAGGGAGGGTAAGTAACTGTTTTCCGAAAGTAAGACTCGACTTTTTCCAAGTATAGCGCAAAAAAAGTTCTTCTATCCTTGCTAAGCCATTTTTTCGCGAAAAATCAGTAATATCGTATAAACCAATGACATAGCGGTCAGGAGCATTGGTCAGTAGGTCATTTTTTGTAAAATCAGAAGACGCAATATCATAAGTCATAGAACCGCCTATACCCAATTGGAAACCTTTGTATTTGGCAGTTTCATAACGCAGTACCCCTGCTATTGCATAGCCATAAGAGTCAGTGAGTTGCCCATGATTGTCATTGACCATAAGGAAGTTTCTAAGTAATCCGCCTACTTTCCCTTTTGTCAATGCCTGTCTTAGCGTGGTAGTATCTTTTTGGATAGCCTTGCTTTGTGCTTCCAATTTTTCCGATAAAAGTAAGCACAGTAAAAGGCTTAGAATGAAGTATTTATTTTTCATCTTTGATAACGTTAGTAGCCACTGTTAAGGATTTTAACCACTAACAGGGTTAGAGTATGTACACTTAAAACAAAATGATTTGCAAACAAACGTTTATAAGGTTTGAAACCTTATAAACGTTAATTTTCAATCAAAACCAATCTCGATTGAGTATAACTATTTTTTTCTCGCTTGTGCAATCGGTTTAAAAGGACCGAACTTGTGCTGGGTTTCTGAAAAACTATCTGCAAAAGGTCCAAAAGGGTGGTCTATGGGCTTTCCTGCAAGATTTTTCCAATCGTTTTTCATTACTGTCGTTCTTACATCAGGGCGAGGCATGTTGTTGATGTAAGCGGCGACGTCCCAAGCCTCTTCATCTGTGACCAAAGGTTTGTCATAGCTTGCTGTCCATGGCATATTAGCTTTGACATAACTTGCTAAGCGAGAGAGGCGATACAAGCCAGCACCATTGTTGTAACTATTCTTACCCCAAAGTGGCGGATATTGATAGCCTGTTCCGTCAGGCATAGGCACGCCACTCCCATCTAACTGATGACAAGAAAAACACTTTTTTTCGTACACTATTTTCCCCTTCTCAGGGTCAGCCGCCCTATCTAAGTAAGGCAGTTCTACTAAACCTGCTCCTTTGGGCACTTCCCCTTTTTTCACTTCTTTCCCCAGCCAATTGATATAGGCAACAATAGCACGCATTTCTCTGCTTGCAGTGTCTAAGGGTTTTCCGTTCAAACTGCGTTCAAAGCAGTCATTTACTCGTTTTTGTATCGTTTCTACTGTTCCGGACCTTTCCCTGAATTTAGGGTAGGTAGAAGCTACTGCACTGTAATTATTGCCAAAAGGTTTTGTTCCTGCGTCTAAGTGGCAGTTTTGGCAGTTCATTCCGTTGCTAATTTTTGCTACGGAGCCGTTTGTGCCTAAATAAGTAGCGGTATTCCTTATCAATTCTCGTCCGTATCGAATCAGTCTGCCTTGCTCGTCTTGCGGAATAGTACTGGTATCTGGAGCTTGCCAAAGAGCAGGAATATTGCTTGCAAGTTGCTGATTTTTAAATTCTTTCAAATTGCCTAATTTTTCCGCTTTGTCATTGGCTACTTCAATTCGCAAGCCCAGAGCCGCTGCAAAGGCTATTCCTAAAAGCAACACCAATGCAAGAGGAATGGCTAATAATAAGGAATTTGTATAGCGTAGTAAATTCAGTAATCTCTTGTCTTCCATATTTGTAGTAACTTAAAAACAGTAGCTATTTTTTCACCGTAGAAGCAAAATCATCAGGATATACTTTTAGCATTTGTACTATGCCCGATTTATGTTCGTATTCTGCCTCGACTATTTGTAATTTTCCTTCTTTTACTCTTTCTGCAATAATTTTTGAATTTTCTATCAAAAATTTAGCTTGGTGAGTAATATTAGCCAACACACAAAAGTTTATTCTGATAGAAAAAGGAGTTTTTAGCGCTTCTTTTTCTTCAGGCTCACTACTCATACTATCAATAATTATCTGAATATGAGCTTTTTCTCTTTTTCCATTAACAAATGCTTTAATCGCTCCGCAGTCTGTATGCCCCATGACTACAATCACATCTACGTTGAGATGACTTACTGCAAACTCCAAACTTGCTATCTCTATCTCTCCAATGACATTTCCTGCGGTACGGACTATGAACAAATCTCCAATACCTGTATCAAAAAATAAAGTAGGAGAAATTCTTGAATCTGAGCAAGTAAGCACTGCGGCAAAAGGGTCTTGTCCTTCTAGCGTTTGCATGCGTCTTTCCTCACTGCGATTGGGAGCGAGTAAGTTGCCAGATACAAATCGCTTGTTTCCTTCTTTGAGTTTTTGCAAAGAGGGAAGTTGCTCCCACTTCGTAAATTCTTCACTTAGTTGAGATTGCTTAGCTTTTTCTGTTTCACAAGAAACAAGTAAAAGAGCAAGTAGATAAAGGCTTATAATATGTATCTTCCTCATAGAATTTTTGTCAATGAGGCAATTTTCCCCTCAACTTTCCATATATCCAAGTCCCTGCAATAGCACTTAGTAAAGTAATACTAATTACGCCGAAACCATTACCAATTTGAGCAAACAAAGGTCCCGGACAAGCGCCTGTAATTGCCCAGCCCAAGCCGAAAATTAGTCCGCCGTAGATTTGTCCTTTGTTAAACTCTTTATTGTCTATGGTAATTTTCTCGCCATAGATAGTCTTGATATTGAACTTTTTAATGAGTTGTATGGAAATAGCCCCAACCACAACAGCAGTGCCAATTACTCCGTACATGTGAAAAGAAGTCAGGTGAAACATTTCTTGGATACGAAACCAGCTAATAATTTCCGCTTTGACAAAAACAATTCCAAAGACGATTCCTACAAGCATATACTTGAAGTTGTACCACCAAGGATGTTGCAAGGCTGATTCATTAGTACACATTGCGTCTGTATGACGAATATCTACGCTGATAATTTCTTCTGTTTCAGCAGTTTTAATGATAGTATTTTCCATTTTTCCTATATTTAAATTTGTTTTCAGAGATAAGCAGTTGATTATTTTTTGTACTATTTTCTGCTAAGTAAAAGGTTCTGATTTACCTTGCCGTTTTGCAGTTGTTATTAATAAAGTAAGATGAGTACTTACAGGAACTTAAAAATTAGTGGTAGTAATACGTTGGCAGAAATAAAGCCGCCCACCATAAAGCTAATCGTAGCTATCAACGAAGGCAATTGTAGATTAGACAAGCCCATAATAGAATGTCCTGACGTACAGCCTCCTGCGTAACGCGTACCAAAACCTACTAAAAACCCGCCTACAACAAAGAACACCAGACCTTTGAGGGTAAAAAGATTTGCCCAAGTGAAAACTTCCACAGGCATAAGTTGGCTGAAATCACTGATGCCGTAGTTTGCTAAGGTTTGTTGGGTACTTTTTGCAACTTTTACAGGTTCAGGATTTTGTAAAAATAAACTTGCTACAAGCCCTCCTAAAAAAATCCCTGCTACAAAAAACAGATTCCAACTTTCCTTTTTCCAATCATATTTGAAAAAAGGAATATTTGCGGGCAGGCAAGCGGCGCATACATGCCTTAAAGAGGACGAGATTCCAAACTTTTTATTTCCTAAAATCAATAGAGTAGGGACAGTAAGTCCTATCATCAACCCGGCTACTGACCAGTGCCAAGGCTGTTGTAAAAGTTCTAACATAATCTTTTTAGTTTTATGATTTATGTATCAAACTTAACAGATTTAATAAAAACTGCTAAGCTTAAAGTATTGAAAATTAGTATATTAGCTTGCCTTTAAAGTAGAAGGACAAACATATTTGGTTTTGGGTATGTCAGTCTTAGTAATTGCTCCAAAACCACCTGCAATGTCTATTACATTATGGTAACCTCTAGCTTTAAGCACTGAACAGGCAATCATAGAGCGGTAGCCACCTGCACAGTGGATATAGTTGTCTTTCTCCTTGTCAAAGGAAGCCATATATTCGTTGATATATGCCAATGGAGTATTTTCTGCATTCTCAACATGTTCAGCTTCAAATTCGCTTTGTTTGCGAACATCTTTGATGATAATATTGGGATTTTCTTTTAGTCTTTTTGCCAGTTCCTCCGCACTGATAGAGGTAACTTGGTCTATTTCTTTTCCTGCTTTTTTCCAAGCCTCTATTCCTCCTTCTAAATAACCCAAGGCATTATCATAACCTACTCTTGATAAGCGAGTTACTACTTCTTCTTCTCTGCCTTCCTCAGCAATGATAATGATAGCTTGATTGATGTCAGTAATCAAAGTTCCTACCCAAGGAGCAAAATCTCCATCAATACCAATGTTGATAGACTGAGGAATGAAGCCATCTTTGAAGATTTGTGGCTTGCGAGTATCCAAAATAAGTGCATTATGGTCTTCTACCAACATTTCTATTATCTCCGGAGAAAGAGGAGTCATACCTTTGGAAATCACTTTTTCTACACTTTCATAACCTGTTTTGTTTAACATTACATTTTTAGGGAAATAGAAGGGCGGTGGCAACAAACCATCGGTAACTTCTTTGATAAACTGTTCTTTTGTAGCTGCTTTAAGTGCGTAATTGGTCTTTTTCTGATTGCCCAAAGTGTCTGAAGTTTCTTTACTCATATTTTTCCCGCAAGCAGAACCAGCGCCATGCGCAGGGTAAACAATGATATCATCTGGCAAAGGCATGATTTTATTGTGCAAAGAGTCGTACAAATAACTTGCTAAATCATTGATAGTCAAGTTAGATTTCTGGGCTAAGTCAGGGCGTCCTACATCTCCTATGAAAAGTGTATCTCCTGTAAAAATGGCTGTTTCCTTGCCTTGCTCGTCCATCAACAAATAGCAACTCGATTCCATCGTATGCCCAGGTGTATGTAGTACACGAATAGTTACCTCTCCTAACTTGAACTCTTGCCCATCTTTGGCGATGAGGGCTTCAAAAGAAGGATTAGCATTCGGACCGTAAATAATAGGCGCCCCTGTGGCTTTTGCTAAGTCTAAATGTCCTGATACGAAATCGGCGTGAAAATGTGTTTCAAAAATGTACTTAATAGTAGCATTGTTTCGCTTAGCCTTTTCCAAATAAGGCTTAATTTCTCGCAAAGGGTCAATAATGGCGGCTTCGTTGCCCGACTGGATGTAGTATGCTCCCTGAGCTAAACATCCCGTATAGATTTGTTCTATTTTCATCTTTCTAAATTTATGTTTTATTTTGATTTTCTTGTTATTAAAAATGTACCACTCAAAGCCTTTCAGACAATAATTAAAAAACCGCCTAACTACCTGTGAACTTGCTAGCTTTACTATTTAAAAAATAACTCTTTCACAATAATATATATGCCCATTACTAAAACAAACCACCCAAAAGCAGGCTTTAACGTTTCGTTGCTTATCTTCTTGGAGAGCAGACTTCCTATGAGAATCCCTATGACAGCTATGCCTGAGAAGAACAACAAAAATTCCCAATGAATTGCTTCGCTCCCTTTCAAATCACCCGTGAAGCCTATCAAAGACTTCAAGGCAATGATTACCAAAGAAGTCCCAATAGCTTGTTTCATTGGTAGTTTTGCTAAAAGCACCAAAGCAGGAATAATAAGAAAACCGCCCCCTGCTCCTACTAAGCCTGTTACTCCGCCTACGATTAAGCCCTCCGCTAAAATTAAAGGATAGTTGTAAGATACTGTATCTGGTTTAGTACCTGCTACTTTTTGCGTAGTTGTGTCTATGGATACCTCAGCTATTGCGATAGCTTGCGTCTGATTGAAGGTATTTTTCTTTGATAGTGATTGATGATGAACATTTTTATTTGTTACGATTATTTCCTGCTCGTTACTAAGGGTTTGTTCTTGATTGTTTAGTTTCTTTTTAGGATTTTTTATCATGGAAATTGAAGCCAATAGCATGATGACAGCAAATAGCATCAACAAAAACAAGGACTTGGTTACTTGAAAATCCGATATTTGGAATACTATATCTGGAATCATAGGCACTACGTACAAGCGAGTAAGATAAACACCCACAATAGAAGGCAAGCCAAATACGAAAGCAGTACGCCAATGAATATTCCCTTGACTAATATGGCTCAAAGAGCCTACTAAACTCGTCAGTCCTACGATAAAAAGTGAATAGGCTGTCGCCAAAACAGTATTGACTGAAAAGAGATAAACTAAGATTGGTACTGTGAGAATAGACCCACCTCCTCCTATCAAGCCCAATGAAATACCCATGAGCAATGCCCCTATATAACCTATGATTTCCATAATTCAAATGTAGATAAAGTATTGATTTTGCGAACTAATATGACAGACTTTGTTAATAATGCTATATACTAGTGGTTTTGATAAAACAAAATTGTAAATTATTGATAATCTGTTTATTAATTCTATAAGGTTTTAAAGACCTTAAATATAATTTTAGTCTATAAATAAATGATAATATTTTCATATAATAAAGAACAAAACTCTATATAACACGATTATCAAATTAAAAATTACATATTACAATCACAATTTTCTATGCAACTAATCAGTTTGACTACGTCTTTCTCTTTCAAGGAATAATATACATTCTGCCCTTCTTTTTGAGAGTTTAAAATGCCTTTGAGTTTCATATTAATAAGGTGATGAGAAAGCAGGGACTGCTCACAATCCAAAGCACTGCACAACTCATTCACGGACATTTTTTCTCTGTTACTTAGCAAATCAATTACTGCCAAGCGTGTAGGGTGTGCTACTGTTTTTAAGATAAAAGCCGCTTTTTCTAATTTTTCTTTACTTAATTGAGTTATTATCTCCATATTTTTCAAATTACAGCACAAATATATGAACATTTTTTCATATAAAAAAATAAAAAACTATTTTTTACATATTTTAACAATTCAATCAGTCTAAAAAAGGTAACTGCTTTAAGTATTCTTTGGCATATTCATAGCCTACTTGGTATATCTCTTGGGCTTTGGCTACATCATATACCCCAAAAAATGCTGTTTTGGGTGGTTCTATAAAAAAATGACACTTTTGCTTGCGACCCTCAATATTAGTATTAATTGCTAAATGCAATGCCCGCTCTATCATCTGCTTGATGTTAGTTACTCTAAACTGTGCAGGTAAGGCGTTAGAATGAACTCCTATGATGTAGTCGCACTTGCCTTCTAAGGGTTCTACGGGCAGGTTATTAAGCACGCCTCCATCTACATAGTACCTGCTATTAATTTCCACGGGAGCGAATAACACAGGCACACAAGAGGAGGCTTGTAAAGGTTTAATGAGTTCCCCCTCGGAGAAATATACTATTTCCCCATATTCTATGTCAGTAGCAGAAACCGTCAGAGGGATATTAAGACTTGCAAAAGAATTTTCTTTGAGCATCTGTCCGTATAACTTTTCAGTAGCTTCTATTCTAAGCAACCCTGTAAGGCTTGTATCAGGTTTAAAAAATTTAAAAATCTTAGTTTTTACGATGAATCGCAATATTTCCCAAGGTTTGTTTCCTGCTGCATACAAAGCCCCTACGATTGCCCCTGCACTCACTCCCGAGAGGTAAGTAGGATGAATTCCGTATTCCTCTAAGGCTTCTAAAACTCCCAAGTGCGATATCCCTCTTGCGCCACCTCCAGATAATGCTACACCTATTTTCATGAATTTGTCAAGGATTTTATTTATGATGAATTAATTTTAAGCATCAAAATTAATAGAATCAAAAGAAACATATAGCTTTTTGGGTAGTATTTAGCTTTTTGTGGTTATATTTACTTGATGATTACCCAAATTTCTCACTAAAACTCTCTCAAGCAATGAAAAAAAACATTTTGTTATGCTTTTTACCTCTACTCACGGTAAGTGGATTATTTGCACAAAGCCCAGTAAGTATCTATGGAAAGATTGCTAACGCCAAACAGGACTCGATAACGCTTCAATTCTACCCGCCACTGAGCAACTCAGCCAAGGTATATAAAAGCAAAATTGATAAGCAAGGTAATTTTTTGTTCAACTTCTCTCTGCCTTCCTGTCTAATTGGTTATTTAGGAGATTGGCAATTATTTATTGCTCCTAATGACAATTTTAGTATGGCTTATGATGCTACAAAGAAAGATGAAACACCAAAATTTACAGGCGGCAAAGGAGCAAAAGAAAACGCTTTTTTCGCAGAAATGAATAAGAAACTCTCGCTCCGTCTATTGTATAATCGTATGAAAAATGCTACTCCAGACGCATTTTTGCAGTTTGCTGATAGTTTAGCCAATGCCATGTTAAAAAAATATGAGGAGGCGGCACAAAATACCAAGTTTAGCGAAGATTTTGACTTTCATTTCAAAAACTATGTATTTTATGGTGTGGCTAATGCCAAACTTTACGCAGGGAGTTATATGCGTTATTTCCAACCTGATAAGCAGATAGAAATTCCTGCTAACTATTATACTTTCCTTGCACAAACCAAACTCCAAGCAGATAGCTTGATGGAAAATCCTAATTACCAAGAGTTTGTAAGTAGCTACATCAGCAATCGATACGAATTTCTTAAAAAAGAAGCCCAAAGCAAAACCAACAAAGATTATATCAAAGAACGGTACCAACTGGCTAATATACTTCTGAAAGGAGAAGTAGGGGATTTTGTACGAGCAAAACTCATTAAAGATGGCTTAGAGTACGCTGACTGGCAAAAGTCGGAGCAGTTGTACCACGAAGAAAAGGCGAATTTCCCTCAAAGTAAGTTTCTCGCACCATTGACAGAAATTTACGAGGAATTGAAAAGGTTAGCACCCGGACAGCCAGCACCTTTGTTTACGTTCAAAGACATAGAAGGCAAAGAGATTTCTCTGAGCGATTTCAAAGGAAAAGTAGTGTATCTGGATATTTGGGCGAGTTGGTGCGGTCCCTGTATTGCAGAGATTCCCCATGCCAAAAAGTTGAAAGAGCGCATGAAAGACAAGGATATTGTTTTCTTATATGTTACCATTGACGAGAATGAAAAATCTTGGAAAGATATGGTGAAAAACAAGGAAATGGAGGGTGTGCATCTGATTTCAGAAGGAGGCTGGGCATCAAAAATCAATAAGCTATACGGGGTGAACGGCGTGCCTACTTATTTTTTGATAGGCAAAGATGGCAAAATATTCAATAATCGACCACCACGACCAAGTTCGCCTGAGATAGACAAAGAACTTGAAAAAGCCTTAGCAGCGCAGTAAAGAGTTTTCAACTTTCCAAAAGTTTGAGGCTTTTGGAAAGTTGAGCGACGTTTTAACTATCTTCAGTTCTCATCATAAATTATCACTGCGGTAATGACTTGATTTACGTCTAATGAGGCTTGGAGTTTTTCCTGTCCCTCTTCGCATAGCACCTTTTCATCTCGCAACATGATGAAAAACATATTAGGGTATTTTTTACATTTGATAGAGACTTCACTACTTCCAGCACAAAAAACCTCATGCTCAGGACATATTTCTGTGAAAGTAAGGTATTTTGTACCTATCCCTAAACCCTCTTGCGTTTCAGCGATGTATTCTCTCACTTCTATTTTTTTTATGATGCCATCTGGAGCAGTAATTTTAAAAAAGACATTTTTTATATCTGGTTCGTATAGCCACCATTCGTTATAGTTTGCATCGTACCGCAAATCGTACTTTTTCTCAATTTCTTTCTCATCAAACTTAGTATTTAGTTTGAAATCCCCGATTTGCTCAGAAGTAATTTTCATTAGGCTTGAGCTTGCCCCTACTTGTCTTGATAGCTGCTGATTGAGATAGTTCCCTACGATGCCTACTTGGTCGCCCTCTACTATATCATAAATGCTCTCCATTAGTATATCTTCTCCTCTTCCTTCGTAATCAATGAGTTGCCTTATAGTAAAAGAAGATGGGGTTTCTCCTTGCCCCCCTTCTAAGGTAAATCTTGAAGTTTTAAGGCAGCCGTTTTCACTCAGGCTGTTTGTATCTTTTAAAACCTCTTCTGTCCCTTGCTCTTGGTCGTATGAATTATATATGCTTGCATAGATAATAGTCTGAGGGTCATCTGCTCCTATTGCTACCATTGCCCAGATAATTAGACAGGGCGCATCAGACTCCAAAAATTTTGCTAAGGGATAGAATTTGCGAAAAGTTTTTTGCTCTTCTGTGAAATCTTTGTCAAAATAATACTTCACAAAATCTACTTCTTTTTCCTTCGCATACGCAGGCAATTTGATAAGTTCACCACATCGATACGCAATTTTGAAGTCTTTGAGGTCAGGTAGGTCATTAAAATCCTTATAAATGCTAAACAATTGATTCTGAACAGACTCATTAGACTCTTCGCCCTTTTTCTTATTGCTACAAGCAAATAGACAAACAAAAGCAAATAATATAAGTATTAGGTGTCGCATAAGGTTATTGAGTAAGTTTTTTTCTGAATTATAAATGCGTATGATTTAAAAAAGCAACTACTTAATGCTTGTAAAATAAGTAATTAAGTAGTTGCTTATAGTATTTACGTCAATTTACTGTCGCTCTTCTATTGGTATATACTTTCTTTCTTTCGCACCGACATAGATTTGTCTGGGTCTGCCGATGGGTTCGCGAGACATGTTGAGTTCTCGCCACTGAGCAATCCAACCGGGGAGGCGACCTAAGGCAAACATGACTGTAAACATTTCTGTTGGGATGCCGATTGCCTTGTAAATAATACCAGAGTAAAAATCCACATTAGGATAAAGTTTTCTCTCTATAAAATATGGGTCTTTTAAGGCTATCTCCTCCAACTTCTTAGCGATTTCCAACAAGGGGTCGTGTATGCCTAACTTATTGAGAATATTATCACAAGCAACTTTGATGATGCGCGCTCGTGGGTCAAAGTTTTTATACACTCTATGCCCAAAGCCCATTAATCGGAAAGTATCGTTTTTATCTTTTGCCTTGTCCACGTATTTTTGAATATTGCCACCATCAGCCTGAATCATCTCCAACATCTCGATGACTTCTTGGTTTGCTCCTCCGTGCAAAGGTCCCCAAAGTGCATTGATACCTGCGGCTACGGCAGAGTACAAACTTGCTTGTGATGAGCCTACGATACGTACTGTAGAAGTAGAGCAGTTCTGCTCGTGGTCAGCATGTAAAATTAACAGTTTGTTCAGTGCATCTACCACTACTGGGTCTGGTTCATATTTTTCAGTAGGGTACGCAAACATCATATACAAGAAATTAGCACAATAGTCTAAGGCATTGTTAGGATAATTCAGAGGATGCCCCATTTCATTTTTATAAGACCAAGCGGCAATCGTTGGCATTTTAGCTAATAAGCGAATAATCGTCAAATTGACTGCATCTGGGCTACGATTGGGGTTCAAAGAGGCAGGATAGAATGCTGTCAGCGAGCAGACTAAGGAAGAGAGTACACCCATAGGATGGGCTGAGGCAGGGAAACCATCAAAAATCTTGCGCATGTCCTCATGCACGAGTGTATGTAAGGTAATATCTTTTTTAAACTTTTCAAAGGTTTCCTTGTCAGGTAACTCTCCGTAAATCAGCAAGTAGGCTACTTCTAAGAATGAGGCTTTCTCGGCAAGTTCCTCTATAGAGTATCCTCTGTATCTTAAAATGCCTAAATCACCATCTAAAAAAGTAATAGCACTCTTGGTTGCGCCTGTGTTTTTATAACCTATGTCTAAGGTTATAAACCCCGTCTGGTCACGCAACTTGGAAATATCCAAAGCCAATTCGTTTTCTGTTCCCTCGACTATCGGCAACTCATAGACTTTGCCGTCGTAGTGTAATTGTGCGGTTTTTGACATTATAATTTGAGTTTATATATGTTGTTTGAATGAATTTCCACTAATTGCACTGCCAAACATAATAGCTTGATTCGGGCAATGCAACACGGTGCAAAAGTAAAAAAATCCAACGAATTACTTTGCTAATGCAATCTAATGGATTATTTCACAATTACAAAGCAATTTCAGGTGAAAATTGTTTAAGAAAAATGAATAAAACTACTCTCCCACCATCACAAATGCTCCCCAAAAATAGGGATATTTGTGCTTATTTTTTATCTGGAGTTGAGCTATTTTGAAGGCTTCTCTTTTATTTTTTCCTGAAAGCCACTGCTCATAAAAAATCTTCATGAGTTCTTGCGTAACGGTGTCATCTACCTTCCAAAGCGACATGATGAGCGACTTTGCCCCCGCTACTTTGAAACCTCTCTGCAAGCCATATACTCCTTCACCGCTTGCTACCTCGCCTAAACCTGTTTCGCAAGCGGAAAGGACGACCAAGTCGGTATCGTCCAGAGAAAGGTCTGCGGCTTCGTAAGCGGTGAGTATGCCGTCTTCGCTTTTATCGTCTTTGTCTGATGTGTTTACCCCTGCCAAGACAAGCCCTGAGTTCAACATTCCATTGATTTGATTCTTGCTGTTGGTGGGAATAAAGTAGCCATGCGTAGCAATATGGAGGATAGTAGGGTTTTTCCCTTTTTTGATTTGTTCTTCTAAGGCACTCCTGCCTGTGAAAACTTCGGCTGCCCATTTCCTTTCTTTCAATAGCTTACTCACTGAGGCTACCTCGGTTTCCGTTTCTGGCAAATCGCCCCATTTGACTTCGCTGACGGCTTTGTTGGCGGTTTGGGCTTCGCCTATGAGTTCCTTACCACCTCGCACATTAGAAACAGCCGCTTGGTATTCTTCTTTGCTCATACTGTACTGCGGTCTGCCAACAAGCAGGGCGGTCTTATTTTCATTTATTTTTTTCTCTGCAAAGAGGTCTTGGAGAGAGGTAAGCAGTTGGATTTGATAGTTCTCCTCTAAGACAAATCGCTTGCTTACGGGGTCTTGCAAGGTATTCAGGTTGATTTGGTGATATACGCCGTCGGGAGAAAAATAAACGGTTTTCACCTCACTGCCGAGCTGCTCGGCAATAGGTTGCCAAAAAGCACGATAGAGCAGGGTATCCTCAAAGACTTTAGGATTGAATTTTACTTTCATCAGTCGTTGGTATTCCTCTAAGTATTTGCTTTCCATTTCCTTGCCATTGGTCATCAATACAGGAATCAGCTTTTTTTGGGTTAAAACCAATGCCAAATAATAAAAAGTGGTGTCGCTTTCTGTTTTTTCCCAGTTGATGCGGTAGCCTTTGATGATGTCGATAGCGGCTTCGTTTTCCTTCAGTTTTTTTTGAATATCGTGAAACGTATAAGTAGGGGGATTGAAGGCAGAGGAAAAATCGGCGGAGCGAGCGGCTAATTGCTTCTCCAAGTCGTTGGCTTCGGTAGTTAATTTCTTTAGGTCTAATTTTCGCTTTTTTCGCTCGGCAGTACTCATCTGATAGACTTTGGCAATAAAATTTCTCTTGGCTTGCCATAGCCACATTTGCTTCATCAGTATAGAGTCATTACTTGCCAAAATGCGGTTTCTCACTTTTTGACTTTCGGAAAGTAGCCAACCTTTGGTGCGGAGTTGGAGATTGAGTGCGGTTTGGCAGAGCAAGGGCAAGTCTTTGAAAGTGGGTTCTTTCTCCAAAAGATGAACGATGAAAGTAGGCAAATTGCTTAGATAAACTTGATTCTTTGCTAGATACTTTTGCTTGCCTTTTTCGCTAAGGTTTGCCAAGTTATTTTGGATTTCTGTAAGTTTATTTTCAGCAACTTTTAAAAATAAGGGACTTGCCTTATGATATATTTGTAGATTATCATAGCTAATGGCAAGATGATTTGAGGTATATATGTATTGAGGGTGATTTTCTCCTTTGGTTTCCTTGAAAATAGCCAATGCTTGCTCGTAATAAGCAATGCTGTTCTTATATTGCTTTTGTATTTGGTACAAATTAGCCAATAGATGCAGCGAAAGAGCATAATCGGGGTGTTTTTCTCCATAAATAGCCTTTCTAAAAGCTATCGTTTGTTTAAAAATCTCCTCTGCTTGGGCATATTTTTCTTGTATTTGATAAGCCCCTGCTAAGTTTTCTAATAAGCCGATATGGACGGGAGTTTCCCTGCCAACGAATTGCTCATAGATTTGTACTGCTTCCTGAAAAAGTTTTTCTGCTTGAGTATATGCTCCTTTGCCTAAATATCTGCTTGCTAAGTTATTAAGAGCTTGTGCATACGTACCATTTTCTTTGCCAAAGAGTCTTGCTTCCTTATCTAATAGCTCTTTCAGTAATGCCTCTTCTTTTTCGTACTCTCCTTGTACACCATATAGATTTGCCAAGTTATGGAGTAGATTGCTATAATTATACTCACTTTCATTTTTTGTATCTTGGTAGATTTTGAGGGCTTGCTGATATAGCTTTTCTGATTGAGTAAAGTTATTTTGGAGATAGTAATGCAAGCCCCAGTCAGTCAATAAATGGGCATAATTAAGATTGTTTTCACTGCGATAGGTATTTTTGATAATTTGGGCGGCTACTTGGTAGATAGAATCTGTCTTGGAGTAATCTCCTTGATTTTCGTACATAGCTGCCAAGCCTTTCAAATAAGCGGCATAGTCGGGGTGTTTTTCTCCTATGGTTTTTTTTGCTATCTCCATACATTGAAGCCTGAACTTTCTCTCCTCTCCTAATTTTCCTTGATAACCATAATAAAATGCAAGACTGTTGATTAAATCCGAATAATCATCTGTATTGGTTTTATTATTTTTTTCTAAAAGGTCTTTGGTCTTAAAAAAATAAAACTCTGCTTGCTTGTATTTGCTTTGTAAATAGTAAAGTTCAGCCAAGTTTCTCAATACAGTGAAATAGGTTGAATGGGCTTGGTTGCTTGTTTTTTCAAAAATGCTTTGTGCTTCTAAGAGTTTCTCCTCTGCTTGTTTGAATTTACTTTGGTTTATATAGGCATAGCCCCAATTGTTCAGGACGGCAGCATAGTCAGGGTGCATCTTGCCTACATTCTTTGCTTGGATTTCACTGATTACTGTATAAATTGAGTCTGCTTTTCTGTATTGGTTTCTAATGACATATCCACCTATTAGGTTGGTAGCAAAAGAAAGATAATAAGGATTACTCGTCCCTGCTTTTTCAAAAATCTTTTCTGCTAAGAGGAGTGTCGAGTCTGCTTGGGTATATCTGCCCTGTTTGATGAGAATAGCGTATAAATTAGAAAGCGTATGAGCATAATGAGCACTTTCTTGACTTTTTTCTTCTTCTTGGATTTTCAAAGAGAGGCGTGCCGTAGAGTCTGCTTTTGGGTAGTTGGTTTGGTAATAATAGACAGTTGCTAAGTTGTTAAGGGCAATTGCGTAGGCAGTTTTGCTGACTTTCTCAAAAATTTGGCTTGCTTCGGTGAATAAGGAATCTGCTTTGGTGTATTCCCCTGTATTCAAGGCAATAGTAGCAGCGTTATTGAGAGGCACAGCATAGGCAAGGGGATTGCTTGCTTGGTGCTTTGCTCTGCCAATAGCTAAGGCTTCTGAAAAAAAAGACGCTGCTTTTAGTAGAAGTCCTTGATTATAATATAGCGTACCTATGCTTACCAAAGAAGCAACGTAATCTTCATGCTCTTTGCCTAAGAGGTTCAGTTTAATCTTTAAGGCTTTTTGTAAGGTTCGTTCCGCTTGCTTATATTTCTTCTGCCTTACGTAAACGTTTCCTTCGTTGAGGAGGCAGGTCGCATAGATGGCATGATTTTCCCCAAACTGCTTTTGGGCGGCACTGTTCCCCCTTTTTATCAGTGCGAGTGCTTGGATATAATCTTCTTTTGGAAAGTGTATTTTCATTGCCTCGTCGTGCAGTTTTTCCCAGTCTTCTTTCACCACACTCCCATTGCGGTTAAAGTAGATTTTGCTGACGGATTTGCCGTTTTCGTACTTTTCTTCGTAGTCTTTTTTTCCGTTGGGGTGGTAGTAAGTTACGATGCCTTCGTATTTGGGGGCAAGTCCTTCGGAAACTAATTTCCCTTGCATTTGTAGCTTGCCACTCAAATAATAATCTTGGGTAATGCCCACGGGCTTTCCGTCTTGGTAAGTAATGAGGCGATAGTAGGTAGCGTATTGGAGGCTATCTACTTTGCCTTTTTTTTCATTGAGCAGGATAGTCCACTTGCCTTGCCGCTTGCCGTTTTCGGTGAGGTTGGGGTTTTGGGGGATAGATTGATTCTGTGCAAAGGTAGAATGAATGTAAAAATCCATCATCTGTAATAGAAATACAAATGCAAATACACAGAGATAGAATTGGGCAGAGTGCTTTATTTTTCTCATCGTAAATCAAATGCTGAAGTGGGAAATAGTAATCCAAATAAGACCTGTCTGATTTTGAAAAACTGACAGGTGTAAGACTTTGTAGATTCATAATAAAAATATGATTTTTAAGGGAGAGTAGCAAATTTAAGATTGATGAAATGAATAAAAATTTTTTTAAACAAATGTTGTAACTTTAAATGTTTTCACATATCTTTGTGTCTGAATTCACAGTATAAGATAAATAAACCTTTGTGAGGATTAAATATTCCACAAAGGTTTTATTTGAGCTTAAAAAGCGTTATAACATATTTTGTTTTAACTTTTAATGGGTTTAATTTTAAATAGTTGAAAAAATGAAAAGAATAATTTTATTTCTGACAGTTGTCATTGGGTTAAATTGGAGCGTTTTGGCACAAACTACGAGTTGGGCGTTAGATGCTTCACACTCTTCAGTAGAGTTTACTGTAACTCACTTAGTTATTTCAGAGGTTACAGGGAAGTTCAAAAAATTTGATGTATCAGTGCAAGCAGACAAGGCAGATTTTACTGATGCCAAGATTTCTTTCACGGCTGATGTAAATAGCATAGACACAGATAATGAGAATAGGGATAAGCACTTGAAAAGTGATGACTTCTTTAACGCCGAGAAATTTCCTCAAATCAGATTCGTAGGGAAGTCTTTAAGAAAGATTACGGACAAAAAATACGAACTTATAGGCGACCTTACGATTAGAGATGTAACCAAGACTATTACTTTAAATGTAAACTATGGAGGCACAGTAGTCGACCCATGGAAAAATACCAAAGCTGGTTTCAAAATTACAGGTACTATTAACCGCAAAGACTACGGCTTGAAGTGGAATGCAATCACAGAGGCAGGTGGAGCGGTGGTAAGTGACGAAGTAGAGATAGCAGTAAAGTTAGAATTGGTTAGGAAATAGCATTTTGTTTAGCTATATCTGATAGAAAGGGCTATGCGAAAAAGAGGTTTTCTGAATCTAAAAGGCTTAGTAAATCTCTTTTTCCATTAATTGTTATAACTTTAAATGAAAAATTGCTATATTGGCAAAAAAATTATTATTATACGATTTTTCATTCTCTAAATCTCAATCTCATGAAAATAGAAGAGGCTATTCAAGGCAGATTTCGCAATGATAAGCACAAACTCGGAGTGAATCTGATTTACACTGCCAATTGGTATATGGACAAATTGGATAGCATTTTCAAATCTGAGGAAATCACACATCAGCAGTTCAATATCCTAAGAATTTTGAGAGGCGCGTATCCCAAACCTGTAACTATCAAATATATCAGGGAGAGGATGTTAGACAAAATGTCTGATGTTTCTCGGATTGTGGAAAAGTTAAGAGAAAAGGGCTACTTACAAAGGCAGGAATGTCCTAATGATAGGCGCAATGTGGACATTACTATTACAGAAAAAGGGTTGGCAGAGTTAAAAAAAATAGATAACTTGATAGAGCCTTTGGAATCTATTTTTGATGTATTTTCTCCTTTGGAAATCAATATGTTTAACGAACTACTTGATAAATTGCGAAGTAGCAACTAAATAGTCCGCTGGGAATTGTGCGAAACCAATAATATTTAAAACATTTGATTCCTTATACATGTTTCTAATATCAAATATTGTTAAACTTTAATTAGCCTTACTTTATGAAAAATCTGATTACGTATTTCTTTATAGGAATTATTTTTTTAGTATCTGCTTGCATGGGCGGAGGAGAGATTAAATCGCGCCCTGTAGCTTTGGCAAACATCGATAACTCTATGCAAAACACAGAAAAACAAGGAATCTACGATTTCAAAATCAAGACCTTAGACGGTAAAAAGGAAATTTCTCTTGCCGAGTATAAGGGCAAAAAGATGCTTTTAGTCAATGTCGCCTCTAAGTGTGGTTATACGCCTCAGTATGCGGAGTTGCAAAAACTGCATGAGCAGTACGGAAACAAAGTGGTTGTTTTAGGCTTCCCTTGCAATGATTTTGGCGGTCAGGAACCCGGCGAGAGCGAGGAGATAGCTTCTTTTTGCAAACTAAATTACGGCGTTACTTTTCAAATGTTTGAAAAAATTTCAGTAAAAAAAGGAGAAAATCAACACCCGCTCTATAAGTGGTTGTCTTCCAAAGAGTTAAACGGTTGGAACGATGAGGCACCAAGTTGGAATTTCTCCAAGTATTTAATCAGTGAAAAAGGGGAATTGTTAAAATTCTATCCTTCAAGAGTAAAACCTATGAGCGAGGAGGTCTTGGCGGCTATCAAATAGGAAAAGCAGAGGAGATATATTGTAAAATCCTAAGCTGAATTTTGTATAATTAAGAAATGTTATACTGAACCCTATAAGGTTTTAAGAACTTTATAGGGTTAATTTATTGTATAAGAATCAATTTATCATCATAAAGTTTAGACAAGAAGGGATTAAGAATCAAAAATATTTGTATAAACGATTATACAATTTTTTTTATTCCTGAAATTCTATATATTTGTATAAGTTTGTATTTTTATATTTGAAACAAAATGGTATGCAAACGTTTATAAGTTTTGAAACCTTATAAACTTTAATTTTCAATCAAAACCGATTTCTATTAGGTATGCTTTTGAATATTCTGTTGTTACAGTGTTTTTCTCTATGCTCATATCATCTATTTTTGCGTTCCAGAAATGTATAGATAATTTTTATTGAGTATAACAGTAGGCATAAATTTTTGGTAGAAGTCTATCAGTGTACGACCATAAACGAAAAACGATAAAATATAAATATCATAAAATGGATAAATTTACATATATCTCCAATCTTTCTAATGCAGATGTAGCTTATGTAGATGAGTTGTATCAGGCATATAAAAACGAACCTACTTCGGTAGATGAAAGTTGGCAGCAGTTTTTTGCGGGTTTTGATTTTTCGCTAACTTATGGCAAAGATGAAACGAACGGGAATGGGCATGGCACTGTAGCGGCGGCATCTATGGTAGATGCTTACGCCATTGCTCAAAAAGAATTATGGGTACGTAACCTGATTCAAGCCTACCGTTCTCGCGGGCATCTGAAATCTAAAACTAACCCAATTCGCCCTCGCAAAGACAGAAAGGCAATGCTTGACTTAAAGGATTTTAAGCTCTCAGAGGCAGACTTAGACCAAGAATTTGTAGCAGGCAAGGCACTGGGACTTGGTACGACTAAGCTAAGGAATATTGTAGCGGCATTAGAGAAAATTTATTTGGGAAGTATTGGTTTTGAATTTACTTATATTAGAGAACCAGAAATTTACGATTGGCTTAAAAATAAAATAGAGAGAGAATATTTAAACTTTTCACCGAGTTCTGAACAAAAAAAGCGAATTCTAAAAAAATTGAATGAAGCTGTAGTTTTTGAAAATTTCCTACAAACCAAGTTTTTAGGGCAAAAAAGGTTTTCCTTAGAAGGTGGCGAATCCACGATTCCTGCCCTTGATGCCATCATCAACAAGTCCGCAGAATTAGGAGCAGAAGAAGTGATTATAGGCATGGCGCATCGTGGTCGCTTAAATGTTTTAACAAACATCATCGGAAAAACTTATGAGGAGGTATTCAGCGAGTTTGAAGGAAAAAATGCAGAATATGCAGTAGGTGAGGGCGATGTAAAATACCACATGGGCTATCATAATAACTATGTTACTACTGTTGGGAAAGTTATAGACATTCACCTGCTCCCTAATCCTTCGCACTTAGAGGCTATTAATCCTGTGATTTTAGGAGCAACAAGGGCACAGATAGACAAGTATTATGAAGGAGATAATACGAAAATGGTGCCTATCTTGATACATGGCGATGCGGCAGTGGCTGGGCAAGGAATTGTATATGAGGTAGTGCAAATGTCTGAATTGAAAGGATACAGCGTTGGGGGAACTATACACTTCGTCATCAATAACCAAGTAGGTTTTACCACTGATTTTGAAGATGCCCGCTCAAGCAACTATTGTACTGATATTGCCACTATACTTGATTCTCCTGTCTTGCACGTAAATGGTGATGACCCCGAAGCCGTAATTTTTGCGGTAGAATTAGCCACGGAGTTCCGTCAGAAATTCCAAAAAGATATTTTTATAGATATGGTTTGCTACCGCAGGCACGGACACAACGAAACTGACGAGCCAAGATTTACCCAGCCTCTGCTTTATAATATCATTGCGAAGCACCCCAACCCCAGAGATTTATATAATAAGCGTCTGCTTGAAAGAGGCGATGTAGATGCCAACTTAGCTGATGAGATGGACAAGGAGTTCAAACAACTTTTACAAGACCGCTTAAACTTAGTAAAACAGCAATCTATTCCATATATAGACAAAAAATTTGACGAACAGTGGGCAAAATTGAGGCATAGCACACCCGAAGACTTCGAGCATTCGCCAATCACTGCCGTTTCTGAAATAGCCTTAGAGAAAGTAATGAAAGCCTTAGTTACCCTCCCCAAAGGCTTTAAAGCCATTAAGCAGATAGATAAACTTATCAAAGACCGTCAGAAATCTTTTTATGAAGATAAAGAAATTAACTGGGCAAGTGGGGAACTATTAGCCTATGGTACTTTGCTCTTAGAGGATAAAATGGTACGATTAACAGGGCAGGACGTAGAAAGAGGCACTTTTTCGCACCGCCACGCTATTATGAAAGATGCAGAAACCAATCAAAGTTATTGCCAATTAAATCATATAGAGGAGGGACAGGAGAAGTTTTGGATTTATAACTCCTTGCTTTCTGAATATGGAGTTTTAGGGTTTGAATACGGATATGCCTTTTCCAATCCTAATGCTTTGGTACTCTGGGAGGCACAGTTCGGAGATTTTGCCAATGGAGCGCAAATTATGATAGACCAATTTATTGCTTCTGCTGAAACTAAATGGGGCAAAATGAACAGTTTAGTTATGCTATTGCCTCACGGACACGAAGGGCAGGGACCCGAACACTCCAGCGCCAGACCTGAGCGTTTCTTGCAACTTTGTGCAGAATACAATATGATAGTAGCCAATATCACCACTCCCGCCAACTATTTCCACTTGCTTAGGAGACAGTTAGCTTGGGATTTTCGCAAACCTTGCGTAGTCATGTCGCCCAAGTCTTTGCTTAGACACCCTAAATGTGTTTCCCCCATTTCAGACCTTACCCAAGGCGGGTTTAAGGAATTGATACCTGATGAATATGCCAAACCGACTAATAAGGTAACAAAACTCATTTTCTGCACAGGTAAGATTTATTACGAACTCCTTGAAAGACAACAAGCTGATAAGCGAAAAGACGTGGCAATAGTCCGCATAGAGCAGATTCATCCTTTTCCTATGACAAAGTTCAATACAGAGATTGAGAAATATAAAAAAGCCAAAGTATATTGGGTACAAGAAGAACCCGAAAATATGGGATATTGGGCATATTTACTCAGAACAGTGCGCCATGTACCTTTTGAGTTGATTTCCAGAAAAGTGAGTGCCTCACCAGCTACAGGTTTTAGCAAAGTTCATGCAGTCGAGCAAGCGGCAATTATTAATCAAGTTTTTGAGTAAAACCATCAGAAGTCAAGGCTTCCAAGTCAGACAAACATCAATATAACTATCTGATTTAGAGAGTCTAATTCATAATATAAGCATGACTTTACAAAAGTTTGATTAAGTTTGAGCAAATAAGCCCGCTTTTTCTGTCCTATCCTTGTCTTCCCTACTGCTGAGGGTTGGGTAGGACAGAATCAAAGAATGGGTTATTTTTAAAATCCAATTTTATGCAATGCTATTAGTATAACATAAAGTAAAACTTTTGGAAAGTTGAAACTGATTGCTGACCAGCAGATTTACATTTTTCTTATTATCATTAGCCAATGAGAATTTAAGAAATTCATAATTAATCAAATAAATTTTTATTACTTAATTATCAATATATTAAGAAAACAACCGACAACCAAAACCTAACAATTCATATACAATGATAGAAATGAAAGTGCCAGCCGTAGGCGAATCAGTAACCGAAGTAACCATCTCAAATTGGTTTAAAAAAGATGGCGAGTATGTGAACGCAGAAGAAATTATTTGTGAGTTGGAGTCTGATAAGGCAACCTTTGAATTGCCAGCAGAGGCTTCGGGCATCTTGCGCCACAACGCCAAAGTAGGGGACACCTTGCCTATCGGGGCGATTATCTGTAAAATAGAAGGCGCAGATAGTCAAGTAAAAACGAATAGTGATACGCCTCCGCCTGACGTAGAGGTCAGAAATGAAAGCAAAACAGAAATAAAAACAGAAAGCAAAGTGGAAACCAAATCAAATGAAGTAATGACCATGACTGTTCCGCCAGTAGGCGAGTCAATTACGGAAGTTACCCTTTCTAACTGGATAAAAAAAGATGGGGATTTCGTCAAAATAGACGAAGTATTGTGCGAATTGGAGTCAGATAAAGCAACTTTCGAGCTTCCTGCCAAAGCAGAAGGTATTTTGCGACATATTGCTAAAGCAGGAGACGTTTTGGCAATCAACAGTCCTATCTGCAAGATAGAAATAGGTACAGGCGTAAGTAACACTACTACCAATGCAACGCCTCCCGCAAGTAAAGAACCTAAAAAAGAGGAAACTCAAACAGTAGAAAACAAGGAAAGTTACGCTATGGGTACGCCCTCTCCTGCTGCTGCTAAGATTTTAGCAGAAAAAGGTATCAATCCACAAGAAGTCAAAGGCTCAGGCAAAGATGGCAGAATTACCAAAGAAGATGCAATGAATGTAGAAAAATCTATTAGTCCTCCTACAAAGAAAGAGGAAGCCAAAACGGAAACATCTGCAGTTGCTTCTGTAGCTGGCAGCAGAAATTCAAGAAGGGAAAAAATGACTCCTTTGCGAAAAACTGTTGCTCGCCGCTTAGTAGCAGTGAAAAACGAAACTGCCATGCTTACGACCTTCAACGAGGTAAATATGGAAGCCATCATGAGTTTGAGAGCAAAATACAAAGATGCTTTTAAAGAAAAACATGGTGTAGGTTTAGGCTTTATGTCTTTCTTTGCCAAGGCAGTGTGCATTGCCTTGCAAGAGTTTCCTGCGGTAAATGCTATTATAGAAGGTGATGAAATAGTTTATAATGATTTTGTGGATATTTCTATTGCAGTTTCTGCTCCTAAAGGTCTGGTCGTACCTGTCATTCGCAATGTAGAATCGATGAGTTTAGCAGAGATTGAAAAAGAAGTACTGAGATTGGCGGGCAAGGCAAGAGATAATAAGTTAAGCATTCCAGAGATGACAGGTGGTACATTTACCATTACTAATGGAGGCGTATTTGGCTCGCTCATGTCCACCCCTATCATCAATGCCCCTCAGTCAGCGATTTTGGGTATGCACAATATTGTAGAAAGACCAATAGCCTTGAATGGGCAAGTAGTAATAAAACCCATGATGTATGTGGCGCTCTCTTATGACCATCGCATCATAGACGGAAGAGAATCGGTAAGTTTCTTAGTAAGAGTAAAACAGCTTTTAGAAGACCCTGCAAGAATGTTGTTAGGAATGTAAAATTATCTCAAACCCCACCCTGTCAGTGGTTGCAAAACCCTGACAGTGGTTACTTTCAGCGGTTTCTTAATATTATTTGCTCTAACTCCCTTTCATGATGTTCTATCAGCCTAACTAATTGGAATTGAGTCCGACAACGGTCTAAATTATGTGTGTTGTAGTGGGTTTTGTAGTAAATATCCCCATAGAGATAATCTGTTAAGAAGCGAATACCCATCATAAGGGTAATTATTTTTCCGCCAAATACCAAAAGCGATTTTTCTTTTTCTGTGAGAAAAGATTCTGCCTCGCTTAGATACCCTGCTACCAACGCCTGAAAAATGGGAATCCGTATTTTTACTCTGCTTAGGTCTTTTTCTTCTTCAGAGGATAAACTCAGAGAAGTACGCATCAAATCTCCAAAATCATAAATTACAGAACCAGCCATTGCTGTATCCAAATCAACGATACAAACAGCTTCTTCTGTTTTGCTGTCCATGAGTATATTATTAATTTTTGTATCATTATGAGTAACTCTAAGCAGAAGAGTTCCGTCATTCACATAATCAGTGAGTTGCTTAGCCAAATTTTTTCTTAATAAAGCGAAATCTATCTCATTGCTTACTTCATTCACCCTTTGGCAGGCATCTCGGCAGATGGCTTCTTCTAACTGCTCATATCGCCAAGCAAGAGAATGAAAGCGAGGGATAGTTTCATGCAACAAATAAGGATTTAAGTCTGATAGGTAACGTTGAAACCTACCAAATCCCTTGCCTGCTTGAAAGGCTTGATGCGCATTCTCTACGATATTAAAGGTAAGTGTATCAGGTACATAAAGGTAAGTACGCCAAAAGTTGCTGTCTGCATCTACCAAATAAAGTCTATTTTGATACGTAGGAATAATTTGAAGTACCTGCCTATCAATAGGTTGATTTTCCTTTTTTAGTTTTTTTATCTGATGCTGGCAGATGAGTTGGATATTTTCCATGACCGCCGCAGGATTTTTGAAAACTTCATGATTGATGCGCTGAATTACATAAGACTGCTGGTCGGTTTTGACCAAAAAAGTATCGTTAATATGTCCACTTCCTAAACGCGATACCGATACGATTTTTCCCTGTAAATCAAAATTTTGTGCTATTGTTGTTAATTTATCCTGCATAAATAGGTTTTTTCTTTGTACGAAGACATCACCATATCTTCAGCTGTGGGAACTGCCCTCCTATCTTCTTTTTCTCCTCCTCGCTAATTGGGTTTTTACTTATAGAAAGTTCTTTGAGCTGATTAAGATTTGTAAGTACACTGCTTAGAGATTCTATTTGATTATCAGCAACATATAGTCTTTCTAATGTAGCTAATTTTCCTAACTCTTGCGGAAGCGACCTTAGCTGATTATGCTGAAGACGCAAGACCGACAGTTTTTGTAGTTCCCCTATTTGCGGAGGGACATGCTCAATATAATTGCTATCAGCATAAAGCAGTTGTAAGCGAGCAAGTTTTTCTATCTCATTTGGTAAGGATGTCAGCTCGTTTCTATTGAGCAACAAAACTTGTAGATTATTTAGATGAGCAATCTCCGCAGGAAGATGTTGGATTTGGTTTCCTGCAAGTTGTAAATCTATAAGTTTACTTAACTTGCCAATTTCAGGAGGGATTTGCGCAATATTACAAAAATTCATCTCCAAAGAGGTAAGTTTAGGCAAAGAAGTTATCGATAAGAGTAGTTGGGTAGGATTGTCTAAAGGGTTTTTTGTCAGATTTAATTTTTTCAAGTAGATTAAATTTTTAAGGCTTTCTGGCAAAGTATGTATTTGATTATTTGATAGGTCTAAGGTTTGCAATTGGGTAAGTTGCCCTATCTCCTCTGGAATTTCCTTAATCTGATTTTTGCTTAGCCAAAGTTCATTAAGATTTTTTAGCTGGAGAATTTCTCGTGGGAAAGTAGTCAATTTTTGCCCGCGTAGGTCTAAGCGAAAAGTGCTATCGGGCTTTTGCAATGCCTGCTCAAGGGAGAAAGCAGGCATAGACATTTGTAAAAAAGTTTCTCCTAATACAGTGCCATGCTCTTGTAAATAAGCGACTGCTTTTTCTAACCCTTGATAAGGGACTTGGTCTGCCCATCCATTGACGATGATTTGCATAATGTCGTCTATTTCTTTTTGAGAAATTATTTGCTTCATTCGCCAATTAGGGAAAATGTCAGGAATACCGCGATGGATAGCTAAACCAATTAACATAAAAGAACTATCAGAAGAAAAGTGATTGTCTTGGGCATACTTTCTCAAATACCGCCCCATAGTAGGCAAAGGAGCAAAATCAGAAACTACAATGACTTTGACTTGATTCTTTGTTTGCTGGTAATAGTTGTTTAATAGAGAGGCTAATTTCTTTTTCTCTTCGATAGGTAAATAGTTGATTTGGTCATCAATCCAAGGCAGGATAATTTGCGAATCTTCTTTACTTAGCTTTTGCGAGCCTTCATTTTCACAAGCAACAAAAAAAAAGGATATAATCGCAAGAAAAATATATAAATACTTGATTTTCATTTACTTAATAAGAAGTTTATTATTTTAGATTGGTATAAAGGAGATTGTAGCTTAACCTTGTGCTTTCTGCTCAAGATTAAAGGAATTTTGCACATCCTCGAGGCTCACAGGGCTGAGAGGTTTTTGTATAAAATCACGTATGTATTTGTAATGCTCTGACTTCCTCATGTCTTCGCGATTTACTGAGGAGGAGAGCATGTAAAGTTGGCAACTTTCTTTGAAATCAGTGGGTAGCTTGTCGTATTCTTCTAAAAACTCCCATCCGTCCATTTCGGGCATATTGACATCAAGGAAAATGACTTGTGGTATTTTATCAGGTTGGTTTTCAATAGCATCTTTGAGGTATTCTAAGGCTTCCTTGGCACGCACAAAAGAGTGTACTACCTCAGAAAAGTGAAGAGTATGAATCAGTGTTTTACAAATTACGTTATTAATGGGGTCATCATCAATGACCAAAACGGTACGAATTTTCTTCATCTTGGCAAATATACTTTAAAAATACTACCTTGCTCAGGTTGGCTTTCTACTTCTACTTTTCCTCCCATTACTTCTGTTTGCTGCTTTACCAAATATAAGCCTATTCCTTTCCCTTCTACGTGAGAATGAAAACGCTTATGAAAGCCAAACAGTTTATGTCCATTCTTTTTCAAATCTATTCCTAAGCCGTTGTCCTTGACTTGCAAAAGTACAAAGTTATCTACTATATATGAGCTAATTTCTATCAAAGGGCAACGCTCCGGGTGCTTGTATTTAAGTGCATTTGAGAGTAAATTTAGTAAAATACTATTTAAATATTTTCTGATTGTAAAAATATGAGAAACTTTTGAAAAATCTATATTGATTTCTGCTCGTGCCAAATAAATTTGTTTTTGCAAGCTGTTCAGTATCTCTGCCAGCTCCTCCTCGAAAGATACATTTTCTTTAGTTTCTGCAATAAGATGCTGTTTTATTTCTACAATTTCATTCAAGTCCCTTACTATTCCATCTAATTGCCGACTTACTGTTTTAATATTTTCTATGGCAATCTGATTCACCTCATTGATGGGATCCTCAGTGCGATACAAAGAAACTAAGCCTAAAAGATTGGCTACAGGTGCGCGCAGATTATGAGAAACAATATAAGTAAACTGTTGTAAATCAAGATTTTGTCTTACTAATTCTTGATTTATTCTATGCTGATGCTCCAGCATACTTTTTAGCTCTTGCTCTGTATAATGCCTTTCAAAAGCATGGGAAATGATGTTAGACATTGTAGAAATAAACTCTAAATCGCTATTTTCCCATTGCTTATGGTTCAAACAATCATCGAATCCTATAAAGCCAATTATTTTTCCTTTGAGAAATAGAGGAACTACCAGAATAGATTTTACTTTTTGAGCAGAAAGTAATGCTACAAGGTCATAAGCCAAAAAATGAATATCTGCTGTCATCAAACAACCTTTTTGATGTAAGGCAGTTTTCCAAGAGGGAACAGTATGATAAGAAATTGTTTGCAAATGGTCTATATCTGTTGGGATATGAGCATTGCGCCATTCAAAAATAAGATGACTATTCATGGTAGTTTCTTCATCTTTGAAAATATATACTCGACTTACCCCTGTGTATTCGCCTGCAATGGCTAAAGCCTTGGACACCTGCTTATCAAAATCTTCTACCGAACTAAATAAAATAGATACTTGTAACAAGATTTCTTGTTGTTTAGCATATTTTACCAGTCTTTCTTCTGCTTTAATTTGAGCGTTTACCTTTGGGTAGTCAAAGTTCATCGGAAGGTTTTTTTTAAAGTAAAAAGTTTCAAAGTAATAAATTTAGTGTATTCAAAGGATTAAAACTCCTGAAAATACAAAAAAATCTTTGAATAGTTACAAAATAAACCTTACAAATATACACAAAAATTTTATTTCCAACCCACTTGGTCGAAGATTTTCACTGCTGCACTATTGTATTTGCCTAATAAATCTAAGTCTATGGTATCTGCTTTGAAAGTTCCAAAAGATTGGAGAGTAGAAGAAATACTAATGCCGCTCTTGATAGGGTATTCTTGATTAGCTTCTGCAAAAATTTGCTGTGCTTTCTCACTTGTCAAAAACTCTAACAATTTAATAGCATTTTCTTTATGAGGAGCATACTTGGCAACTCCTCCGCCGCTTACGTTAAAATGCGCTCCATACGTGTTTTGATTAGGGAAAAAAACACCGATTTTCGCACTTATTTCTTTGGCATTAGGAGATTCAGCAAGCATTTTAGCTACATAATAGGTATTAACTATAGCCAAATCTCCTTCTCCTGCTATTAAAGCGGTAACTTGGTCGTTATCGTTGCCTTTGGGTTCTCTTGCCATATTTTTTACTATACCCGCTGCCCATTTTTTAGCGGCATCTTCACCTTCATGAGCAATGATAGAGGCAAGCAAAGACTGATTATAGATATTATCAGAGGAGCGAACAAGAATTTTCCCCTTCCACTTATCATCTGTAAGTGCTTGATAAGTAGATAGCTCTTGTGGATTTACTCTATCTTTAGCATAGACGACGATGCGACCTCTTTGCGTCAAAGCTACCCAATAGCTGTCTTTATCTATTAAATAAATAGGCACATTTTGTTTAATCAAGTCAGAACTAATAGGCTGCAAAAGTCCTTTTTGTTTGGCACGGTACAATCTGCCCGCATCTACAGTAAGGAGTACGTCTGCTGGCGAATTTGCCCCTTCCATTTCCATTCTTTGCATGAGTTCATCTGCATTGGCTTTGATAACGTTTACTTTGATGCCAGTCTGTTTAGTAAACTCCTCGAATAGCAGAGCATCAGAATCGTAATGCCTATGTGTATAGACGTTTACCTCAGCGGCAGCGGTGGTGGTAGATTGGTTTTCGTTAGTAGTTTGGTTTCCACAAGCTATTAGAAAGAAAACTGTTAGAATTAAGAAAATGTGTTTGATATTCATGGCTAACTTTATTTAGATTAAATATAAATAGCCGCAAAATTAAGTATTTATTAAATTAAAGTTACCATTTTGATTAAAATTTGTTTTTCCACATCATAGATTCCACTGGTCTTTCATTTCTTTCTGTATATTTGGCGTTATTTTTCTTATTGTAATAGTTTCTGATTTCGCCTTCTACTTTGAAAAAAATTAACTGACCAATGGGCATTCCTGCATAAACTCTGACTCGTTGGGAAACAGAAATTTCCAAAGTCCAGTGGTTACAGAATCCTACATCTCCTTTGCCTGCCGTAGCGTGGATGTCAATGCCTAATCTTCCTACGCTTGACTTTCCTTCTAAGAAAGGCACGTGGGCGTGGGTTTCCGTATATTCCTGAGTAACACTAAGATACAAAGTATTAGGTTCAAGTACATAGCCTTCTTCTGGGATTTCGAAGGTAAGAATTTCGTTGTGTTGGCGAGCATCTAAAATATCATTTTTATAAGTTGCCAAGTATTTACCTAAGTGAACATCATAAGAGTTTGTTCCTAAACATTCTTCTCTAAATGGTTCAATAACAATCAGTCCCTCTCTTATCGCTTTTAAAATTTCTGTATCTGCTAAAATCATACTCTTGGAAGGTATAGGTTGTAATGATAATATTTAATTGTCATTACAAGGTTCAATGTGAATATAATAAATATAAATGCAAACTTATTATTTTTTGAATTGAAAAAATAATCAGTTTTGAAAAATATCAGGAGAGGATTCCGTAAAAAACCTGTTTAATATTTCTGCGTTACAGGTATTATTAAAGTATTCATAGCGAAACTCTTTATCACAAGATTAGCTCTTGTAATTTTACTTACTTTATAAATTATTACAAACCTAAACCTTATTTGCCTATTTATCAAGCTATTATATGATTAGGAATCATTCCTAAGATAGGGGAAAATACAAAATGATGAGAAATGAATAACGAATATAGAATGATGAATACTTGTAGGCAATTATCAATTGCCTGCTGTTAAAAGGACGCTAATTTTTGACTCTATATAAGCCACAACTTTTTGCCCAACAGTAATTTATGCTTTATGTAATTTGATTGCTTTCGCTAATGCTGCTGCACGTATAGGTAAAAAGATTAGCCTATTCCCTTTCGCAATGCCCCAATCTGCTCAATAGTTAAGCCTGTTATCTCTACAATTGATTCATTATCAAAACCCTTTTGTATCATATTCTTAGCTATTTCTATTTTTCCCTCTATTTTCCCTTTCTGCTCTCCCTCTACAAAACCCTCCTTAAACGAGCTTTCCAAAGAAGCTGTAAAGTCTAAGTAGTTCTTCTCACTATCCCGATACATC